>MDTG01202162.1_pt1 | contig 31231 bp, 29 predicted proteins | sample 811421 | NCBI WGS metagenome assembly MDTG01 (sample SAMN05326645, study PRJNA326480) | marine metagenome | isolation source: seawater | place: Pacific Ocean: South East | collected 2011
AAATTTAGAAAATATATATCTGGCATGGTCATTGTTTTCCAATCACTAAAACCAAAATTAATTTTAAAAAAAAATTTTAATATCATTCCAATTAGTACTCCATGCGAAATTATAACTAAATCTTGATTATTTGATTTAAAATTCTCAAAAACTTCTGTTAAGAAAGGATTAATTTTCTCATAATGCTTTTTGTGTGAGAGGCCATCTGATATTTTAAAATTTTCATCATTCCACATTTTTTCAATTAGCTGGTGTTTTGATAATTTTTCATCTTTTGGCATATGAATTTCTTCAAGATCTTTTTGTTCTTTTATAAGTATTTCAGTACTTGTTTCTGCAAAAGGTTTAATTGTTTGAATTGCTCTTTTAAATGGACTTGAATAAATTTTGGCACTTTTAAGACCAAGATTAACAAGTTTGTCTTTTAGTGAATTTGCTTGAATTATTCCATCCTCGTCTAGCTCTCTCTCATGATCCTTTCCTGCCATCGAAGCTTTGCCATGTCTTATTAGAACGACTTTTTTCATGTTTTAAATATTTTTTTCATTACTGAGTAGTCTCTTTTGCTGTCAACTTCAGCCAATTTGCCAGTAAATTTAATACCTCTTATCAAAATTTTCTCCTCTATAAGCTTTTGCAGAATATCTGTCAAATATAATTTTTGGAATTTATTATTAAAATTTTTTTTTAAGCTTTTTTTAAAAATTTTCCATCCTCTTGGCTCAAATTTCATTAAACCCATATATTGGCCCTGAATATTAGAATAATTTTTCGTTTTTTTTCCTATCTCAATAATATTTTTTTTTTTATTAATCTTAAACGTTTCAGCATCATCTAAAGGATTTTTAAACCTCATTTTCCATAATTTTTTCCAACTAGGATCATAAGAAACTGAAATTAAATTTTTATCTAAAATTAGGTTTTTAACAGCTTTTTTTTCGTAAAAAATATCTCCATAAGAAACAATACATTTGTATTTTGTCAACCATTTGTCAGCTTGATATAAAGAATATACCATGTTTGTTTTTTTCCATTTTTTGTTATGAAATTTTTTAAGGTAAAATTTATTAAATTTATCCTTTTTATATCCAGTAACCAAAGCAACATCACTAATCCCACATTCATTAAAATTATTGATTAATTTTTCTATAATCATTTTATTATTAATTTTCAAAAAAGATTTAGGATTATTTGAGAGTTTTTTTGGTAATCTGCTTCCTCTGCCTGCAACTAGGATTATAGCTCTCATTTGCCAAATATTTTCTTGAAGTTAATTTTATCAGATTTTCTAAATTTATTGTACCTTTCTGGATGCCACATACATGCATAAATCTTTTTTTGTTTAGACTCTATAGATTCTATATTTCCATCTAAAGCCCTATATTCAATGTTAAAATTTTTTGGACAGCTTTTAAGAGAAAAATTATGAAAACTGTTTACAGTAATTCTATTTTTTTTTGAGTATACAGCATGAGATTTTTTTACGTGGTTATTTACTTTAATCAATTTAACATTAAAATATTTTCCTATAAGTTGCATTCCTCTGCAAATTCCAAATATAGAAATTTTTTTTTTTATTGCATAAGAGAGTAAAGCTTCTTCAGTATCATCTCTTAATTTATATTTTCCAATATTGTCACCTCCTGAAAACACAATACCTGATAAATTTATATTTTTTATCCAATTTATTATTTTTTTTTTTAAAATAGGTTTTTCTTTATATTCTAAATAAGGAATAATAATTGGATGGTATCCACATTCTGCAATAAAATTGATTAATCTAATGTCAAGTTGAGCTCTTAATTCTCCATATTTAGAAATACATAACCTTTGAGTAACACCAATACTTTTCATTTAATTTGAATAAATTAATGAGGATGAACAATCAATAAAAATATGTTTATTATTAAGATTTGTTAAATCTGAATAAATTTGTTCACCACAACCTATTACGGCAGGTATCGAGAGCTCTGAGCATCTAATTGCCATATGAGAATTTATTCCCCCAAATTTAGTTACTAAAGCTTTAATTTTATGTGCAAAAATCCAATCATAACCTGGATCTGCATTTTCTATAAATATAATCTTATTGTCTAACTGCTTTTGATTGTTAAATTTATTTAAATTTAAAAAAGTACCATCAATTTTTTTTCTTGTAACAAAGTTTGGTAGATTTACCTGAAAAGGAATCACTCTTAAATTTGATTTATCTAATATTAGAGCTGGTAATTTTATTTTTTTATATACATCGAACTCTTTTTTTCTTTTTTTAATAAAATTATAGATTTTTTTATTATTATTTATCATGTTTTTTTTAGTATAAAAAAATTTTATATCTAAATTTGAAACATCTATTCTTGAAATTTTCTTTTTTTTACCAATAAGTGCAATTTTTTCCAGTATTAAGCTTAAATATTTTGTGAAAACAAATTTACTATATTCTCTTAAAATTAATGATTTTTTTAAATAATTAATAAATTGATTGGTACTAATAGTAAAATTATTTTTATGTAATAATAAATCTATTTTTTTTTTTTGAATTGATGAAATTTTAAAATTTCTATCATTTTTTATCATTTTGCTAAATCTAAAATTTTTCATTTGATCAAAACGTTTGGAAGTCAAATCATATGTTCCAGGTCTTAGGTGTCCATATTTTTTCATAAATTTTGCTTTACTCATGCGCTTACTTAAAACCAAATTAGAGTCCTCGAGCATATTTGAAGTTATTGAGTTTAAATTTTGCTCAAATAAATCAATCTCTTTTTCCTTAAATATTTTTTTTTCAATCAAGGAATTAATAAATGATTTTGCAATAAAGCCATGCCTTGCCAGTATTGAAAAATTTAAAGTACCAATATCTCTACATTTTTTCAGAAGTGCACTTATCTTAACAGGTTTTTTAATGTCATAGTTATCAAATTCAAAATTTAAATCATTAATCTGCCTAGAACAGTAATCAATTGAAAATTTGCCATTTTCTTGAATAACTTTTATGGTTAAATTTTTTATTTGATTAAGTAGATGTGATTTCTCATTTTGATTCAAAACTTTTTTAAATAATTTGTTAATTTTTTCTTCTGATGAAAAACAAAAAGACGGTTTTGAAATTTCAAATTCTATCTTATCATGAAAATATGGAAATTTTTTTAACATATTAATTCCATGACTAACAATTTTTTTAGAAATATTTTTATTAACATTTGATGGTAAAAAAGAATTCAAACTTAACCTGGTATCAATATACGGTTGCCCACAAATCATATGCATAAGCTTATGTTTGGATAAATTTTTATATCCCATGATAGATCTTGCTTTAGCCCAAATATTGTCTGTGATTAAATATTTATATAATGATATTGAAAGCTGACTTGGATATTTACCTATAATTTCAACTGGATTCCAGTCAGGCATATTTCCAAAAATTGTATTTTTTCCCACTATATTTTTTTTAGGCTCAAATAACTTTCCTAGTTTTTTTTCAAATGTTTTTATTTTGGAATTAATTTTTATATTATCTGTAATATTCCATTTACTTGAAGTAGATATTGGTCTTACTTGCAACAAGTATATTTGCAATTTATTGTTAATAGCAAACTCTATATCTAATGAGTTTGAACCTATTTTTTTTTCTAATTTTTTTGTAAAATTGATTAATTTTTTAAATCTTTGTGATTTAATATTGTTGCTAACTTGTTTATGTATATACAAAATTCTATTTGAATAATGGCCTAGACCAGATGTAACGGTATTTGTTTTGCCAGTTACATCATCATAATTGATAACATAATAATTAGCACCAGTCTCTATGTCTCGAGTAAAAATAACACCACTTGAATTAATATCTACTACCATTTCTTGTATTAATATTTGGTCATTTGATCTAAATTTTTTTGAATAACTTTGAATTACTTTGTCTACACAATTGAAAAATAATTTTTTTTTATTTAATTTGATATTTAAATAACTTAAGTATTTTCCAGCATTGCTATTATTTTCATTATCTTCATTTCTTGATGAAGATCTTATTGCTACATCTAAATTTGATTTAAACTTTTTTATTATTTTTTCGTATTCTAATTCTTTAGATTTTTTCCAGTCACTAACATTTATTAAAATAGTTTTTGGTATTTTAAATTGAAGCTCAAAATGTTTTAATGACAATAAAACTTCGCCCTTACTTTTGTTTAAAAAAAAATTATTCATTTTTATTTAGTCAAATTAATTTTCTAAAAAATTTATATTTATTTTATAAATTAAAATGTTTCTATAATTATGCCTTATTGTAGTAAAGTTGATTTTTTTATATTTAATTAAATATTTTACATAAATTTAACAAATAAGGCTTCATAGAAGATAAATAATACTAACAAATTATAGTTAAAATTCTTAGATTTCTTATAAATAAGATGTATATGTAGCATACATTTTATGACTACAAATTTACTAAACAAAATAAAAAAAAAGAAAATTTCAGTATGCATAATAGGCTTGGGTTATGTCGGTCTCCCGCTCGCTTTTAGATTTCTTAATGCTAAAATTAATGTTATTGGAATAGACAATAACCAATCTAAATTGAATAAAATAAAAAAAGGGATTTCTTATATTGAGAATAAAAAATTTTTAAAAAATAATTTTTATAAAGATTTTCAAGGTAATGTTTCAAATAATTATTCTAATGTAAATAAATCAGACATAATTATTTTATGTCTTCCTACACCTTTAAATAAGAATAAGAAACCTGATATGTCTATATTAAAATCTTGCATCAATAAAATTAAAAAATATGTTAAATTGAATCAAACTTTAATACTTGAAAGTACAGTTTATCCAGGAGCAACAATTGAGTTATTCAATATACTAAATTTTAAAAAGAATTTGAATTTAGGTAAAAATTTTTATTTAGCTTTTTCTCCAGAAAGAGAAAATCCAGGAGACAAATCTTTTTCATATAAATCAACCCCTAAAGTAGTTGCTGGATTTTCAAAAAGCTGTTCTTCTATAGGGTATAATTTATATAAACTAATATCTAAAAAAGTTTTTCTTGCGAATTCAATTATGGTTGCTGAAATGTCAAAACTTTTAGAGAACACATATAGGTCTGTAAATATTGGTTTAATCAATGAATTCAAAATAATTTCAAATAAATTAAATATTAATATTTGGGATGTAATCGATGCTGCAAAAACAAAAAATTTTGGTTTTAGGCCTTTTAACCCAGGCCCAGGTGTTGGTGGACACTGTATACCAATTGATCCGATTTATCTTTCTTGGTATATGAAAAACAAAAATTATAAATCTAAGATTATTGAAATTTCTTCAACTCTTAACTCATCAATGCCAACTTGGGTAAGTAATCAAATTTTCAAGTACATAAAAAAAAATGAAATAAAAACTAAAAAATTATTAATTGTTGGACTTGCTTATAAAAAAAATACTGCTGATACCAGAGAGTCACCGTCAATAGATATTCTAAAAAAATTTATTAACAAGAAATTTAAAGTCGAATTTTATGACCCATTTGTAAAAAAAATAGATTTGAAAAATAAATACTTTAACAATAAATCAATATCTTTGAGTTCGATAAAAAGATATAAAAATGATGGATTTATTATTATTGGAACAGATCATAAAAATGTAAGTTATCAAAATATACTTAAAAATTCAAAATTGATTTTTGATACCAGAGGTGTATTTGCAAATATAAGAAGTGAAAAAATTATTTTTGTTTAAATTAATTTTTTTAAATATTTTGCTAAAAAAATATCTTTTTTTGTGTGTATATCAAGTAACCCCTCATATCCTGAGTAAGGAACTATTTTTATAGGATTGGCATAAAGTTTTTTCATATTAAGTAAAACTTTTTTTCTTGAAGCTAGTGCTATCCCACAATCTTGACGAAAAATAGCTTTACGTTTTTGCCGAGGTAAATTACTGCCACCAACATAAGATATCATTTTGTAATCTCTTTTGAATTGGAACCAAAAATTTTTTTTCATCTCAAATCCTGCAAAAGATGAGTTAATCTTATCATCAATTTTTAAATTATTAATACATTTAGCTAAAATATTTTTTGGTCTTAATGGTTCGGTAATTTGTAAATAAGAAAAAATTTCAAAATCATAATTGTTTTTTAACATATAATTAGCTGCATGATATAATGCAGAAAATGAACTAGCTGTATCATTCGAAAATTTTTTTGGTCTTGGATATATAACTATACATTTATTTTTTTTTGCAATTTCTACAACTTTGGGGTCATCTGTAGAAATAATTATATCAGTTATAGATTTTGTTTTTTTGGCATAATCAATTGTATGCTGAATTAAAGGCTTACCTAAAAATTTATAAGTATTCTTATTCCTTAATCCTTTTGAATTTTTTCTAGATAAAATAAAACAAGGTAGATTTCTCATTCATATATCTCTATTTTTTTAATCATTTTTTTTTTTGGATAATTCTTTTGATAGATCATTATTTTTTTTTTTCTATCTCTAAATTCTTTAGACAAAACTTTATTTGAAGAAAAAATTTTCCACTCAAATTTTTTATAATAATTTATCATATTATCATAACAGGTTAATAGCGATATATAATTTTTTTTATTTATCAAAAGAATACTCTTTTTCATTATTATTTTAGATAATTTAAGATCTCTAAATTGAGGATCTAACAGCAAAGTGTCAAAAATATATAAAACAATATTTTTTTTTTTTTACATATTATTTTTGCTTTTTTTTCTCTTAAACAATTATAACCAATAATTTTTGATTTAAAAAATAAACAAATATGTTTGTCTTTTGTTTTTATATTTTTTTGAACCAATTTTCTTGTTCTTTTATTGAATATTTATAATTTTTATTTTTTAATATTAATAGCTGATTCCTATAACTTTTTGTTAACTTATTAGTGAAAAAAACTCTTAATTTTAAATCATTTTTTTTAATTTTCAAAATTTTACCCACAATTTAGATTAATCACTATATTTCAAAGTATAGTTTTATTTTAGATATAATAAATCAAAACCTGTACTGATTGAAAGTTTTTCTTTCATATTAAGAATTTTTTTATTTAGATTTAAAAGTATTTCAAATTTATTATTTTTAATATTAATCTTTAACAATTTCATATGATTATGTTTTGATCCTCTCCTTCCATCAATCAATGTATATAAATTGTTTCCAATTTTTTCAATACCTCTGCACCAACTCGGTTCACGTCTAATAAAATCTTTGATATTATATTCTTTGGTAATCATACCGTGTGAAAATTTTTTATATATTTTATTTGGTATTTTTTTATAATCTTTTCTAATATCTTTTTTTGCTTCACTTGAGTTATTAAATGACTCTAAAATTTTACCATCCACACTGGTAAAATAAGTCTTATTTTTAAAATATTTTCCATCATGTATCATTAATCTACTGTTTATATGAAGTGGTTTTAAACGAGTATTCAAATTTTCTAAATTGATCTCTATAATAGAATTTAAATTTCTTGAGGTCAGATTTATAATTTTGTGAGATGAAGCTTTTTCAATAAAATTAATATGAAATAAACCCGTTGGACCTCGAAAAAGCTTTGAAAAAAAACGCCAATCTGTTTTCCTTAAATTTTTTTTATTTTTTTCAATTTTTAGATCATCATTTACTGTATAGGTATTCTCTATTTTTCCATACAAATTCATTTCCACAAGTGTGTCCAGACCTGTTAATACATAATATATTTTATTATTTATATATTTAATACCATGTAAATCACACATCATTTTATTACTAAGAATTCTATTTAAATTAAAATCATGTTTATTAATTTCTAAAATAAAATTGTATGCTGCGGCATAAATATACTTTGTTGAACAAGTTAATCCTGTAAATCCAAATCTATAGTGATAGAGATTTTGCTTTTCAAATTTATCTCCACAGTAAATATCTGAATATTTTTCTTTTATATAAGAAAAATTATTAAAATATGGAAACTTTAAAAGTTTATTTTTTTTTTTTTTTAGGTTGTACAAACCCAAATATCCAAAATCATTAAATTTATTTTTATTTTGAAATTCATTTATAATTGAATAAATTATCATTAAATCAATCTATATATGTTTATATGATGCATGAATAGTTTTTTTATTTTTTTTCTATTTCAAAAACTTCTCTTGTAACTTCAAAAATTTTAATTTTAATGTTTTTTGAATTTATTAAATCAATTTTTTTTATCAATTCGTCTTTGTTAATAAACTCAGGTATTTTTGAATAAGAAATATTTTTTTTGTTAAAAAAAAACTTATTTATTAAAATTTTTAAATTACCTAATTTTGGAATAAGATAATTCATAAAATTATTAAAATTATTTAATCTTATTTTTATTTCTTTTTTAATTTTAAAATTATTTAATTCATTAATTATTTTAGAATAAGATGGTTTTTGAAGTGAAATCTCATTTAATAATATTTTTCTATTAAAAAACTTTTTTTTTAAATTCTTTTTTTTTATTGAGTTAAAATCCTTAATTTTTTCTGATATTTCATAAGTTAAATTTTTTTCATGAGGTTTTAATATTCTATTAGGACACAAATAATATATCGGTTTATTTAAAATAAAAGCGTCAACTGCTGAAGTACATCCTCTATGAATTATTCCTTGTGATGAAATTATCCATGGAACAATATCATATTTCATAACTAAACTAACATTTTTAAATTTCTCAAAAAATGTCCAATCATTCTGATATCGTTCTGATGGATGTGGTCTTATAATTATTTTAAAATCAGGATTTTTTTGTAAAAATTTAGATAATTTTTTTTTCAAGTATTTAAAATCTGATGATGAATTTTTAAAATGTCTTATACTTTGCTCATTAAACTTTAAATTTTTATTAAATCTAGATTTCAGACGATTTGGTATTTCCTTGTTGCTTAAAATTCCATAATTTGATGAAAATAAATAAAATTTACCGTAATTTTCTCTTATTTTTTTTATTTCATTTTCATATATATTAATATTTTTCTCACGGTATGTATCATATTTTATCCAGCCTGAGATTTTGGATATTTTTTTAAAATATGGGTTAAATTTTATCAGTAAATTCATCATTCTTTTTCCAATAACAAAAAACCTATCTATTGTTTTTGGATTTATTGCTCTTCTTTCAAATGCCGAATTAATGTTTGCAACACCCACCCCAAGTTCTTCGTCGAGAACTACAAATTTTTCACATGTCTTTTTAATTTTATTAATATAATTACTATTATTTAATAACTGGCTTTTGTGAAAAAAAATACCTGATCTTAATTTACTTTTTATTTTTTGAGACAATAATTTATCAATACCTGTTTTTGTACCAATATAAACTCTATAATTTTTACAAGCAGCTTTGAATGCAAACAAAATTTTGGGATTTATTTCCCTAACAAGAATCTCTATAGGTATATAGATATGTTTTTTTTTTAAAATCACCTAGATAACCATTTTAAAACTTTACAATTTTCTTCTCTCAAATATTTATAAAAACTTTTTTCTTTGCCTTTCTCAATTATAAAAAGATATATCTTTTTTGTTTTTATATTTTTAATGATTGCAGTTTTAAAACCATATGACTTAAGTCTTCCGTTAATTGATGGAGTGGCATAAAAACCCCAATCTTTTTTACAAATATCATATTCTTGTTTTTTTTTTGTTAAAAATGTCACTTGTTCATTCTGATTTAAATAAATTCTGGCGCAATCCTTAATCGTAATATTTTTTGAAGGTTTAAATTTTCTTGGTGGATGATTTTTTATTATTTTCATTACTTAATTAATAAAATCCTCTATTATCCATTTATTATTTTTTTTTTTCCAAATATCTTTATTTCTAAATTTTTCAGATATATTAAAAAATTCTTTAGTTGAAATATTTACATATTTACAAAATTTATTTATATCTTTGTTTGGAGGAAGAAAAGATGACTTTTTAATTATTTTCAAGGCTTGTGATCTCGAAATTCTTCTATTTCTTATTTCAATAGATAAATTATCAAATAGTCTTGTAAATCCAAATTTATAATACTTTAACCAATGATGAATAGAAATAAAATCATCATCGATATCAGCAAAGTTGTAGTAGCCAGTTTTAGGATTTTTAATATTTTTGAATCCAAGCCTTTTGGAAATATTACTTACTTTAACAGGGTCCCATTTTATATAATTACCTAAAAATATTTGTCTAACATTGTAATTATTTTTAGGGGGTGTATAAAAAAATAAATCTTTTTTTTTAAAACCATAAGAAGTTAAATCTCTATAATTTATACTATTTGTAACACCATAATTTTTAAGCCACTTATCATCTAAATCTGTTGTAAGATCTTTTTGTTTGTTAAAACCATATTCTGCAGCAGAATTTTCACCCCAGATAATTAATGGTATTCTAAACTTTTTTGCTATAATTAAAGGAATATTAAATATGCCTAAATGCATTGATATAGCAGTTGATCCTTTTCTTTTAAAAGTTTCTAGTAATATCTTTTTTTCTATTTTTGGATTTACTGTTATATCTTGGTGATCTACTCCAAGATTTATTAAATTTGCTAAATTCAATTTTCCTACATTTGTTCTAAATTGTGGTTTCCAGGTAACAGCTAGTGGTTTAAGGCCATAAGTTAAACATTTATAAACCTGCCAAGTACTATCTTTGCCTCCCGAAACAGGAATTATACAATCATAATTAGTTGATTTTTTTTTTGTACTACTAATTATTTTTTTTAATTGAAAGTAGTTCTTTTTCCAGTGTATTTTTTCTTTCTTGAATTCACATGCGTTACAAATTCCTGTTTTGTTAAACCTCAAATTTGGTCTTGTGTTTGGTAAAACGCAGCTTTTACACCATAATAAGTTTTTCATTAATATCTATCTACATTTTCTAAAAAAATTTTACAACCTATAACATTGAATATGAATTTACTTAAATGGTTTGGAAACTTTTTATTTAAAAATAATTTTTGAAACTTCTTATAGTCAATGAATTCATAAATATCAGATTTTTTATCAAACAGAAATTCCTTAATCGTTTTATCTTTGAAATTATATATTGACTCTACAGATGAGTTAAATCCCATTTTTGTATGATTCCATATAACCTTATTGTCTACAATTTCATCCATTGATTTTCTCAAAATATATTTTTTAAAACCATTTTTAATTAAGAATTTTGTATTAACTGTAAATAGAAAATTGAATAACTTTTTATTTATAAATGGACTTCTGTTTTCAATGGAATTAAACATGGAATTTAAATCTTCATCATGTAAGATTTGAGGAGTATTTTCATAAAAAATTTCATTTAGCATTCTATTTCTTAGTAAATTATTAGTAAATTTTTTTTCTTTAAATTTAAAAGAATTTTTTTTCACTAAATATGATTTTAATAGTTCATGATTATCAAATATGTGAGATCTAATTTCAGGGTTTTTTATATATAAATCATGTTTTCTGAAAATTGGATTCCTTATGGTTTTTAAAACTTTTTCTCTCCAAAATTTTATTTCTCTTTTTTTATATTCTTTATCTTTGATACTTGAAAAATATTGTAAATGATGATCAAGATAACCAGCATACAATTCATCTGCCATTGTCCCATTTAAACATACTTTGATATTATCTTTTTTTATTTCTTTCATTAGATTAAAGTGATTTAATTGAGCAATAGAGGCTAAAGGTTTTTCATGATAACGTATTAGTTCTATCAGATTTTCAAAACTATTTTCTGATTTAATCTTTACTTGTCTATTGTCACACTGAACATCATTCAAAATATTATTTATATTTTTTCTTTCATCATATCTTTTATCATCATCAATTATAGAATATGTCTTAAAATTTAAATTTAATTTTTTTGCAGCAATTGATACTAGTGATGCAGAGTCGATACCTCCGCTTAAAGTAAAAGCTATTGGAACATCAGACCTGGTTGTAAGTTTAATTGATTCTATTAATAGATTTTTTGATTTTTCAACTATTTCTTCTTCATTTAATTCTTTATTTTCTTTAAAATTCGGTCTCCAATATACATGTTTAGTTATTGCTCCATCAGAATTTATTATCAAGTTATTACCTGGCTCCAGCTCTTTAATACTTTTATAAAAAAATTCTTTTTTTTTTTTTAAAGATTTGTATCCATAATTCAAAAAATCATTAACTAAATCATAATTAATATTTAAATTTTTTTGAATTAATGATTTAATAAATTTAACCTCTGAACCAAAATAAAAATTTTGGTTTTTATTGGTATAAAATAATGGTTTTTCTCCGAATCTATCTCTTGAAATAAAAATAATATTTTTTAATTTGTCAAAAATAGCAAAGCTCCACATTCCTTCAAAATAATTCACGCAATTAGTTCCATAGAACTCGTAAGCTTTAAGTAGTACTTCAGTATCTGAATTAGTTTTAAATTTAAATCCTTTAGTTAGTAATTTTTTTTTTATTTCAAGATAATTATAAATTTCACCATTAAAAATTATCACTTTATTGTTATTTTCAAATGGCTGATTCGATCTTTTTTCTAAATCAATAATAGACAGCCTAGAATGTAAAAAATGTAAAAAATAATTTTTACAATTGTATGATCTAAAAGCTTGAAAATCAGGTCCTCGATATTTCATTAGCTCTAATGTTCTTTTTAAAGTATGCTGTTCTAAAGCTTTTTTTCCAAAATAACCTGATATTCCACACATTTTTTACCTTAATTTAAAATTTAGTACTTGTATTTTTGTAATACAAATTTTTTAGCATAATATAAATGATAAAAATAACTTGCTAAAGATTTTAGAAAATTCTTTTCATAAATTTTAAAAAGAAGATAACTTTTTATATCTTTAAGTTTATATTTTTTTTTTATAAATTTTATCGTATCACGTGTGTATATATTTAGATGCTCTAAGGGGATTGCCTCATCTTTTTGCGCAACATAATTATTATTAAGTTTTTTTTTAAAATGAATTCCTGGAGGTATTTTAAAAATAAGATACCCATTGGGTTTTAGTAGTCTAATTAATTTTTCAATAACTTTTCCTGGATGTACTAAATGTTCAAAAGTTTGATCACTGTAAATTAGATCAAATTTTTTATTTAATTTAGATAAATTACTATAACTTTTGATTTTATTTTTTTTTAGATAATCCCTTCTTTTTTTAGAAATTTCAACAGTAAATACATTTTTGTATCCAGATTTTTTAATTGCATTAACCCAAGCACCTAGACCTGCACCATATTCTAAAATAGTTATCTTTTTATTTTTAAAAATTCTATCAATCATCTCAATTTCAAATTTAAAATTTGAATTTTTTTGTTTTAATAAATTTTTAGTATTTAAAATTTTTTTATGATCAATAAAATCATTATAGTATTTGCTGTTATATTTATTATTCAATATATTTTTTTGAAATAATATTTTACATTTTTTACATTCAGAAATGTTAAATTCTCTGTTATCCAATATTCTAAATGGAAATTTATTATTAAGGTGTGTTTTAAAAAAATTTTTAGCTTTAATCTGGCTAAATGTTTTAGAAAAAATCTTCACAATTCTTTTTGAATTACATAATGGACACTTTTTTCTTTCTACAAAAAACTTATCTTTTACCATTGCAAATAATCTTTAAGCTCTTTAGCAATAACTCTTTGTTCTTGGAATGTTAAGAATTTTTTTGATTTATAAACGTTTTTTTTTGAAAATTTAATATTAAAAACTTTTTCATAGTTGTTTTTTAAATTAATTTTCTTTTTTATATCTAAAAATTTAGATATTTTTTGATACTCTTTATTAAAATTCAATACAAAGTCTTCAAACCTAACTTTTAATATCTTTTTATTTTTTAATGTTTCTTTAAATACTTTATTACCAAAATAATATTTATACCAATTGATAAAAATATTAACATCATACCATGGTGTTGAGCTTGCTTGTCTCATTTTCATTCCACAAAATATATCTCGAGGATCTCTTAAAACGCATATGATTTTTGGATTTTTATAATATCTTGTTGATTGTATTGGGTCCAAAATATCTCCACCATTATTAATTACAATGTTTTTTTTTTTATCTTTAATGTTAATATTATTATTAAGAATACGTGATATATATTTTTGGGCTTCCTTTATAAATTCAGACTCACCTACTGGACACACTATTGGTAGAATTTTTAAATTCTGTGTGGGAATATTTAAAAATTTTTTTTTAAGTCTATATTCAATTTTTTTTTTAAACTCTAATGTTGCTGCTTTATAGTGTGGTAAACCGTAATATTGGAATCTTGTTATTTTCTCTAAAAATTCTCTTGTTTGTTTTAACAATTCTTTGTCATACAATTTTTTTTTAATACCTGGTGAACTATAAACATTATATTGTTCGACTTTTTGAATATATTTTTCATAATTTTCAAATGCATGACTCGCGTATAGCAAATCTTTTTTATTATAACAGTTGTTAAATAGGTGATGAAGGCCCATTGGATCTGATATAATTTTAAATTCATTTACACCAAATGGACTTACAAAATCTTCTCTGGCTGACAAATAGTCACTTATGGCACCACTCCCACTGCTCCAAGTCCCTATGACAACCACGGTTCTTTGCATTGTAAATTTATCTTTCGTTTAGAGTTTTAAGAGTTTCTTTTAATGAATAGTGTTTTATCTTGTCGTTTCTAAAACTCCAAATAAAGTCATTTTTTTGATAGATGCTTTTATAAAAATCGCAAGACTTACAAACCTCAGGAAAATCATTTTTTTCTTGTCTTTTTATAAGATTTTCATATTTTTTATTTTTAAGGTTAATTATTTCATTAAGTTTATTTTTTTTTAAGTCTCCAATTGCTAGAGTAAAATTTGCGTCTCTGCAAGCACAAGCGTTGACTAACCCAGATGCTCCAACCATCATTCTTGAATATATAAGTGAGCAAGATCCAATTTTTTTCTTTTGGGTATCGTTAAGCTTAATACCTAATCCTTTAACATCCTCATCTTTTATAATTCCACCCCAATTATTAAATTCTGAATTTTGACTGTATTCAACTTTTTTTATAGACAGAATTTTTTTTATAATTTCAGATAATCTACTGTTTGAATCATTCAGATTAAAATCTTTTTTTGTTCTTTGTGATATTTCGATATTTAAATTTTGATTTATATTTTTTTTCAAGCATTCATAAAAATAATTTAAATTATCAATTAATTTATTGTATGAACTTTCAGCTCCGCCTGAAAAAGATTGAAAACTATCTTTATCATGTCCATAAATGCTTATTCCAAAATTTTTTAATTTAATTAAATCAAAAATTTTTGATACTTTATCATTATTTAATGGTATGAAATTAGTATAAAAATAATAACCAGTTAAAAGTTTTTTTTTATCTAAATATTTAAATTTATTAAAAATTTCTTTATCCATAAAAATATCTCCTGTTGTTGGAGTCAGTCCTATGTTCTTATAGCCAATTTCAAGAGCTTGATTGACTACTTCTGTAAAAAAGTCAAATGTCATACTTTCATGTGGAACCATGCCTAGGTCCCTTTTATCATAAGCACAAAATTTACATTTAAGGTTGCATCTACTCGTTGTCTCAATATTTAGATTATTTATAATGTCTGGGATTTTTTGATTATTAAATAAATAATTTAATTGTGCTAATAAATTTTTAATGAACTTTTTCATTATATATTCATATTGTTTATCAATTAAATCTATAAATAATATAACTTAATTTATAATTCTATGATTTTTTGTAATTTTTAAGTAAGAATGTAATTTAAAATATCTAATTTTTTATAATTTTTACTCATAATATATATATATATATATATTAAGTATTGGGTCTAATTTGAAAATTAACTGTCTTCCTATATATCTCTTTTGGACAATCTATAGTTCTAAATCCATGAAAAAAACTCTCTGATTGATTATAAATTACTAAAGAATTTTTAATAGTATTTGGTACAAAAATTGGTAACTTAAACTCGTTATCCTTATAAAAACCAGTCCCACCCCCTAAAATTGGATTTTCATCATACCCGTCTACAAAATATATAAAATTATAGTGTTGCTTTGTTTGGGTATTTTTGGATACCCCATCTACATGGGGGATTAAAAAAGAGCCGTTGGATGCCATTGATGAGCTTATAGCAGATATTTTATATTCTTTTTTTTCAAAATTTATTAAATTATTGTAAAAATCTTTAAAATCTTTTGATATTAAAAATTTATAAAAATTTCTCAAATTGTCAGAATAATTTAAACCAATAAATGATTTTTTATCTGACCACTCTGCAATAGAATTGTAATGCTTAATTATTTTTTTATTATGATCGAAATAGTTTATATCAGGCCAGCTATTAATTAAGTATCGATAACTTTCTTGTGATAAAAAATTTTCAACAAATGTATAATTATTTAGTTTTAAATTGTTTGAAATTTTTACAATAACTTTTTCATCTATATTAATTTTAAAATTTTCAAATTTTTGGTTAGATTTTTTGCCTAATGAAATATTAATATTTCTATAAAATTTACGTTTTATATTTACTAACGTATATTTGAATAAATAGATATTAATTAGTATTTTATTTATTACTTTATCAATAAGATTTAAATTTTTTTTTGTTACGTAAAACTTGCCATAGTAATTTTTACGTGCATAATTTAATTGATTTTCGGATAATAAAACAGCCATACAAAATTATTATATCTTTTTTTTATAATTTTAAATAAAATATTCTTATCTATTCAAAGTTTTTTGATATTGATTTAGATCAATTTACAATTGTAAATATACCTTGAATAATTAGTCCTGTTTTTTTTCATTAAATCATAAATCAAATTAATTTAATTTATAATAATATTTAATAAATTATTCAGTTTTATCATAATTTAATAATCTTAAATTATCAGATAATTCTCTAATTTGCATTAAATCATTCAAGTTCATACTACCTGAGTGACCCGGCGAAGTTTCTACATTCATTGCTTTACTATTGCTAAAATGTTTTTCCAATATTGTTGCGCCTCTTGAAACAGCATACAAGCAGGCACTTATACCTATTGTGTGATCACTGTAGCCAGTAAAAAAAGATTTGTTAAAATCTGGCATTTTGATTTCATAAAGAGGCGTTGGATACTTGGCAACACAATATAAGTAGGAAATATTTTCATTTTCTTCAAAAGGTATTCCATTTTTTTGGTAATCATACATTCCAAGAGAGACAATTGTTCTTTTTCCTAAAGATAATATTTTTTCACACAACTCTTTATCCTCAACGCTTCTACTGGCAATTTTATAAGTTTTAAAATTGAGTTCTGCGCACCAATCAACTCTTTCTAAATCAAAAATTGATGCAGATAATTCTATCCCTTGAAATTTACAAAATTCATTTATCTCAGCTAATTCGTCTTTAGTAACATCAAGATATTTTCTTCTATTATCTCCCCATAATTTTTTACTATCATATAGTTGAAGTTTTACAATATCGGCACCTCCAATCTTTGATTGGATTATCATTCTCTTAATTTCATTCATTGACCCATAGTGCTGAGGATAGATTTCTGAGATAATAGTTAAATTTCTATAATTATTATTAGTTTTCATATTCAATAATTAACTGTTTGTTTTAATGAAAATCAAGACAATCGTCAACAAAACTTGAAATTATTAAAAATATTTTATTCAAAAAAAATATTTTTTAATTATTTTAAATAATGGAAAAACTATGAACTTTTAGCTGTTTCTCTAAAAATATCATTTATATTTTTTAAATTTTCAAATGTTCCTTGTTGTTTAAGTTCACCTTTATCTATTAAAAAAATGTTATCACATTTCTTTACTGTACTTAGTCGATGGGTGATCAAGATAATTGTTATATCGTTTCCTAAATTTTCTATAGCTTCCATTACTGCTCGTTCAGTAAGATTATCAAGTGCGCTGGTAGCTTCATCTAAAATTAATACATTTGGTTTATTATATAGCGCTCTAGCAATACCTATTCTCTGTCTTTGTCCACCCGACAATCTTACACCACGCTCACCAACAGTGGTTTGATAGCCCATTGGTAATTCATTAAAAACAAAATCATGTAAATTTGCAATTTTAGCAGCACTCTCAACTGCTTCTTGATTAATGAATTCTTTATTTTTTCCAAATGCAATATTAGCTGCAATAGTATCATCTGATAAGTATATCTGTTGAGGCACATATCCGATAGAACGTTGCCAGGCTCTAAGATTTTTTTTATCAATTAGTATGCCATCAACTTCTAATTTACCTTCCTTGATTTCAAGGAGGCCAAGCATTATATCAACTATTGTTGTTTTGCCACTACCTGTGGCCCCAACTATACCTACAGTGGAACGAGCTGGAATTGAAAGATTGATATTTTTTAAGGTTAATTGCTCAGCGTTAGGATATTGGTAATTGATATTTTTTAGATTGATTGCATTACTAATTTGTAAAATATCTTTTTTTTCGTTTAAGATTGGAGTCTGCAAACTCATCAAATCTTTATACAATGCAATAAGTGCAGGCTCAACATATCGTAGTTGACTAACTGCAGTATAAATACCTTGTAATGCAGGCATCAAACGATAACCAGCAAAAGCATAAAGTGCAAGCACTGGTATAATTTTTGCAAAATCACCACTTTGGTACATTAAGTAAAGAACTATTAAAATTATACCACCAAATGCTACAGCTTCGACAGCGAAACGCGGCAAAATATTTAATACTCCAAGTGAAGCTTGATGTTTTGCAAAAGCTTTTGCTGGATCTGAGAATCTGTCAATATATGTTTGCTCAAGTCCACCAACTTTTATTTCTTTTACAGCTCCAAAGGCCTCAGCTACCGCGGTAAACCTCCATTGATTAGCTGTTAATCTCTCTTGACCTATTTTGCTTAAAAAATTTCGAGAAAATTTATAAATTAAACCATAAGCTGAACAAAGAATAAAACCAGCTATTAAGGCAAGTTTTGGGTCTACTAATATTAATAAAGTCAATATTGTTATACTAATAATAATCTTTACAATTAAACTTATCATTGGACTTAAACCATTAGCAACTACTGTGGCAACTTCAGACAGAATTGTTTTACCAAGATCGGCACTGTGTTTGTTTAAAAACCAACTATAAGACTGACTAAGATAACCTTCTACTATTCTTCTTCCAATGCTATACTGGCAAGTTGCAGTAAATTGTAATTGAAAATAAGTTGTAAGAGCTTTGAAAGATAAAGATATAATTAGTAACAAAAAAACAAAAATGCCAAGCAAAAAGAGAAATTGATCACTATTTTCAACTCCAAAAATATTAGAAGTATTAAATGCTTTTTTTAAAAGACTGTTAGTTTCAATGATATTTGGATCAGCTAAGATAGCCATGAAAGGCATTATAGAGGCTATACCAAGCATTTCTAATAAAGCCATTATTATCACCATACCTAAAATCATGATTGCTTGTTTGCGCTCTTGAAGTGTTAGTAGAAATATAATTTTTTTTAAATTTTTCACTTTTTTTTCAATAAATTTTATTCAATAAATTTTTAGATAAACTTATATTATTAAATATTTTAATTACATCTAAAAAATGATTTTAAGTATTTAGTATCTAATTCATTCCTTAAAGAAGCTCTATTACTTTTACTAAATTAAGCTATAAATATAACAAATGCGAAGAGAAAATTTTACAAATATAGATGACTTTTTTTTCGTTAAAGAGAATATAGCAGATGAAACACTTGACCAATGCATATCATTTGTTGCAAGACATAAAGGTGTTGAAAGAAAAATTGTAGAAAATTGTTATAAAAAAAAAGAAATATCATCTATTAATTTATCTAAAAGATTACATGATGAAGTAGTAGACGTCATTATTAAGACAAAATTTAATAATGATTATAAATTTATAAATATCAATAAATCTATAATATTTTACGAGTATAGTGAGTCAATTGGTTCAAGTATGAATAAATTTAATCAATTTAATCTAGACAACATAAAATTTTTTCCACCTACCTATACTGATCAAGGTCTTGTTTTCCAACAATTAGCAAAAGGTGTTAGATTTCTGCCAGATAATTTTAAAGAAAATAATCCCTGTTTATTAAATTATATTTCACAAGTGACTAATATTTTATCCTCACTAAATAATCATAATATTAATGTTTCTAAATATTTGAAGGATTTAAAAATTCCATTCAAAAGTGACCCCTTAAATACTAAAATTATAAATATTTGTATTTTGAAATTAAAAAAATTTGAACACAAAAATATTAGGATGGCATTAGCTCATGGTGATTTCAAATTCGAGCATTTATTCATATTAAACAATCAACTAGAATATTTGATTGATTGGGAAAATGTAGGTTTAAGATCAATTCTTTTTGATCTACTAAATTTTTTTGTACCATGGTTTGTAAATAGATCCTATAATTATATTCATATTAAAAAGTATGTTAGTAAGTTTATTAAAGAACGTCTCCCTTATTTAGATGATTGCATTCAAGAAAAATATGATCTTTACTTTTATGCATTTATGCTAGAAAGATATAATCGATTACATGATACAAGATCAATTGAATTTGATTTGGATTCAGCTTATAGAAGATACAATTTACTTTTTAAAAAATTAATACTGGAGTAATTCTTGAATATTAAGATTTCAAAATATTATAATAAAAAACAAGCTGAAAATTACGAGACTAGTCGAAATAATCCAACTTGGCATGCAGAAAGTAAAATCTTTAATGAAATTAAAAATCGAATTAAATCTAAGCATAATAAGTATATGGATATTTTAGATGTTGGTGCAGGAACTGGTCGATGGATACCAGATCTATATAATGTTGCTTCAAAATACGTAGGAACTGATATTTCAAAAAATATGCTTGATCAGGCTCGATTAAAATTAGAGCAATGCCCAAATGAATTTCAAAAAAATGTTAATCTTATAAATTCATCTATTGAACAATTACCATTACATGTAACTGGACGATTTGATTTAATTATAATGACCAGGTTTCTCTCACACTTTTCCATAGCAGAAATAAAAAACATCTTAAAAATTATTCACAAATATTCAAAAAGTGATTTGGTTGTATCTTTTCGAGTTGCAGATAAAAAATTAAGTATATTATCAGAGATACTTGATTTAATCATAAAGTCACCAATTGGAGCAATCAAAAGATTCCGTAAATCTGGTAGATTATCTTATACTAGATTAGACACTGATTATGAAAATGTTATTTTAGAATGTGGCTTTAGTATTATCAGGAAGAATTTAGTGATTAATGATAAGTATAACAGATATGAATACTGGGAATTAACTACTCAGGGAAAATAAAATGACTTTAGCTTTGGGTACTTTTTCAATTGTTAAATAATTGTTCCAGAAATATCTACTCCATAAGCCTTAAATCCATTTTTATTCAATTCATGAAAAATTTAAGGAAAATCACATCACACCTTGGAAGTGAATAATTTTTTTGATGATTTTACTTGGTCACAATAATTGAAGATAGTTTGAAAGTTATTTGTGATCATGTTTATTTTATTTAGTAAGTTCCAAGGGTCAGAGATACTTTTATAAATCTCTTCAAATTTTCCAATAAATATTCTTTTTTTAATTATAAATTTTGATATTTGATATGTTTTAGTTGCTTAACATATTTTTTTAGTTAAAAGTCCTTTGATGTCAATTTTTTTTATTGCGGAAATAGGAATTAATCATAATGGTGATATGAAAATTTGCAAACAGTTAATAGATTTAGCTGTGGAAGCGAATTGTAATGCTGTCAAATTTCAAAAAAGAGATATCAATTCTGTTTATAGTAAAGAATTCTTAGATAGCCATAGAGAAAGTCCATGGGGCAAAACACAAAGAGACCAAAAAATAGGCCTTGAATTTAATAAGGAAGAATATGAAGAAATTGATGATTATTGCAAAAAAAAAAAAATAGATTGGTTTGCTTCAGCTTGGGATTTAAAAAGTCAAATATTTTTGAGACATTTTAATTTAAAATATAATAAAATTGCATCTGCAATGTTAGTAAATTTTGAATTACTAGAATTGGTATCTGAAGAAAAAAAACATACTTTTATATCTACTGGATTAAGTTCACTAGAAGATATTGAAAAAGCTGTTAAAATTTTTCGAAAAAAAAATTGCCCATTTGAGTTGATGCATTGCGTTTCAACATATCCGATGAAAGATTCTGATGCAAATTTAAAAACAATAACAACATTGAGAGAAAAATTTAAATGTAACGTAGGATATAGCGGTCATGAAACAGGTCTAGCTGTATCATACGCAGCTGCTGCTTTGGGATCCTCTTCAATTGAACGACATATAACACTAGATCGAGCAATGTATGGGTCAGATCAAGCTGCTTCTTTAGCTCCTCCTGGGTTGAAAAAAATAGTAGCAGAAGTAAGAAAAATTCAAATAGCTTTGGGTGATGGTGTAAAAAGAATTATAGATGACGAAGTGCCCATAGCAAAAAAATTAAGAGAGCATCTTAAATAAAAGTTATAAAAAGCTACCTTTTTGAAATCTGTCAGCTGGATTTCCTGCTAGTAGTCTATTTTTATTTTTTTTCCAAATACACCTTTTAAGTCTTAATTTAGATCTAGATCGTTTTTTTTTCTTTAAAGCTAATTCAAAAATATAGTTTTTTAAATCTTTTATATTCTCATCCAACTTTTTGTCATAAGGAATTTTTTTTACTTCACTAAATTCTTTTAAAAGACTGATGTAATTTATCCTTTTACTAGTCATTTCCTCTAGTGTATGATTGTCATTTACTTTTCTGTCTAAAGTAGTTTGAGGCTTTACATCAATATAAAAGAAACCGTCTGGTAAAGGAAAAAATTGCTCTAATGGTAAAAATTTATTTTTCTTATTTGGAAACTCTCCTCTTAATTTGTCTGTAATATAACGTTCAAAGATAGTTATACCATAACCAGAGTCTGCATATGCCATGCCAATTTTATATTTTATAAATTGATCGAATAAATCAATTATCTGACCAAGAAATAAAAAAAAATTTTTTAATAAAAAAATATTTTTAATTAATGAAAAATTTAAAATTTTTCTTATGAAAATTGTTAAATATTTGGTAGCTGGCATTATTGGAGCATCAGATTTCATATTTATAAATGCAGGATCTAATTTATGATAATTTTTAATTACATATTCACAAATCGTAGTCTTGCCAGCTCCATCATTTCCAATAATTGAAATTGCAGGCATGGGATTATGATTTCTTGACCATTTAGCCAAAGATCCTAATACTAATGCTTTAATAAATTTTTTTGACTTAAGTAAATTTTTTAAATTTAACCTTCCAGCAAATACTTTTCTTTTATTCTGCCGTATAATTCGTTTTTTAATCCAAAAATTTTTAACTGCGGGGTCATGTTCAAAGGTTTTAAAATCATATTCAATTAATTTCTTTATCCAAATATTTTCTTTGGGTAAATTTTTGGAAGTTAAATTTAAAATATATTTTAGATCAATTGTATTTATAGAATTTAATGTATTTTTTAATTTATATAATTGCTCATATGAGAAAACAATTCCCTGAGAAAAATATTTAACTAGTTTATAATATATTATCGAATTTAACTTAAAGTGTTTTAATCCAGTTTTATGACATTCAATTGCTTCATTATAATGTATTTCGTTTTCAATTTTTGTCTCTGGTGAAAAAATTGTTAAATCTTCAACATCTAAATTAATAAAATCATTAGAATCTCTATTATTTATTAAAAATCTATAGGATCCTTCTTCTCTTTGATTGAGAATAACGTTTTCTTCTTCTCTAATATCTAAAAATTTGTTTTTTAAAATATAAAAAGTATCAACATCTCTGCCACTGAAATCTTCATAATGCTTACATTCTTGCATCAAAACTGCATCACAATATTTTACTATTTTCTTAATAGTTTCTTTAACACTATTGATCACTTCTTTATTTAAACTATTTTTTTTTTTAGAAGAAAGAACATTATCGTGATATGGAACTAGGTCAAATTTTGTTTTATTTGTCATAATAATTTTTAATAATAGAATTATAGCTAGAGGTGAATAAGATAATAAACTTAATTTTTCAAACTATCAAATACGTTATACATAACCACAAAATATAATAAAAAAAAAGTAAATTGATTAAATTAGAATTTTTAAAAATTAAAAAATATGTATAACTGTTTGAAATATACGATTATTTAATAAGAAATTAAAATGTCAAATAAATTTAGAATACCTTGGAGCCCAAGATCTCATTTTTTTTCACTGAAAGAAAAAAAAGAAGTGATAAAAATATTAGACCATGCTGACTGTTTAACTCAAGGTAGGTGGCTTGAAAAATTTGAAAATAAATTTCTAAAATTTTTAAATTCAAAAGGCAAAGCTTTTGCTGTTACAAGTGGTGCAAGTGCTATTGAATTGGCAGCAAGTGTTTTAAGGCTTAAATCATCTGATGAAATAATCATACCTTCGCACACTTATTGTGCTTCGGCATTGCCATTTGTTCGTTACAATGCAAAAATAAAATGGGTCGATATAAATAAAGATGACTTTACTATCGATATAGATCATTTAAAAAAATGCATTAACAAAAACACTAAAGTAGTCTTCGCAGTTCATTTATATGGATTACCTTGTAAGATAAATGAAATTAAAAAAATTTGTAATAAAAAAAGAATAATTTTAATTGAAGATTGTGCACAATCATTAGGTTCTAAAATTAAAAATAAATATGTTGGAACATATGGGGATATGTCTATATTCTCTTTTCATCAACAAAAAAACATGACCACTTTAGGTGAAGGCGGAATGTTAGTTGTTAATAATAAAAAATTTCAAAAATATATTCCTGGATTAAGGCATAATGGTCACAGACCTTATAAAAATAAGAAAAAATATTGGAAACCAGCAATGGTGGATGTTTATGAAGATTTAAAAGGTGTTACACCATTCAACTTTCCAATGACCGAAGTCCAAGCATGCGTGGGGTATTACTTACTAAATAGGGTTAAGAAGTTTAACAAAATAAGAAATCAAAGAGCAAAAAAATTAATTGAATCATTTAAAGAATTTAAATTTGTTAAATTTCAAAAAATTAAAAAAAATTTTTATAATTCTTATCATTTATTACCTGCTTATTTTGATAGCAATAAAGTTAATTTTAATAGAGACAAATTTATAGATACAATGAGCACTAAATATGGAATTCAGCTCATTATACAATATCATCCTCTTGATAAATATCATTTTTTTAAAAGAAAATATGAATCTAAAATTAAATTAAAAAATACTTACGATTTTTATAACAATATGTTTTCAATACCCTTTCATGTCTGGATGTCAGATAAAGAATTTAATTATCTAATAACTAGCTGTAAAGATGAACTTAAAAAAATTAAATATCTTGAAAAATAAAATTTGCTTAATTTGTTGTAGAGGCGGCTCCAAAACTATTAAAAATAAAAATATTAAAAATTTTGTAGGCAAACCTTTGTTGAGCTGGATCATAGAAGAAGCAATAAAGAGTAAAGTATTTAACAAAATAATACTTTCAACAGATTCAATCAAAATTCAAAACATTGGAAAAAAATATAATATTTTAATTCCAGGGTTGAGACCTAAAAATTTAGCTAAATCAAACTCAGATCAATTTAATACTCATGAATACATTTTCAAAAAATTGAACATCAATGATAAAAACTCTGTTGTTTGTGTTTTAAATAACAACCCTTTTATAGGGTCTAAGTTAATAAGAAAAAGCTACAAGATATTCAAAAATTTTAATTATAAAAAAATTGTAGCTGATTACTCTAAGGTTGATGGAGACTACATTGCTTTCAAACAATTTTTTATTTCTAACAAAAAAATAGAATTCATTGATAAAAAAAAATTTATAAATTTGAAATTAAATAGACAGGATTTAAAAGATTTTTATACATTTATATTTAACATTAGATGGGGACGACCTTCGGATCTTATAAGTTATAAAAATTTTAAAAAAAATTTATCTAAGAACGGCCACGGGGTAAAGCTATCTAAATTAGAAAATTTTGATATAGATGATATGTCAGATTGGAAAATTGCAGAAAGTGTTTTCAAATCTATACAAAATGATAGATAAAAAAAAATTTAAAAAAAAGCTTTCTATTACTCAAGGCAGACACCTTAAAGTGATTAATAATAAAATTCAGATATTTCCTAAAAAAAATTGGAAAAATGAATTAAAATTGTTCAATCTCACTAAATTAAATTTTATTGAATGGGTAATTTCAGGAGATAATTTTAAAAAAAACCCGATGTGTCAAATAAATGGCTATAAAATAATTAAAAAGTATCTAAATATGAATCATATAAAATGTAGATCTATTGATTTAGATTTTATAGTCAAAGACAATCCATTAAAATTTTCAAATAAAAAAATGAAAACTTTTATGGAAGAAATTAAAATCATAACATCAAATGCTGTTAAAATTGGAATTAAATATGTTATATTTCCATTTTTGGAAAACTCTTCACCAAATGGAATATTAAAACAAAAAAAACTTATCTCTATTTTAAATGAAATAAGAAAAAAAACTTCAAATAAAATACTTGTATTAATTGAGACAGATCTAAAACCTGATGAATTATTAAGAATAATAAAAAAGATGAAAAATAAAATTTTTATTAACTATGACATAGGAAATAGTGCATCCAAAAACTTTGATTTTAATGAAGAGAAAAAATACTTCAGATTTGTAAAAAATATACATCTAAAAGATAGAGTGAAAAATGGTTCTACAGTTAGATTTGGCCATGGAAACGCCAATTTTAAAAAAATGTTTAATTTTGTTAAAAATAACAAAAATAGCTATGACTTTAACCTTCAGCCAGCAAGAGCTAAATCTAATAAAGATATTGAAGAAATTAAATTAAATGTAGAGTATATAAATAAATTATTGAAAAATTTATGAAAAAAAAGATAGTTGTAGTAGGATCTGCTGGAAACTTGGGGAAGTACATCCACAATGAACTAAAAAAAACAAATTTTTCAATAGGCATTCAGAGAAAAAAAAATCAATTTAATTTTGAATGTAAAGATCTTTCAAATTCTAAAATGAACTTGGAAACATTTAATTTAGTAAAAAAAAAGAATTCTTATTTAGATGCAATAATTATTTGCACAGGTAAGAGTAGCAAAAGTTTAACAAATGATACGGATCAAAAATTTTTAGATTCCTTTAAATCAAATTTATTGACTGTTTCAAACACAATTGACTCATATCAAAAAGTTTACAAAAATAGACCAACAAAAATAATTGTTATTTCTTCAATAGCTGCAATAAAAATAATGAAGGCGCCTATCGAATATTCTACAACAAAATCAGCCTTAAATCACTATTGCCAAATTAAAGCAAAAGAATTAGCAAAATTTTCAATCAAGCTAAATATAATATCTCCTGGAAATATTTTAAATAAAAATAACAATTGGTTTTTTAAAAAAAAGAAAAATTCTAAGAAAATTCAAAATTACATAAAAAAAAATGTTCCACTAAATTCTTTTTGTAAACCAAATCAAATTTTATCACTATGCAAGCTACTTATAAGTGATGATGGAAATTTCTTTCAAGGTTCAAATATTGTGATGGATGGTGGTCAAATTTTATGATTAAAAAAAAAATATTAATTTCTGGAGCTGGAGGATATTTGGGCAGCAAAATTTGCTATTTATTTTCTAAATTAAATTATGACTTAATTTGTATTGATATAGATAAAAAGAGACTAAATATTTTAAAAAGAAAAATACATAAATTCAAAAATAAAAAATATTATTATGCTGTTGATATTTCAAATGAAGAACAAATAATTAATATTTATAATAATTTAAAAAAACAAAAATGTGTTATAGATGTCATAATTAATAATGCTGCTAATAACCCTCCAATAACTAAAACCAAAGAAATTAAATTGATGAATATTAAAAATTGGAAAGATGATTTAGATGTAGGCTTAATGGGTGCTTATATTCTTACAAAAACATTTGCAGGCAATTTAGTTAAAAATAATGGTGGTAGTATTATAAATATTGGATCAGATCTGAGTATTTTGTCTCCAAATCACGAAATTTATAAAAATGGAAATAAAAATTTTTTAAAACCAATTTCATATTCTGTTATAAAACATGGATTAGTTGGTTTTAATAAATATTTTGCCACACTTTATGCAAATAAAAAAATTATTTCTAATATGATCTCCCCAGGTCCAATTGATAATAATATTCCCTCATATTTAAGAAAAAAGCTTATTGAAAATACCCCAATGAAAAAATTGTGTTCAGTAGAAGAGATATTTAAAACCATATTGTTTTTTTGTGACACAAAAAATAGACATATAACTGGTCAAAATATAATTATAGATGGTGGAAAAAGTTTAATCTAATTATGAATACATAATAATAAATAATTAGATCAAATTTTAAAAACTAAATTCTTTTATGTTTAATATAGTTATAAAAACTAGATATAAAATATTTAATATATCTCCAAAGAAAATTAAATATTGCACTCACCATTCAAAATACACCGATTATACTCAATTTAATTCAAACAAACTACATCCACATGCAATTTTAAATAGAGGTGTTTTTAAAGAAGACCATTTAGGATTTATTAAAATTAATAACTCTAATTGGGATTATAAACCTGGTGTATTATTTTCAAAACTTCCTGAATATAAAGCATTGGTTAATCATTACACAGGTAAAGAAAATTGGAAAAATTCAAAATTTGCATCTAAGTATCTAGATTTTTTAAGAATATTTAAGGTAAAAGGAGATAGGGGCATAAGTAGTTATAAAGAATTTTTGTCAGAGCGAGAAAAGCAAATAGATAAACTTTTTAAGTCAATAATTAAAAAAGGAATTAAACCAATTAACATAAGCAAAAATAAAGAATTATTTGTTGATAATATTTCTGTAAATTTGACAAAAAAAAATGAAATATATTTCAATAATCGTGGTCATCACAGATTGGCAATAGCAAAAATATTAGGTTTAAAAGAAATTCCAGTTAAAATAACTGTAGCTAATTCAATTGAAAATTTGGATAAACTTTACTTAAAAAAAAAATAATTGATTTAAAATTTTTAGTTATTCAAAAATTTTAAATACTTTTCAATAATATTATTTGAGTTTCCTAAATAATATTTAATTGTTTTTTGATGTTTGGTATTGTTGATTGGGAAAAAAAATTTTTTATTTACTAATTTTAAGATTTGTTTTTTCATTTGCAACTCTGAGTTATAAATAATTGTTTTATGAAAATTATATAAGTATTTCTTTTGTGCTAATTTTTTTTCAAAGAAAGGAACCATAACATATTTTCCATTTACCAAGGCTTCAATAGTTGAGGCTGAGTTTTGACCAATAACTATATCAGCTTGATTAATAAATTTTTTTGCTGTTCCACTTGAAAATATTTTAATTTTTTTATTTATCTTATTATGTGTTTGGTCTTTAAAATTACTTTTTCTTTTAATGACAATATTAAGATTTTTATTTTCAGAAAGTTCATTTAAAAGATTAAGAATTTTATTATAGGATAATTGCCAATTTAAGTTTTTATTTTTTTTGAATCCTGGTATTCCTCTTTTAATATCAAAAGATAAAAACAATAAAGTTTTTATCTTTCGTTGGTATTTTTTTTTAATTACATAATCTATTATTCTTGGACACCCGTTGACCTTAATTTTTTTAGCATTAGAATTATCTATTTTTATAAACATCTTTTTTACTAATTCATTATAGGCGGAGATACTGTGGAAATATTTAAATACGTGACGGTATTTGACACCCCAGGTTTTAGCTTCTATTTGAGCCTCTAAATCCGTTTTAATTCCCTCTTTAGACCATAATCTAACGGGTATTTTGTTATTATTACAACCAACATACAGTGCAACCTCTGCAAAATAAGTATAATTAAAAGTAATAAAACTTAATGTATTATTTTTATAATAATTTTTTAAATTTAAAATTATATTAGTCCAAAATTGTTCGTGCTTTTTTCGATAATCTTTGTTTTGATTAAGATAATCTTTTTCTTTAATAGGTGGTTTTTTATAGTTGAAAAGAAAAAAATTTTTCTTACAAAAATACAAAAGAATAATTTTTGTTATACTTCTTCGCAAAAATAAAAATTCTGGTGCTAGCTTAGAAGATTCTTTAATAATTTCTATATCCCTATGACCTATTGCTCTATCAAGTACAATAACTATTCTTTTATTTTTTATTTTTTTTGGAAAAAATTTTTTTTTTTTGGATTGAAATTCTTATTATATAAGCGGCTAATGAGGGAAGATTAAAATAGCAAGACAGGTAAATTACAAAAAAACCTATAAATTCAAATACAAAATTAAAGTTTTTTTTCATTAAGTTTTAAAATGAGTAATTAAATTTATTATTTGTTGATAATCATATTCTCTACTGATTCCAAGATATAATGACCTAAAAAAATATGAGATTCTTGAATTCTTGCAACAGAAGCGCTTTGTACCAACAGACTAATATCACAATATTTTTTTGCAATACCTCCTTTTGATCCCAATAATCCAATTGACAAAATATTTTTTTTTTTGGCTCTTTTTAAAACTTCTATAATATTTTTTGAGTTTCCTGATGTTGATATAACTATTAAGATATCATTTTTATTTGCTAAAGCATCAAAGGGTCTGGAAAAAATTTCTTTAAAACTATAATCATTACCACATGCTGTCAGAGTAGAGCTATCCATGCAAAGAGAAATTGCTGGAATAGGATGTCTGTTTATTTTTGGCCTAAGTCTAATTAAAAGTTCAGCTGCTAAATGTTGGGCATCAGCTGCTGATCCACCATTACCGCAAAAAAAAATTTTTCCTCTTTTTTTTATGCTTTTGTAAATTTCATTAATTGATTGGTGAATTGACTTTTCTATTTTAATGAGACTTTTTTTAGTCTCAATAGAATTTTCTAATGCTAGTTTAAATGAGTTATTATTTTTCAAATACCACCTGCAAAAATTATTTTATTAAAATTAACCTTATCTATTTTTCTAACTTAACTATAATCATGTTTGTTTAAAAATTTTTTTCAGTGCATAAATCAAGCCAATTGAGCTATTAGTACTGGTCAGCTGCACGCATTACTGCGCTTCCACATCCAGCCTATCAA
>MDTG01376590.1_pt1 | contig 31223 bp, 32 predicted proteins | sample 811421 | NCBI WGS metagenome assembly MDTG01 (sample SAMN05326645, study PRJNA326480) | marine metagenome | isolation source: seawater | place: Pacific Ocean: South East | collected 2011
TAACTTTAAGTTTGATATATTAATTTGATTGAATATTGCAAAATTGCGAGATTTTAAATATATAAAATAAAACAAGGTTAATGTTGTGAATCCTCCAAATAAATGTCCGGTAACAATTATTGGGAGTAGTTTAAGGCTTACAGTTAAATAGCCAAATAGGCCCTGACAACATATAAAGAATAGAAGAAATATTGACCAGCCTCTAATTGATTTATTTTTTGTATATTTATAAGAAAAATAAACTAAAAAAATTGCAATTAACCCAAGGGCGGCTGCAAAATATCTATGGATAACTTCAGGTATTGCTTTGTTTATATCGTAAGGGAACATTGGATATCTGCTTTCTGCAATTGCAATTTCTGCCTCATTGGTTGGAAAAACTATAAATCCATAACAACCCGGCCAGTCAGGACATCCAAGACCTGCATCTACCAATCTAGTCCATGCCCCCAAGGCAATGACAACAAAAGCCATACATATTCCAATAAAAGATAATTTAGTAATTTGATTCATTAAATTAACACCTTTAGATCTTTTAAAATTAATTTAGGGTCAGTGCCTGGATTAAAATACATAACTGCTCTTCCATATGGGTCAATCACAAAAATAGGATTATCAATATTGAAATTTAGTATAGAATTTCTTTGAAGAACGTTTAATAAGACACCATTTTTATCTTCTATAAGTTTAACTCTAGGGTACTCTGATTTAATTTCTTCTAAGTCGCTTTCAAGAAATTTGTTCGAATAAAATAGGACGCGCTTCAATTTATTTATATCTCTGTTGAGAGCTACATTTAATTGCCTCATTAAATATATAGATTCTTTGCTTGCGTCTATATCGGTAACATACACTGATAATATCCACTTACCGTCATCAAACTTTATAAGATCTTGCTCTCCATAAATATTTTTAAATTCATTTAAATCAAAATAGCTTTTGAAAAAGATTCCATTATTTTTAGTCCCTTCAGGCGAAATTCCCATCACAAAGTAAAGCGATGATAGCGTTACAACCAAAATTGGGGTTAATAATATTGCGCTCAAAAATATTTTATTTCGCATTTTTAAATCCATACCAAACATACATTGAGCATAAAACTATAAACATCAAAAACCATTGTGCAGAATATCCATAATGTTTTATTGGGGTCATATTTGTAGGTGTAATTTTAATATATTCTAAACTGTTTTTAAGCAATGGGTCTGCCAATAAAATCATAGGGTAAATAGTTTCATCATATTCTTTTGAAATAATCTCAAGATTTTTTGTTTGGGAGACTTTAGGCCAACTTTCTGAAACTAAGTTATCTGATAAGACCAATCCAAGCTCTGGTGATTCTAAAATACCAGTTACATTCTCATTTGTCTCAATCAATTCTATATTAGGGATTATTTCTCTATATTTATTTCTTTTAATCCAACCTCTATCAACGAGGATTAGTTGATTTGTTTCATTAATTCTTAATGGGGTTAAAACCTTATATCCTGCAATACCATTGTTAATTATGTTATCTATTAATATTTGCTTTGAATCATCCCATTTGCCTTTTACAAATACCCTATCCCACTTTTTAGATTCTTTGCTAATATATTTAGGTTCCTTTTTTATATTATTTTCAAACTCATTCAGTATTAGTGTTTTTGCATTGCCTCTTTCAATTTGCCAAACGCCTAAATAAAAAAATAAAATTGCAAAAGATACAAAAAATATCGTAATTTTTATACCAGGATTAAATTTATTTTTTTTCATATCTATTAAACTTTTTATGCTTTAAAATTTTACTATGATTACAACTCTTATTTATATCGTTTTGCCACTTCTACTTTTATCTCTTGCTGGTGGTCTATTCTTTTTACTCATTGACAAAGGGGACACAGGAAGAAAGAGAACAGTCTATTTTCTTGGTCTTAGGGTCTTCTTTGCAGCTGTTTTAATCATATTGGTAGCTATTGGTCTATATACTGGTGAGCTTGGAAATAGCGTCCCTTGGGATGAATCTTAATTAAAGTATATAAACGAATAAAAATAACATTACCCATACGACATCAACAAAATGCCAATACCATGAGGCTGCTTCAAAACCAAAATGATCATGATCTTCAAAGTGTCCTGCAAAAACTGATCGCGCAAGCATAATTGAAAGCATAATACCGCCCATCATTACATGAAAACCATGGAACCCAGTTAACATAAAAAAAGTTGATCCATAGATACCAGAATTTAAAGTAAGCCCATAATGAGCATAAGCTTCATAATATTCTGCAGCTTGAAGGCCAACAAAAATTAAAGCCAGAAAAACAGTAATACCAAGAAAAATATTGAATTTTTTTCTATTGCCTTTTTTTAATCCTAAATGCGCAATATGAACCGTAACACTTGAGCTAAGGAGAACAATCGTGTTCCATAGTGGTAGCCACTTTAGCGCATGGTCCCAGCCAGGCCACGCCATGCTTTTTTCAGCTAATTCATACTCTACTCCCTTATCCGGAGTTGTTATAACTGGCCATGTAGACTCAAAAGTAGGCCATAATTCAATTGCTGTTATATATGCGCCTTTAGATCCTTCTCCTGCTAACCATGGTACAGCCAAAGCTCTTACATAAAATAAAGCGCCAAAGAAGGCTGCAAAAAACATCACTTCAGAAAAAATAAACCAAGCCATTCCATAAACATATGATTGTTTTAACTGATTAGAATCTAAGCCAGCGAGATGTTCTTTTATTACCTGTCTAAACCAAAAAAACATTGTTAAAAATAAACACGTAAACCCAGAATATAAAATGTATACCGAGTTGCTTGTTGGATCATCAAGGCTGTTTATTGTGCTAGAGGCTCCCATGACAAGTAAAAATAATGAGACAGCCATAAAAATAGGAAACCTGCTTTGGTCAGGTACATAATAACTTCCACCGCTCATTGTATGGTCTACTCCATGTCCATCTGATGATGGGCCAAAGCCTCATCATTATATTCAGTAATATCAAAAATCGTATAAGATAAAATTATATTTTTTATATTCTCAGGTAGCTCATTTGATACAAGAAGTCTCACAGGTAGAGTCGCCTCTTCGCCAGGCATTAATTCTTGTTGTTCAAAACAAAAACATTCTAGTTTTTTTAGATGCTCCGCAGCATTAGATGGCGCAACGCTTGGAACTGCTTGAGCAGTCATTTTTTTGTTAGTTGTATTTTTCACATAAAAAGTAGCTGTGTGATACTTTCCAGTTTGAATTTGCATGACCTGCTCAGAAGGCTTAAATATCCATGGCATGTTTTCGTTATTCGTTGAAATAAATTGCAGGGCTATTTGTCTTCCATTTTCTGAAACAAACTCATCATTATGTTCGGATTGAAAAACCTTTCCATTAATTCCAGTAATTTCACAGAAAACGTTATAAAGCGGCACTAATGCAAAGCCAAATGCAAACATTAAGGGCACTGCTACAACCAATTTAATTAATGTCTTTTTTGCTTCTTTTTTCATTAGTCTACTTTTGGGGGTGTTGAAAAAGTATGATATGGGGCTGGAGATGCTACAGTCCATTCAAGGCCTTTAGCTCCATCCCAAACCTGGTCAGTTGCTTTTTTACCACCCATTACAGTTTTAATAACTATAAATAAGAATAAAAGCTGAGAAAAGCCAAATAAAAATGCTCCAACACTGGAGACCATATTCCAGTCAGCGAATTGAAGAGCATAGTCAGGATACCTTCTGGGCATTCCTGCTAGTCCAATAAAGTGTTGAGGGAAGAATGTTACGTTAACTCCAATAAATGAAAGCCAAAAATGTAATTTACCTAATCTCTCATCATACATATTTCCAGACCACTTAGGTATCCAATAATAAACGGCTGCCATAATAGAGAATATTGCTCCAGGGACTAAAACATAATGAAAGTGTGCTACAACAAAATATGTATCATGATATTGAAAGTCAGCAGGAACGATGGCCAGCATTAATCCTGATAAACCACCTATTGTAAAGAGTACTACGAATGCGCATGCAAATAACATAGGGGTTTCAAATGTTAAAGAACCCCTAAACATTGTAGCGACCCAATTAAAAACTTTTACACCAGTAGGAACCGCTATTAACATTGTAGCCCACATAAAGAAAATCTCTGCTGCCAAAGGCATTCCAACTGTAAACATATGATGAGCCCATACAACAAAAGATAATATTGCGATTGAAAGCATTGCCCATACCATTGATGAATAACCAAAAAGTGGTTTTCGAGAAAAGGTTTCAATAATGTGAGAAACAATACCAAATGCAGGCAGAATCATTATATATACTTCAGGATGGCCAAAAAACCAAAAAATATGTTGAAAAAGAACTGGGTCTCCTCCACCTGCTGCATTAAAGAAACTAGTTCCAAAATGAATATCCATTAACATCATAGTGACTGCGCCTGCAAGAACTGGCATAACAGCAATTAATAAATAAGCAGTTATTAGCCAAGACCAAACAAAAAGCGGCATCTTCATGAGGCCAACTCCAGGAGCTCTCATATTCATAATTGTTACAACAACATTAATTGAACCCATTATTGATGAGGCTCCCATTATATGAACTGAAAATATAAAAAATGTAACACTTGGAGGTGCATAGGTTGTTGAAAGAGGAGCATAAAAAGTCCATCCAAAATTTGGAGCACCCCCTTCCATGAATAGTGATGACAATAATATAAAGAATGCAAAAGGAAGTATCCAGAAACTTAGATTGTTCATTCTTGGAAGAGCCATATCTGGTGCTCCAATCATCATTGGTACCAGCCAGTTTGCTAATCCAACAAACGCGGGCATTACTCCACCAAAAATCATTATCAAGCCATGAAGAGTAATCATTTGATTATAGAATTCAGGTTCTACGATTTGCATGCCTGGTGAGAAAAGCTCTGCTCTTATTATCATTGCCATAGCCCCGCCGATTAAGAACATGGCAAAACTAAACCATAAATATAAAGTACCTATATCCTTATGATTTGTTGTATATAACCATCTGGTTATGCCTTTAGCTGGGCCATGATGATCATCATGATGATTTTCTATAACTGCGCTCATAATAATTTCCTATATTATATTTTTGGTTCTTTGTAATCTACTATATCTTTAGGTACTACTACCTCTCCATCGCCATCTTCAGCATTCCCCCATGTTTGTCTCGTGTATGTTATTACCGATGCTATTTCAACTTCGGATAAGTAGCTAAATGAATTCATTGCTGCTCCTTGCACACCCTCCATTAGGATTTCTATGTTTCTATCTTTATTATTCAAAACAATATCACTTCCAACCAAAGCTGGAAAAATGCCTGCAATACCTTGACCATTTGTTTGATGACAAGCAACACAATTTACTTCATATACACTTTGGCCTCTAGAGACTAATTCTTGTGTTGTCCATTCTTTAGTGGTTAGTTCCGCTAATTTTATAGCTTCTTCTCTTTTTATATTTACCCATTCATCATATTCATCTTGTTCAACTACCTTTACTACAATTGGCATAAAGCCATGATTCTTACCACAGAGCTCAGTGCACTTACCTCTATATATACCAGGCACGTCAACCACTGTCCATGCTGTATTAACAAATCCTGGGATTGCGTCTTGTTTTATTGCAAAGGCTGGCATCCACCAAGAATGAATAACATCATTTGCGGTTATCAAAAACCTAACTTTTTTTCCAGCCGGTATGACCACCATTTCATCAACCTCTTGCAGATAGTTTTCTCCCTTTGGAACGAGATTATTAATTTCATCCCAATCTGTAGATAGATTTGAGAAAAAACTTACATCATCCTCTAAATATCTATATTGCCACTTCCATTGGTATCCGGTCACCTGAATATTCACATCTCCAGCCGTATCATCATACATTTTGATAAGAGTTTTAGAGGCTGGAACTGCCATAGCTATAAGAATCAAAAATGGAATAATAGTCCAGGCTATCTCCAGTGTATGATTATCAGTGAAAGTCGCGGGTACAGGATTTTTCTTTTTAGTATGTGCGTACATTGAGTAAAACATTACACCAAACACCAAGACTCCAATTACTACACAAATCCAGAATATAAGCATATGCAACTCAAACACCTCATTACTTATATCCGTAATACCTCTTGTCATATTTAATGCAAACCAGTCTGCATTAATAAATGGAGTTATTATGAAAACAACTATTAATAAAAATTTTTGATTTAGATTTCTAAAAAAATTAAAAAGCATTAAATACCCTAAGTTAAGTGCGCGTTTCAATAATAAAATTGGCTTATACTATATTATAAGTTATTTATATAAATAGAACAAAGCAAATATACACTTTTTCGATACGTATGATATATGTTTGAGAACTTAATTTCTATTGATTTTTATTCGTTTTTTTCTTGAAGTCTTGAATGTTTATAACCTTTATTTCTTCAGCTTTATCGTTTATTTTTTCCATGGGTCTTTTTTCTTCATAGTCACACTTAATGCAATAAATCTGATCGTCTCCAGGGCTAAGTGCAATTGTATCCTTACTCTTACAATTTGGGCATATAGCTCCTGCAATAAATTGTACAAATTTTTTCATTTTTTCATTCCATAAAGATCTTGAATTACGTTAGCCGTTTCAGGAAAAACTTTAAACCATTTTTCAAATGAATGTGCAGCTTGATAAACCAACATACCAATACCATCATCAACATGATTAGACCTTTCATTGGCCCACTTGCAAAATGGTGTTTCGGCTAAAGAATAATTTAAGTCATAAAAATGGGTACATTCATTGGTAAATATATTATCGATAGGCTTAAATTCTCCTGTAAGTCCTGCTGACGAGCCATTAATTATTAAGTCATACGGCACTTCTTCATTTAAATCTGTGTTAATTGAAACCATGTTTGAGAATTTTCTAATTAAGCGATTTGCTTTCTCCATTGTTCTATTTAGAACAGTAATATGATTAACGCCACTTTGTGCAACTCTATATAAAACACTTTCTACTGCTGCTCCAGCTCCTATTATTAATATTTTTTTGTCTTTAAATTTAAACTTCTTATCATCCATATCATTTATAAAGCCAATGCCGTCTGTGGAATAAAGTGATAATCCTTTATCGCTATTAGAAATTGTATTTACAGAATTTATATATTTAGCCTCTTTAGATATTATTCCAACAATTTCTGCAGCTTTTTTCTTATGTGGCAACGTTATGTTTAACCCTTTTGATTTTTTATCTGAGAAAAATTCTTTTATGAATAAATCAAAATCTTGTTCTGTTACCTTATAAGGTAAATACTCTATATTAATATTTTCATTTCTAGAGAATCTAGAATGTATAAATGGAGATAAAGAGTGCTCTATAGGATTGCCGATTACACCTAATTTAAATACCCTAGACATTCCAATCTCTATTAATTGATTTAAGTAATATTTTTTCTAAAGACTTGTATTCTTTACTTTTTCTGTAGGACCATTTAACGTCCGATGGCAATGAAGCTAGAATTGATTCTATTCTTCCATTGGACTGAAGGCCAAAGGCTGTACCTCTATCATAGATTAAATTAAATTCTGCATATCTTCCTCTTCTTATAAGTTGAAAGTCTTTCTGAGATTTTGTAAATTTAAGCATTTTCCTGCTATCTATTATTTTTAAATATGAGTCTAAATAGGTTTGAGCTACTGATTTAAGAAAATCAATACTATTATCTATACTTAAATCTGATAAATTATCAAAAAAAATGCCCCCTATACCTCTTCTTTCATTCCTATGAGGAATATAAAAATAATTATTGCAATTATCTGAAAAAATTTTGTAAAAATTAGTATCCCACGCGTCTAAATGAACTTTTGCGGAGCTATGCCAGCCAATGATGTCCTCTCTATATGGGATAAATGGGGTTAAATCATACCCACCTCCAATCCACCAGTCTTTTATCTCTCCTTTTTTATCTAAAATCCCAAAGAATCTAATATTCATATGACTCGATGGGATATGTGGATTAATTGGATGTGAAATAACTGAAATCCCCATTGCTTGATAGCCATATTTTGCATTTTTTTTTAGTGAGCTTGCCAAAGCTGTTTTAGGTAAATCTTTTCCATATATTGATGAATAATTTATTGCGCAATTATCAAAAAAAACGCCATCGGCTATTACTATAGTCTTGCCTCCTCCACCTTCAGGTCTTTTCCATGAGTCATTAGAGATATTTACTTCATTAAAATTTTCTAATTGATTAAAACTGCTATAAATAGTTTCCTGAATTGTTTTAAATTGTTTTTCTAAATTACCAATCATTTTTATAGTCTAATTACATTCTTTGTTTCCAAGTCAATTATTTTAGAAGGGCTTACATTTGTGCCAAGTGATTCATCATAGTATGCCATCTTGGCATATTCAAAATAATTAATAATTTCTTCTGGATTTTTTAAATTTTCTTTGCCTGAGATATTTGCTGAGGTAGAAACCATAAATCCTGAAAATTGCTCAAATAATGATTTAATGGGTAAGTGATTGCTTACTCTTATAGCAATTTTTTTAGTTTCATTTTTAAGATGGTCTGGTAAGTTATTATTATATTTTATTAAAAATGTGAAAGGTCCTGGCCAGTATTTTAATAAATATTTTTCATCATTAGAATCTAGTTCTTGGATATAATTTTTTATTGATTCAAGGGATTTGATTAATAAAATAAAATTCTTCTTTTTATCTCTTTTTTTTATTTTAAAAATATTATTTACAGCCCTTTCATTGAAAGCGTCACAACCCAAGCCCCAAATAGACTCAGTTGGATGTATTAATATTTTTCCTGATTTAAGCCAGTCTACAGATGAGCTTAAATTTAATGAATTTCTTTTCAATTATGAGTTTAGCTTTTTATCTTTTTCTAGAACCTCTGATCTCATATTTTTCTTATATTCGACGAGTTTAGTTGCTAGAGTATCATCTCCAGTAGCAAGAATTTGAACAGCTAAAATTGCGCTATTTTTAGCACCACTTTTACCCACAGCAACAGTTGCTACTGGTACGCCTGGAGGCATCATTGCAGTAGATAATAAAGAATCAATACCTCCCATGCCACCAGATTCAATAGGAATGCCTATTACTGGCCTTGTGGAATGGGCTGCAACAGCTCCAGCAAGGTGCGCAGCCATGCCCGCAGCTGCAATAAATACCTTACAACCATTATTCTCTGAGTTTTTGATTAATTCCATAACATCATGGGGTGTTCTGTGTGCTGACATAACATTTTTAGTGTATTTAACCCCAAATGAGTCTAAAATTGGAAAAATTGCTTCAACAATAGGCAAATCAGAGTCTGAACCCATAATTATTGATACTTGAGTGGTTTCATTTGTCATTTTATATACTCTTAAATTATTAACTAGATTATAATCACGCAATTATATATAAAAAACATAGTTTATGGCTAAAAACTTAAAAATATTGATATTTCCTGATCCTAGATTAAGAACAGTTGCAAAAAAGATTAAAAAATTCGACAAAAGTCTAGAAAAATTAGCTAATTCCATGTTGACTACTATGTATGATGCTAATGGAATAGGTTTGGCAGCCACCCAGGTAAATGAACATATAAGACTTATTGTCATGGATCTATCAGAAAATCGTGATAATCCAATGATATTTATTAATCCGACATACAAGATTCTTGAAAATCATGAACTTTTTGAATTTGAAGAAGGCTGTCTTTCTATTCCAGGCTTTAATGAGATTATAGCTAGGCCTGATAAAATTGAACTAAAATGGCAAGATATTAATGGAAAAGAGCATATTTCAAGACCTGAGGGACTTCTGACGGTATGTATTCAACATGAAATTGATCACTTGGAAGGAAAGCTAATGGTTGATTATGTAAGTGCCCTTAAAAGAGATCGGGTTAGAAAAAGACTTTTAAAAGAATATAACAGATAATAAAGGATTTTATTTGATTTTATGGATATTTTATTTGCAGGATCACCACATAGCTCTGCAAATATACTTAAATATTTAATAACTAATGAATTATTCAATATTGTAGGCGTTATAACTCAGCCCGATAAAAAAGGTAAAAGAGGAAATAAATTAGTTGAATCACCAGTTTCAGCACTAGCTAAAAAACATAACATTTGCACTTTTAAGCCCTCAAGCTTTAAAGATAACAAATTTCTTAATAGTATAAGGGAAATAAATGCAGACTATTTAGTTGTTGTTGCCTATGGAAAGATATTGCCAAAATGGTTAATAGATTTACCTAGGGTCTGTCCAATAAATGTTCATTTTTCATTACTACCAAAATATAGAGGAGCTTCGCCAATCCAGGCTGCATTATTAAATGGAGATAAAGAGACTGGAATTACTTTTATGAAGATCTCAAGCGAATTAGATGCAGGAGATATTATTTCTTTTAATAAAATTAATATAAGCAAAATAGATAATAAATTAATTCTTGAAAGGAATTTAACATCGTTATGTATTGATAATATTTCTAATGTATTAACTAGATTATCAAATAATGATATTTCAATGGTCAAACAAGAACACTCCAAAGCTACATTTTGTAAAAAAATTAAAAAGCAGGATTCATTAATAGACTTCAATGATACAAGTGAAAAAATTAATAATAAATTTAGGGCTTATTTTGAATGGCCTGGATTAAATTTTTTATATAAAAATATTTTAATAAAAGTACATGGCTTAGGGATTAAAGATATAAAAAGCACTGGTGATCCTGGAAGTTTATATAAGTTTGATAGGTCTGGAATATATTTAAATACAATAGATAGAGTAATAGTAATCACTCACTTACAACTTCCTAATAAAGGCATCATATCTTCTAATGATTTATTTAATTCAAATAATGATTTTTTTATTTAGAATTTATTTTTAGCTTTTCTCTTGAATTATTTAAAAAGAGGTTTAATTTACACCATATGAAGGTACTAATTTTAGGAGGGGGCCGAGTTGGGGGCAGTCTTGCTAGAGAGCTTGTTGATAATAATTATGATGTATCTGTCGTAGATCTCGATAAAGCTGCTTTGTCATATCTAGAAGAAAATTTAGATATTATGACTATTGAAGGTCATGCAGCTCATCCCCTATCAATTAAAAAATCTGGTGCAGATGATACAACTACGGTAATAGCTGTTACTTCAAATGATGAGGTGAATCTTATAGCATGCCAGGTGGCCAAAAAGCAGTTTGGAGTTAAGCAAACGATCTGCAGGCTTGGTGAAGAATCATATTCAGAAAATCTAGACATATTTGGTGAAAAGATTATTGATATTGTAATTAGTCCTGAGAAAGAGGTTATGAGGCACCTTAAAGAACTTATATTGCATCCAGGGGCTCAACAAATTGAGAACTTTGCTGATGGCAAGGTAAACCTTGTAAATGTAAAAGCAAAGAAAAAGGGCAAGTTGGTAGGAAGGGAGCTCAAAGGCATTAAAGAAGACATGCCTGAAACAGATGCTTTTGTTGCATCAATTTATAGAAAAGGAAAGCCATTTATTCCTTCAGGGGAATCAATAATTAAAGAAAATGATGAAATATACTTCATTTCATCTGCTTCAAATATTGATGAAATTGTAAATGAATTCCGTGATCCAGACGATATATACTCAAGAGTAATGATTGTAGGTGGTGGAAAAATTGGCTGCTCGCTAGCCAAAGAAATAGAAAACTCATATAAAACAAAATTGATTGAATCAGATGAAAAAAAATGTTCCGATCTATCAAAGAAATTAGATAAAACAATTGTTCTTCATGGGTCGGCAACTGATGAGGATCTTTTGAAAAGTGAGAATATTTCAAATATAGATATTTTTTGCGCTTTAACAAATGATGACGAAACTAATCTAATGTCATCACTGCTTGCAAAAAAAATGGGGGCCAAAAAAACTATGATTATCTTAAATAATCCTTCTTATCTTGGTCTTGTTCCTGGTTTCATAGATATCTATATTGCTCCATATCGTCTTACTGTTTCATCTGTTTTACAAGATCTTAGAGAAAGTGATGTTGCCCAAGATGTTATATTAAAAATGGATACTGGAGCTGAAGCAATTGAGGGTATTGTCCATGCTAATGAATATACCTCTAATTTATTTGGTAAGCCTTTAGAGGATATACCTTTGCCTGAGGGTGTATCCATTGGAGCTGTAATTAGAAATGGAGATTTAATAATGCCAAGCTCTGAATTAAATCTAGCAATAAATGATCATCTAATTATTTTCTTAGCAAATAAAAAAATGATGTCTGAAGTTGAGGTTTTGTTTAAAACAAAATAATGAACCTAAAATCAATATTAAATCTTTTTAGTATATTAATTTTATTTTTTAGTTTCTCATACCTGTTACCGATTGTGGTTTCAATTATCTATGATGATGGGGCACTTAATATATTTTTAATTACCTCAATTGGAATTGCTTTTCTTGGATTATTTGGCATCTTTGTAACAAGGGGTGCAAATAATAACCTTTCTCAAAAAGATGGGTTTGTAATAATAGTTCTCTTTTGGATTGTTTTATCATTTGCTGGATCAATTCCATTTTATTTAAGTGGAATGTCTTCAATAGATTCAATATTTGAATCAATGTCTGGAATAACTACAACAGGAGCAACAGTAATTTCAAATATAGAGTCTTTACCGGAGTCATTACTATTTTATAGACAATTGTTGCAATGGATGGGTGGTATGGGATTAATTGTTCTTGCTATTGCTGTAATGCCATTACTTGGAATTGGTGGGGGTCAGATATATAAAACAGAGATACCTGGAGCTATGGGTGAACAAAAGCTTACACCACGAATAAAAGAAACAGCTCAGGCCTTATGGTCAATATATTTTGGTTTAACTGTAATATGCGCGCTTCTATATTATATAAATGGGATGAACGGCTTTGATGCCATATCTCATGCTATGTCTACTGTCGCTATCGGTGGCTTCTCTACCCATAATGAAAGTATTGGGTTCTTTAATAGCATATCTATAGAGATAATATGTATTTTATTTATGTTGCTTTCTGCTTTTAGCTTTACACTTCATTATTTTGCAATATATAAAAGAAAGTTCTTAAAGTACTTTTTTGATCCCGAGTTAAGGTTCTTTTTTTCAATATTGATAATTATATTTCTTTGCGCCCTTCTGCTATCAATCTTTAATACAACTACAAATAATGCTCCCTCGGCCAGGGAAATACTTTTTCATAGCATTTCAATGCTAACAACAACAGGTTTTTCTATATCGGATACAGCTGAATGGCCTTTTTCAATATCATTTTTACTATTAATGGGTGCTTTTATTGGTGCATGCTCCGGATCTGTAGGCGGAGGTGTTAAATCATGGAGAGTGTTAATAATGATAAATCATGCATATAAGAATATTATGAAGATAATCCATCCCAATTCAGTATTATCTTTAAAGATAGGCACCAAAAATGTAAATGATCAAGTGGCTACATCTGTTTGGGGGTTTTTTTCAATATATGTTATTTCCTTTGTAATATTATTGTTAATAACTCTAATATCAGGATTAGATTTTGAGTCTGCATTTTCAGCAGTTGGTGCCTGTTTAAATAACCTAGGTCCAGGGCTTGGGGTTGTCTCAGAGAATTACTCAAGTATTAGCTCATTTTCAAAAAGCATACTAGCCTTTGCCATGCTTTTAGGTCGTTTAGAGATATTCACTCTTCTAGTAATCCTGACACCAATGTTCTGGGCAAAATAATTATATATCTTTATACGGGTCGCCTTTTATATCTTTGCTTCGTCTAAATCTTTTATATTCCCATGAATAGTCAATAGGTCTTTCATTAATCATATTTTCTATGTCATAATTTAATAATAGTTTGTGCTTACTATCTTCATATATATTACTATTACAGCTTTTTATAGTTAAACTCAAAAAGTTTTTTGGATTAGAGTTAATATAAGCATAAATAACTGGAGCTAATGTCTTGGTCGCTAATGATTGAACAAGTGTTGTTGTATATGCCTTTCTATTAAAGAAATTTATATGCTCGCCAAGGCCCCTTTTGGGGACTTGATCAGCAGCAAAAACAGTAACCTTTTTTTCGTTAAGTGCTTTTAGCATTTCTCTTACGCCGCCTATTGTGGTTTCAAAAGTTTTTGAACCATTTGACTCTCTATTTCTTTTTACAAAATCATTTAGTATTCTAATTTTTATTTTCTTATATAAGCTTGTTGTTTCGACTTGAGAATTAATCCACCTGAGCAACATATCTACACTTCTATTATGAAAGGCAACTACAATAAGGCCCTTATTTTGTTTTGAGTGGAAAGTAAGTAAGAAATTGTTTTCGACTCTAAATATATTTTTATTAGCATCAAAAGCTTTTCTTCCCCAAGTATAAATTGTTTCAAAACCAGAAATGATAGATTCTCTTATGCTAAGCTTTGATAAAAGTTCTATCTGCGACTTTGTTGATTCAGGATAAGCAATTTTAAGATTTATTTTAGTAATTTTATATGAGCTATTAAATTTATAAATCTTACAAAAAAGATAAATATCAACAAGATATGAAAATAAGTTCTTTGGAATTAAAGATAATATAAAAAATAACAATTTCATTATAATCAAACCTTGTGGATTATATGTAATCATAAGATAATATAAATGAATATAAAAGATTTAAAAAGATATAAAAAAATCATTAAATTATTCATAATAAGACAAATGTTTACTTTTAATTAGGGGATAATAATTGGCAGCTAAAAACATGGAAGAATTGGTAGCACTTTGCAAAAGAAGAGGTTTTATATATCAATCTAGCGAATTATATGGAGGAATTCAGGGTGTTTATGATTATGGGCCACTTGGCGTAGAGTTAAAAAATAATATTAAAAACTCATGGTGGACTTCGATGGTTTATGAAAATGACAACATTGAAGGTATTGATGCATCAATTCTTACGAACCCCCTTGTTTTAAAGCATTCTGGGCATGAGGATACATTTTCAGACCCAATGGTTGACTGCAAATCATGTAATAAAAGGTTTAGAGCTGATCAAGTTCCAGAATCTTGCAAGCCAGAAGACCTAACTGAACCAAGGCAATTTAATCTTATGTTTAAAACAAATCTTGGTCCTTTAGAGGATGGTTCTAGTTTTGCATATTTAAGACCAGAAACTGCTCAGCAAATTTTTATAAATTTTAAAAATGTGATTGATTCTACCTCCAAGTCTCTACCATTTGGTATAGCGCAGATAGGAAAAGCTTTTAGAAATGAAATTACACCAAGAAACTTTATATTTAGAGTTAGAGAGTTTGAGCAAATGGAATTGGAATATTTTGTTACCCCAGGCGAAGATGAAAAAGCTCTTGATATATGGGTACAAAATAGACTTAATTGGTGGGAAGAACAAGGTGTACCCACAAGTAGTTTAGAAATTTATAATGTACCCAAAGAGGAATTAGCTCATTACTCAAAGAAGACAATAGATATAATGTATAAGTTCCCGCATGGTTTAGAAGAGCTTGAGGGAATAGCTAATAGGACTGATTTTGATCTAGGCTCCCATTCAAAAAATCAAAACGAGCTAAACTTAAAATCTAAAGTTAATTCTAATAATAACTCTAATAGTAAATTGGCTATTCAAGATAAATCTGATCAGTGGGTAGTTCCATTCGTTATAGAGCCTTCCGCTGGAGTTGAAAGAGGCTTTTTAGCAATTCTTAATGAAGCATATTCAATTGAAGAGCTCGAAGATGGTAAAAATAGAGTTGTTTTAAAATTAAAACCGCATCTTTCGCCTGTAAAAGCAGCAGTCATACCGCTTAAAAAGAATAATACTGATCTTGTAAGTCTTGCTAAAAAAATAAAAGAAGATCTACAAAAAATAGGTTTAGGTAGAATTATCCTGGAAAATACTGGAAATATTGGAAAGGGCTATAGAAGACATGATGAAATAGGAACACCTATATGCATTACAGTTGATTTTGAGTCACTTGAAGACAATACAATAACTATGAGAGATAGAGATACGATGCAGCAATCTAGAGTAAAAATTAATGAAGTATCTAAACATTTAATAGATAAGATAAAGTAAAAAATTGCAGTTACTAAGAAGTATTTTATTTAATCTTATTTTTTACCCAATAATGATTATAGGATCACTTCAAATAATTATTTTCTTTCCATTTGTTTCTATCAAATTCCTTCAAAAAATAGCATCATTCTGGGTAATGCTTGTTCTATTAATGCTCAAACTAATATGTGGTATAACTTGGGTGGTAAATGGTGCAGAAAATATTAAAAATCAACCCTGCATACTTGTAGCGAACCATCAGGGTATTTGGGAGTCTTTTTTTATACAAACACTTGTTAATCCATCATACAATATTTTAAAAAAAGAGCTTTTATACATCCCGATATTTGGATGGGCGCTTGCTTGTTTGCAACCAATTTCAATTAAAAGGTCAAATAAGGTTTCTAGCTTGAAGAAGGTTATTAATGAGGGGTCTCAAAGGCTTGAAAAGGGCGGCTCAATTGTAATTTTTCCTGAAGGCACTAGAGCAAGGCCTGAAAAAGGGTTAAAACAGTTTTCTAATAGTTGTGGACTTTTATCAGTAAAAAATAGTGTTCCTATAATTCCAATTTGTCATAATTCAGGTCTTTTTTGGAAAAATAGAAAATTTAAGAAATTAAAAGGCCTTGTGGAAGTAAGAATAGGTATGCCAATTTCAGGAGATAACCCTAAAGAACTAACTAATGAGGCTTATAAATGGATAGAAAAGAATTTTGCGGAGATTAATTAGATATCAAGCTCTTTTACTGTTAAGGCGTTTTTATCAATAAATTCTCTTCTTGGTTCTACATCATCTCCCATAAGCACCTCAAATGACTCATTAGCATCCTGAACATCTTTAATATCAACTCTCATCATTCTTCTATTTTCTGGGTCCATAGTTGTAGTCCATAATTGTTCAGGATTCATTTCACCCAAGCCTTTATATCTTTGAACTTCTAGGCCTCTTGTTCCTGATTTAGATAATGACTTAATTGCATCATCTTTATGTTTTTCATCTGATGCATAAATAAATTCCTTGCCTTTAGTAATTTTATATAAAGGGGGTAAGGCTATATAAATATGACCTTTATCAACAATTTCATACATTTGTCTATAAAAAAAGGTGAGCAATAAAGTTCTTATATGAGAACCATCTACATCAGCATCTGTCATTATTATTATTCTATGATATCTGAGATTATTTATATCAAAATCTTCTTCACCAATACCACAGCCTAAAGCTTTTATAAGAGTTCCTACCTCTTGAGAACCTAAAACCTTATCTATCCTTGCTTTTTCAACATTTAAAATCTTTCCTTTTAGTGGAAGAATGGCTTGATTCTTACGATTTCTGCCCTGTTTTGCAGACCCTCCAGCTGAATCTCCCTCTACTATATATATTTCTGATAGTTTTGGGTCCTTTTCTTGGCAATCTGCTAGCTTTCCTGGAAGTCCTGCTATTTCTAAAACACCTTTTCTTCTTGTCATTTCTCTTGCTTTTCTAGCTGCCTCTCTTGCTAAGGCTGCTTCTGATACCTTTGAGATGATACTAATAGCGTCTTTTGGATTTTCAAGAAGAAATTCATTAAAATATTTATTAAATACTGTGCTTACAACACCCTCAACCTCTGAAGACACAAGCTTTTCTTTTGTTTGTGAAGAAAACTTAGGGTCTGGGACTTTTACAGATATTATTGCAATTAAGCCCTCTCTAACATCCTCTCCCAATAGGTCTGTAGGTGTTTTTTTAGCATTTTCTTTTTTTATAAATGTCTTTAATACCCTAGTTAAGCTGCCTCTAAAGCCAGCTAGGTGAGTGCCACCGTCTTTTTGGGGTATATTGTTTGTATAACATAGTACATTTTCAGAATAAGAATCTGTCCATTGCATTGAAATTTCAACTCCAACCTCATTTTCAATAGCAGAACACTCAAAAATATCTGATAATCCTTGCTTTCTGCCTCTTAAATGAGTTACATAGCTTGACAGCCCTCCATTATTTTTAAATTTTTTAGACTTGCCTGTTTTTTTGTCTTCTACTTTAATTGAAACTCCTGCATTTAAAAAAGATAGTTCTTGGATTCTTTTATAAATTTTTTCAACCTCAAACTTTGTTGATGTAAAGATTTCTTTTGATGGGTGGAAAGTAATTATGGTTCCTGTCTTGTTAGACTTTTTTATTTTTTTTAATTTGGCCTTAGGCTTTCCATTATTATATTCTTGAAAATATTCACCGCCATCGCGGTGAACTTCTAATGTTAATTTTTTAGAAAGAGCATTTACAACAGAAACGCCAACGCCATGAAGGCCTCCTGAAACTTTATAACTATTGTCATCAAATTTACCTCCTGAGTGAAGAGTGGTCATTATTAGTTGTGCTGCGGAGACTCCTTCTTTCTTGTGAACATCAACTGGAATTCCTCTTCCATTGTCTGCAACAGTAACAGATCCATCTTTATTTATAATTACATCGATATCTGAACAATGACCAGCCATAGCCTCATCTATACAATTATCAAGAACCTCGAAAACCATATGATGCAATCCAGAGCCATCATCTGTATCTCCGATGTACATACCAGGTCTTTTTTTAACAGCCTCTAGTCCTTTTAAGACTTGAATGTTGGATGAATCATATTTGGTTTTTGCAGATTTTTTGGACATTATTTTTATCCTAAATGTTCCACATGGAACTTTTTAAATTCTTTAAAATTATCCATTATTTTACTACTAAAACAATCTTCTATACAGGAAAAGATAACTTGATTTTTGATATGTTTTAGTAATTCAACAAAAAGCTCAAAGACTCTATCGTCGAGCTCTGACTTAATGTCGTCTATTATTAAAGTTGCCTCAAGTTCATAATATTTTTTTAATACTTTATGTTGTGCACATGACCATAAAATTGAAAAAAATTTTTGTTCGCCTCTTGATAATATTTGTCTAGCATCAGTCTCATTAATTAGAAATCTTATATCAGATTTATGTGGGCCTACGGTTGTTGTTTTTCTTTTTATATCTATATTCTCATTATTATTTAATGCATCGGATAGGGTGTTTTTATCAGGCCACCCTTGAAAAAAATCAATTGAAATAAAATTAAAAAAATCAAATATATTATTTGTCTCTAAAGTATTAAGCAGGATATTAAATTCATTAAGGGTTTTATTAAAGAAATTTTTTCTATAGTTTGAAAGTGATTCTCCCTCCTTTGAAAGTTTGGCATTCCATGCATAAATATCTGATATGCGGTTGTTTTTTAATAAAGAATTTCTTTGTTTGAGAGTCCTATGATAAGAAAACCATGTTTGAGAAAATCCATCTTCTGCTATAAAAACTGATCTATCTAATAACTTTCTTCTAAAATCTGGAGAGGCATCTGCAAAAGAAAATGTATTATTATGAATTGGTGTACATGGAAATTCTCTTATAAGTTTTCTTGTTGCTGTTTTGGTGTTATTGAATAAAATGGATATTGGTTTTTTTTTGTTTTTTTGTATCTCAACCACATAACCCCTTTTACCATCGAATGCTTTAAGTAAAAAATCATCATACTTATGTTTTATTAATGAGGCCAAGTTCGAACTTTTAAATGATTTGCCACTAGAAAAAATAAATACTGATTCAAGTATGCTAGTTTTTCCAGAGCCATTTGGACCATAAAAAAAATTAATTCCAGGAGATAGGTCAATTTCTAAATCTTCAAAACACCTAAATTTTTTAACAGATATTTTTGTTAATGGCACTTTAGATTAATAGTGGCATAACAACGTACTTGAGGTCTTTTGAATTTGGATCTGTTATTAAACAACTTTTATCTGATCCAAAAAAATTAATCTCAATTTTGTCAGAGTTTATTGTGGATAATATTTCTTGAAGATAATTAACATTAAAAGCTATATCGATTTCATCGCCCTTATATTCACATGTTATATTTTCTTCGCCCTGTTCTTTTTCTGGATTATTTGCAGAAATATTTAAAGAGTTTTGTTTTGTTATAAATTTTATTCCTTTATATTTTTCACTTGATAAGACACTAACTCTACTCAAGCTTTCAGAGAATAGTTTTCTATCGACAACCAATAAAGAGCTGTCGCCTGATGGTATGACCTGCTCATAATCTGGAAACTTTCCTTCAATTAACTTACTAGCAAATGTTGTGCTGGCAATGTTAATTGAAATTGATGTTTGCCCTAATTTAATTATTACATTATCTGATTCTTCTCCAACCAGCTTACCAATTTCATTAATTGATTTTCTTGGAACAATTCCATCTATATTTTCTGATATCGCTTCATTTAAAGAAACTGATTCTAGTGCCAGCCTATGGGCATCAGTTGCTACCGCTGTTATGGTTTTATCTTCTATTGAGAGGTAAAGACCATTTAAATAATGTCTCCAATCTTGGTTTCCCATAGCAAAAGATGTATTAGATATAATAGATTTAAGATTTTTTGAAGAAATATTTATCTGTGATTTTGCTTCTTCTAGCTCAAAAACCGGAAAATCATCACTTGGCAGTGTAGAAATGTTGTATTTTCCTGATTTTGTTTCTATTTTTAGGTTATCACCATCTAAAAAAAAGTGAATTTCTGTTAAATCCGGCAATAATCTGCATAAATCGTTAAGTTTTCTTGCTGGCGCTGTTAATTTTCCACCGCTTTTGAAATTTGAGATTGTCGATGTTGTTGATATTTCACTTTCTAGGTCTGTGGCAGTTAGTTTTAATGATGTTTCATCAACTTCAAAAAGTACATTTGAAAGAATTGGGAGTGTTTGCCTTTTTTCCACAACACCCATGGTTGCGTTTAAGGATTTAACAACCTCTTCTTTTGTTATGTAAAAATCCATTAGTTCGTAAGGGCTCTATTCAGGTTTCTATAATCTTCTTCTTGTGATGGGCTTTCCTTTCTTAATTCAATAATTTTTTTGCATGCATGCAAGACTGTTGTATGGTCTCTTCCATTAAAGGCTTCTCCTATTTCAGGCAGGCTATGGCTTGTTAATTCTTTTGTTAGCGCCATTGCCATTTGTCTTGGTCTTGTAATAGACCTACTTCTTCTTTTAGACAGTAAATCTGAAAGTTTGATATTGTAATATTCTGCAACTGTTTTTTGAATATTTTCTATGCTAACCATTTTTGCAGATATTACAAAAAGATCTTTTAGGGCGTCCTTAACGAGAGCAAGGTCAATATCTTGATTGGTAAATCTTGCATTAGCAACAACCCTTTTTAGTGCGCCCTCAAGCTCCCTGATATTAGATCTAATTCTTTGCGCAATATATATTGCACACTCATTAGGAAGTCTGATGCCCATAGATGATGATTTGTTGAGCAATACAGCCGCTCTTGTTTCTAACTCCGGGGGGTCAATAATAACTGGGAGGCCCCATCCAAGTCTGGACTTTAATCTTTCTTCAAGGCCGTCTATTTCTTTTGGGTATTTATCGCATGTGAGAATCATCTGGTTGTTTCTATCTAACAGAGCGTTAAATGTATGGAAAAATTCTTCTTGAGATTGTTCTTTGCCTGCAAAAAACTGTATATCATCAATTAATAAAGCATCAGCATTTCTATAAAAAGACTTAAATTCATTCATTGCCCCAAGTTGGAGGGCTTTAACCATATCAGAAACAAATTTTTCTGAGTGGACATAAACAATTCTTTTTTTTGGTTCGTTTTTTAAGATTTGGTTTCCAACCGCATGCATAAGGTGTGTTTTTCCAAGCCCAACACCTCCATATATAAATAAGGGGTTATAGTCTCCTTTTGGGTTTTTGGCAACCTGTTGTGCGGCCGCTAGAGCAAGATGGTTTGACTTTCCCTCAACAAAACTGTCAAAAGTATACCCCTCAACAAGATTTGCTTCTTTGTTTTTGGAGTCTGTTTTATATTTATCTATAAAGGTTTTTTTTGTATGGGTTTTAAATACCAAATTGATATCTTTTTTTGATTGTGTTTTTAATATTTTTGTTATTTCTGATGCTAAATTTCTTTCTATATAATCAAGCATAAACTCATTTGGTGCGGTAAGGCTTAGGGTGTTTTTATTAATATTGGCCTTTAATGGCCTTATCCATGTATTAAAGTCCTCCTGTGATAGGGTGTTTTCTAATTTTTCAGAACACTTACTCCAAAGCTCCAACTTGATCTCCTTTTAGTTTTTATAGTCTATTAAAAAACTCACAAGATATCTACAGGATAAATATAAGAATTTTCTGTGGATAACTTGTATATAAAAAAAATTGTCTTTTCTGTGGCTTTAAAAAAATTTTAAGCTATAATTTCGCAACGTTTTTATCTATTAATTATGAAGAGAACATTTCAACCAAGCAACCTTAAACGAAAAAGAACACATGGTTTTCGAGCAAGAATGTCCACGAAAGCGGGCAGGGCTATTTTATCTAACAGAAGAAAAAAGGGCAGAAAGGTTCTTAGCGCATAATTTGTCTAAAATAAGACAAAAATATAATTCCTTGGACTGTTTATACTCTAGCAAATATTTCAGACTTTTTTATAAAAGGGCTGAGGTTTCTAGTATAGAGATCTCTATATCTAAAAAATTTTATGGTTTGGCTGTTGAGAGAAATAAAATTCGAAGAGTTATAAAGGAGATTTTTAGAACCAAGTCTTTGATAAATATGACAGGTGGTGTAATTGTCTTTTCTGTGTTTAAGCCTTTTGCTGAGTTATCATATAAAGATGCATCAGATAGAATAGAAGATGCTATGAAATCTTTTAACAGTAAATTAAAAAAACTATGAATATAAGAAATTTTTATATAGCTGGTATTGTTTTTCTCTCTTTGGGTTTGTTGTATGAGTGGTCATCTGAAAAAAGAGGTGCCTCAATTCAAAAACAACTTGATCTTGCGCTTGAGCAAGCGGGTGGTTATGAAGAGGGTATTGTGATGATTGAAAGTGATGAGCTGTCTGTTAAGGTTGCTGTAAATACGGGTGCTATTGTTGAGGCAAGGTTAAAAGAATATCCGGTTGAAAATGTTCAGGGTTCTCTTGGTTTTAGGGTTTTTGGTCAGTCACTGGATTCTTCTTTTAATTATTATTTTAAGAGTGGTTTTACTGGGGTTAGTCCAAATTTTGTTATATCTTCGATGGGTGGTGATTTTGTTTCTCTTGTTGATGAGGGGCTGGGGATAACAAAAACGATTTCTTTTTTATCTTCACCTTATGAGGTTTCTATTTATGACAGCTCTGTTTCTGGGGTTAAAGGAAAGTCTTTTGCTGGTCTTTATAGAACCGAGGGTCGATCTCTTGATTTAAAAACAGATGCTTTGAGTGGCGGTATGATGAACAACAGCTCTTTTGAGGGTGTTGCTATTAGCACAGAGGGAGACCCATATAAAACATCTCGTTTAAGGTCAGTTGATGAGCCTGTTGAGAGCCTTTCTAGGTCTGGGTGGGTTGCTTTTATACAAAAGTATTTCTTTGCAGCAATTCTGGGTTCAGATAAATATATATACAACTATTATATTTTACCTAAGGAATCCGGACTTTATAGAATGGGGTATACAGTTGAGGGGTCGGCCGAGAATAATATGACTTTCGGTCACGAGCATAGGCTTTTTATTGGACCAAAAATTAGAAAGGATTTAATGCAGAGGGCAGAAAACCTTGAGCTTTCTATAGACATGGGTTGGTTTTGGTTTCTGGCCCAACCAATGGTTTCTTTTATGGATTTTTTAAATGGTTATTTAAATAACTGGGGTTTAACTATAGTTCTTTTCACTGTGATTATTAAGCTGATTTTCTGGCCAATAACAGCCAAAAGCTTTAAGTCTATGGCCGCTCTTAGGAGAATTACCCCTGAGCTAAATGAAATAAAGGAAAGGTATAAAGAGGACAGGCAAAAGCAGGGAACAGAAACAATGAAGCTTATGAAACAGCATGGTGCTAACCCTTTGGGTGGTTGTCTTCCTTTATTAATACAAATGCCTTTTTTTATCGGATTTTTCTTTGCTCTAAGAGAGATGGTTGAGTTAAGGCACAGCTCTCTTGGTTTTTGGTCAGACCTTTCTGTGCCTGACCCTTATTTTGTTTTGCCGGCTCTGTTTTGCTTAACAATGGTTTTGACGCAAAGACTAAATCCCCAACCAGCGGGCATGGACCAAACACAGGCACAGGTGATGAAATACATGCCGGTTATGTTTTCTGTTTTGTTTTTGTTGTTTCCTGCTGCTTTGTGTTTATATACTGTTGTAAATTCTGGCATACAGCTTGCGCAACAAAGTTATTTATACAAAAAGCTTGGGGCTCTTGAGGGCGTGTAGGTAGAAATGTCTGTTGTTTTTGCGTTGGCTACTCCGCCTGCAAAGTCTGCTATTTGTGTGTTTAGGGTTAGTGGTTCTGGTTGTTTGAAAAAGCTTAAAGTTTTATTTGGTTCTAAGGGTTTTGATTTTGGTTGTTTTTGTGTAAGAGGCTTGCTTGATAAAGGGGTTTTAATAGACCGTGTTGGTTTGGTTGTTTTTAAGGGGCCGAACAGTTATACAGGAGAGGATTCTTTTGAGGTTTATGCTCATGGCGGCCTGGGTGTCATTTCTTCTATTATTCGTGTTTTTAAAGAGGTGGGTTTTGATGAGGCGCCAGGGGGTGAGTTTACAAAAAGGGCTTTTTTAAATAATAAAATAAGTCTTAATGAGGCCGAGGCTGTTTCTGATTTGATTGATAGCACAGACGAAAGGGGTGTTTTGCTTTCTAGTAAATCCTTGTTTGGAGAGCTGTCTAAAAAAATTATTTTGTTTTCTGAAGAAATTGATTCTATCAGGGTTCGTGTTGAGGCTGAGATAGACTTCTCTGATGAGGGCAATGAGTATATGGATGGGTTGTTGCTTGGTGATTTAAAAAAACTAAGTAATCGTTTTGATTCTTTTTTGTCTGGTTGTGTTAATAAAAAAATTTCTGCTGAAAAAAACAAAATTCTTTTAATTGGTCCGGTTAACTCAGGTAAGTCTTCTGTTTTTAATCGTTTGTTGGGTTTTGAGAGGGCTTTGGTTTCAAACATTCCTGGTACAACAAGAGACCTTGTTAGCTCAGAACTTTTTTATGAATCTTCTTCTTTTTCTGTTTTTGACTCTGCTGGTGTTAGAGAAACGAATGATGAGATAGAGGGGGCTGGTATTAATGTTTCTTTGTCGCAAATAAAAGAAGCTGATTTGGTTTTGGGTGTTTTTGAAAATTATGATAGAGATATGTTTAAATATTTTCAGGGTTTGTGTAAAAACAGTTCTTTGGTTTTGGTTCAAAATAAAATTGATGTTTATAAAAAAAATATTAAGGTTTTTGATTGTTGTGTTTCAGCGAAGTCTGGTGAGGGTTTTGATGAATTGAAGGGTCTTATAATTTCTAGCTTTAAGCAAGATGTTAAAAAAGATGGTTTTAGTTTTGTTATCAGAGATAGGCATGAGGCTTTATTTAAAAATGTTATTTCTGATTTAAATAAGGCGTATCATGGTTTGGTTAGTAGTAACTCTATTGAGTTGGTTGCAGAGGATTTAAAAAATGCTAGGTCTCATCTTGATGAGATGGTTGGTAAAAAATTTCCTGATTCGCTGCTTGGGGATATTTTTAATAATTTTTGTATTGGTAAATAAGTTGTTAGTTTTTTGTTAGTTAGTTTGTGTATTAATTGTGCTTAATTTTAGTGATTTATTTTTACCAACAACATACTAAGTGTTTTTGTGTGGTCTGGTTAACATGGTTTTACATAATTTATAAAATGCCTTTCTTTAATAAGATAAAGGGGTTAAACCACTTACTAACAAAAAGTATCAACCTAATAAAAATAACAATAAGTATATAATATAGATATTATTACTTAATTATTTTATGGAAAAGTTTGATGTCATAGTGGTTGGCGGTGGTCATGCTGGTGCAGAGGCGGCATTCGCTGTGCATAGGATAGGGTTGTCATGCGCCCTTGTTACATTTAATAAAGAAACCATTGGTCAGATGTCGTGCAATCCAGCTATTGGGGGATTGGGAAAATCTCACATTGTAAGAGAGATAGAATCTTTTGGAGGGATTATGCCTCTTGCTACAGACCTCTCAGGAATTCAATATAGAACTCTAAACACAAGAAAAGGCGATGCCGTTCAAGCCTTAAGAGTTCAGTGTGACAGAAAGCTCTACAAAAAAGCAGTTCAAAAAATTTTAAAGAAAACAAATATTGAGATTATAGAAGAAGAGGTTGTTGACCTAATTATAAAAAACAATACAGTAAAAGGAGTAATAACAAAAAACAAAAGCATTAAAGCCAAAAAAACCATTCTAACAACAGGAACGTTCTTGAATGGAAAAATGTATGCAGGCGAAAAAGTTACAAAAGGAGGCAGGCTCGGAGACGGCTCAGCAGTGCTATTATCAAAAAGACTTTACGACCTTAACCTACCAATGGGAAGGCTTAAAACCGGAACACCACCAAGAATAAAACTATCAAGCATAAACCTTCACCAAACAGAAGAACAACCAGGGGAAAAACCAACCCCATGGATGTCTTTATACAAAAAACCAAAAAAACACCAAAAACAATTATCATGTTACATAACCAGAACAAACAAAAAAACACATGAAATTATCAAAAAAAACACACACCTTTCCGCAATGTATTCTGGGAATATTAGAGGCATAGGACCAAGATATTGCCCATCAATAGAAGATAAGGTTAGTAAATTTAAAGACAAAGAGAGTCATCAAATATTTTTAGAACCAGAAGGGATAAACAAAGACCTTGTATATCCCAACGGAATATCAACCAGCCTCCCATACAAAACACAAGAAGAGTTTATATTTTCCATAAAAGGTCTGGAGGATGCCGCCATAGAAGAGTTTGGTTATGCTGTTGAATATGACTTTATTGACCCAAGAAGCCTCAAAAGGTCACTAGAAACAAGGTTTTTTAAAAACTTTTACTTAGCGGGCCAGATTAATGGAACAACAGGGTATGAAGAGGCCGCAGCACAGGGCCTTATAGCAGGAACAAACGCATGTAGAGCAATATTAAAAAAAGAAAACTTAGTGTTAGAAAGAAGCGAGGCATATATCGGAGTTTTGATTAACGACCTCACTACACATGGGATAACAGAACCCTATAGAATGTTTACAAGCAGGGCAGAACATAGACTGCTTTTGTCACAAAATAACGCAGAACAAAGGCTCCTTAAAACAGCATTTGGTTTTGGCCTGGCTGATAACAGAAGATACAAACAATTTATTTCAAGGGAAGAGAATTACAAAAACTTTGTAGAAAACGAACTTAAAAGAACAAAAATCAAAAATTTTGTAAATAACAAAAACAAACAAATTAAGCTAATAGAAAGAAAAAGCATTTATGACCTATTATCAAGAACAGATGCAAACAAAAACAAACTATTCAAAACAAATAAAAAAACAAAAGCGTTTTATGAAAGAGCTGCAACCGAATCAAAATATTCAGGCTATATTCAAAAACAATTAAGAGAAATTGCAAAAACAAAAAAACAAGATAAGAAAAAAATACCAAACAACCTAAACTACTCTAAAATACCCGGCCTTTCAAACGAGGTTCAAGAAAAGCTAAACAAAAACAAACCAGAAACAATCGGCTTAGCAGCTCAGATAGAGGGAGTAACCCCTGCAGCAATCAACCTGATAATAATAAAGCTTAAAAAAAACGAGATGCAAAAACAAAATGCATAAAAGCCTGACAACAACCCAGGACAAAAAAATAAACCAATTTATAGACCTAGCCCTAAAATTTAATAAAACCCATAACATTTTTGCAAGAAAAAACAAAAATGAGATATATGAAAAAGATTTTTTGGACTGCCTCCCCCTATTTAAAATGATCAAAGACGGACAGTCTATTATTGATCTTGGATCGGGTGGGGGGTTTCCCGGCATCCTGTTATCAATTGTAAAACCAAACAACAAAACAAACCTTTTAGAAAGCAGCACAAAAAAATGTTTTTTTCTCAAGAGCGCCATAGAAAAACTTTCACTAACAAATACAAAAGTTATTAACAAAACCATCAAAAACAACAACAACATTGGAACGTTTGATGTAATAACAGCAAGGGCCTTTGCTTCAACAAAAAAGATCATCACACTAACAAAAAACAACACCCACAAAAACAGCATATATATTCTGTTAAAAGGCAGAAAGAAGACCATCCAAGAAGAATTAAATGATATAGACAAAAACCAATACATCTATGAAATAATCAAACAAGACACAAAAAAATACGAAAGAAATATAGTTGTAATAAAAAAAAATGAATAAAATTATCGCAATTGCAAACCAAAAGGGTGGGGTAGGAAAAACAACAACAGCAATTAATCTTGCTGCCAGCCTAACAGCGACCCAAAGAAGGGTTTTATTAATTGACCTTGACCCCCAAGGAAACGCAACAACAGCAGCGGGTATTGCAACAACAGAACTGAAAACCCTTTATAGCCACTACTTTGACAATCAATCGTTAGAAGACTGTGTATACAAAAGTCAAGATAGCTACGATATTGTCCCTGGCGGGGAAGAGCTTATAGCGCTTGAGGTTGCAATCAGAAACGACAACAAACAAGGGTTTCTTTCAAAAAGCCTTGAACCCATTGTTAGTAAATATGACTATACAATAATAGATACCCCGCCAACACTAAATCAATTAACCATAGAGGGGCTGTTTTGTGCCTCCGGCACATTAATTCCACTTCAGTGCGAGTATTATTCTTTAGAGGGGGTTGCCGGCTTAATGAATACTATACAAACACTATCAGATAACAACATGTCATCAAACAGGGTGCTTGGAATTGTTAGAACTATGGTTGATATGAGAAACAATCTTGCAAAAGAGGTATCAGATGAACTGGAAAAACACTTTAAAAGCCTTGTATTTAATACCTTAATACCAAGAAATGTAAAATTAGCTGAAGCCCCTAGTCACGGTATATCTGGTATAAAATATATGCCAAACTCATATGGGGCCAAAGCATATTTGGCTTTAGCTGGAGAATTAATAAGAAAGGTAGAATATGTCTGAAGACAAAAAAAAATTAAATAAAGGCCTAGATGCCTTATTAGGCCAATCAAACAACAAACAAAGAGTGGTAAAAGAGATTGACCTTAACACAATCAAACCAGGAAGATTTCAACCAAGAGCAAATTTTGATAATGAAAAATTAGAAGAGCTAACAGCATCAATAAAAAATCAAGGAGTATTATCCCCCATTCTTGTCAGAGAGCTTGGCCTAAATGAATATGAAGTTATAGCAGGAGAAAGAAGACTAAGGGCCACAAAAATGGCAGGATTAAAAACAATCCCATGTTTAATTGATCAAAAACAAGATCAAGATGCATTAATATCAGCCCTTATAGAAAATCTTCAAAGAGAGGACTTAAATCCTGTAGAAGAAGCAAGGGGCCTTGATAGGTTAAAAAGAGAGTTTGGCTTAACCCAGGAAGAGGTTGCCTCATCCACAGGTAAGGCAAGAAGCACTATTGCTAACTCTCTAAGATTATTATCACTCCCACCAAAAGTCCTGGACATGCTCTCAGCCGGCCAAATTGAAAAAGGGCATGCAAAATTGCTTGCATCCCTTGACCCCCAAGAGGCACTAAAGACTGCTGAAAATATTATAAAAAATAAACTTACTGTAAAAGACTTAAGCAATCTTTCAAATCTAAAAAACACCTCTAAAAACAAGAATAAAAAAACCAAAGATACAGATATATTAAATGTAGAACAAGAGATGTCAGAGGGTTTTGGCCACAAAATTGAAATTGAAGCAAAAAACAAAAAAAGCGGTAAAGTAAATATTTTTTATAAGACCCTTGATGAGCTTGACAGCATTATTTCAAAACTTAAAAAATAACCTCTAAATTTTTAAAAATAAAACAAAAACAACTTGTTTAAAACACCATATATTTTTATAATTCTGCAAACAAAATTAACAAAAATATTTAGTCCTTTGCAAAGCCTTCAAAATACATTTTTTAACTACAAAACACTAATAGCTGCTGCCTCAATTTCCCTCATAATTGTAGGCACCATAAAAGAGCCTATATTTATTTTATTTTCAGCTTTTTATTTATTATTTTTGGGAACTGCCTATAAAATTGGTTCAACAATTCAAGATTATGGAATAAATGCAGCCTATAATTGGTCTGTAAAATGGCTTATTTTTATAGCTTTTGCATATCTTTCTGGCCTTTTTATAAAAAACGCTTTTGTTTACGCCATATTCTTTTTTATTTTAGTAAATATTTCACTAAACCCAACACTTTTCACTCGTAAGAAATCATAAATTCATAATGGCTACTGAGTTAACAACAGAATCTTATATACAACACCACTTAACAAACTTAACATGTGGTAATACATCAGAGGGTTGGACTTGCAATCCTTACATGGTGGATCAAATGGGTTTTTGGGCTTTTCATGTTGACTCTTTGCTTTGGTCAGTTTTACTTGGAAGCATTTTTATTTTAGTCTTTAAAATGGCAATGCCAAAAAGCCTAGACCCCGACTCAACCCCAAAAGGAATGCAAAATTTTGTTGAGATGTGCATTGAATTTGTTGAAGATAATGTTCAATCCTTGTTTGGTTCGGCTAAAAACAAACTTATAGCACCATTAGCATTAACTGTATTTGCATGGATATTATTAATGAATTTAATGGACTTAGTTCCGGTTGATTTTTTACCGGTTTTGGCTGGTCATGTTGCGTATGCATTATTTGGCTATAACGAAGCAACTGGTGGGGGCATAGAATGGATAAAAGGACCAGAATCTCTATATTTTAAAGTCGTTCCAACCACCGACCCAAACATAACCCTTGGAATGGCATTTGCTGTTTTTATATTAACAATTTATTACAGTATGACCGTTAAAGGGCCTAAAGCATTTCTAGCAGAGTTGACGCTCCATCCTTTTGGTAAATGGCTAATACCAGTAAATTTTGTTCTTGAAATGGTTAACTTTATAGCAAAACCAATTTCACTTGGATTGAGATTGTTTGGAAATCTTTATGCTGGTGAGATGATCTTCATCTTGATTGCATTAATGTTATTTTTTAGTAGCATACCAATAGGGATGATGGGCTTTGGTTTACATTTGGTTTGGGCGCTTTTCCACATACTAATTGTGGCATTGCAAGCATTTATTTTTATGGCGTTAACAATTGCATATTTAGCAATGGCGCATGAAACAGAGGAACATTAA
>MDTG01058040.1_pt1 | contig 31215 bp, 32 predicted proteins | sample 811421 | NCBI WGS metagenome assembly MDTG01 (sample SAMN05326645, study PRJNA326480) | marine metagenome | isolation source: seawater | place: Pacific Ocean: South East | collected 2011
TCCATCTAAAGTTGACAGATCTGCTGCTTATGCTTCAAGATATGTAGCTAAAAATATTGTTGCAGCTGGATTAGCTGATTATTGCGAAATACAAGTTTCATATGCAATAGGAGTAGCAGAACCAACCTCAATTAGTATAGATACTTTTGGGTCAGGTAAGATGTCTGAAAAAGAACTTGAATCATTAGTTAGAACCCATTTTGATTTAAGACCAAAAAGTCTTATCAATGCATTACAACTTAAAAGGCCTATTTATAGAGATACAGCTGCGTATGGACATTTTGGAAGAAGTGGGGATAATTTTAGCTGGGAAAAAACGGATTTATCTAATATATTAAGCGTCTAATATTGGAAATTAAATTGGGGAAGTTAAAAGATGAGAACTGTAAGTTTAGATAGTGTTGATATAAAGCCATTAAGTGGAAAAAAAAATAAAGGTAAAAAAATGAAAAATGTTGTAGAGATTTTACCACATAAAGTAAAAGATATGAGTCTTGCAAAACTTGGGAGACATCAAATTGGTATTTCAGAGAAAGAAATGCCTGGTTTAATGACTTTAAGAGAAAAGTATAGTCATGAAAAACCCTTATCTGGTTTTAGACTAACAGGATCATTACACATGACAACTGAAACTGCAATTCTTATTGAAACTCTTAAAGACCTTGGAGCAGAAGTAAGATGGGCAAGTTGCAACATTTTTTCAACTCAAGACGAGGCTGCAGCTGCTATTGCTGAGACTGAAACTCCTGTATTTGCATGGAAAGGAGAAACATTAGAAGAATATTGGGATTGTACATTACAAGCTCTGACTTTTAATGGCAATATGGGTCCAAACTTAATTGTTGATGATGGTGGGGACGCAACTCTCCTTATTCACAAGGGCTATGAACTTGAAAATTATTATAATGAGCACGGAAATTATCCAGAAATCACGACTACTAATCCGGAAGAACTAGTTGTTGAGAAACTTATTAGAAAAGTACATAAACTTAATGGTAATCACTGGCATAATATTGTTCCTGATATTATTGGTGTTTCAGAAGAAACAACCACTGGTGTTGCTCGATTAGTTCAAATGGAACAAGATAAGAAACTTCTGTTCTCAGCTTTTAATGTAAATGATTCAGCAACCAAATCAAAATTTGATAATCTTTATGGATGCCGTGAATCATTAGCTGACGGTATAAAACGCTCTACTGAAGTTATGCTAGCTGGTAAAACAGTTGTAGTATGTGGTTATGGAGATGTAGGTAAAGGATGTGCTCAGTCTATGAAATCATACGGTTGTAAGGTAATTGTTACAGAAATTGATCCGATATGCGCATTGCAAGCTGCAATGGAAGGATTTGAAGTTAAAACACTAGAAAGTGTTCTTGATAAAGGTCATCTTTTTGTAACAACTACAGGAAATAAAGATATTATCACTCTTGAACATATGAGAAAAATGAGGGATCAAGCTATTGTGTGTAATATTGGTCACTTTGATAATGAGATTCAAGTAGATGCTTTAAACGATTCCGATGCTACAAGAGAACAAATTAAACCTCAATATGATAGATATACTTTTCCTAATCGAAAAGAGATATTCCTTTTAGCAGAAGGTAGATTAGTTAACTTAGGATGTGCTACGGGGCATGCAAGTTTTGTAATGTCAACCTCATTTGCAAATCAAGTATTGGCTCAACTATTTTTAGCAAAAGAAAAACCTGAAGTTGGATTATATAATCTACCTAAAGAACTTGATGAAGAAGTTGCAAGATTGCACCTTGAGCACCTTGATGCTGAATTAACTATCTTGACAGAAGATCAAGCAGATTATATTGGCGTCAAAGTTGAAGGCCCCTTTAAAAAAGATGAATATCGATATTAATTAGAAATAAAAATTCTTTTAAATTAATGTTTTATTTATAAAAATATTTCCCTAACCATCTGATTAATTTAGGTCTCTTGATATTTAATGCATTAGAATAAGATAATGTTAAAAATATTGTAATAATAATTATTTGAATATCGAAAAAAAATGAATAATGCTTTATATAGTATTTATCAAAACTTATTCTTTCCCTTATTATATCTAAATCTGCTCCTCCCCTATTTCCCTTGATTGCAGCATAACCAGTAATTCCTGGTTTGAAAATAAATCTATCATCATATCCATCAATACTCCGAGAAAATAAATCATCTTCACCTATGTCGTGTGGACGAGGACCAACAATTGACATGTTACCAATTAAAACATTAAAAAATTGTGGTAATTCATCTAAATTTGATTTACGAAGAATCTTGCCAGTTTTTAATATAAATTTTTTATCAGTATTGTCGTTAGACATTGTTCTAAACTTAAAACAAGTAAAAATCTTTTTATTTTTTCCTCTTCTTTTTGGTAGATACAAAATTGGAAATCCATCATCAATTAAAATAATAATAGATATAATAATATAAAGCCAAGTGAAAGCTAAAATAAATACAACAGAAAATACTATATCAAATAATCTTTTTAAAATCATATCAAGAATGAGCTACTTTTTAGTAACTGCTCTTCCATGTAATTTTTCCCAATCACGTTCTTTGCGATCTAATTCCCTATTTCTTGCCCAAGAAGCTTTTAAAATATATGTTTCAACATTATAATATTCAAATTGATTGATTAATGAAGCGATATCCTTAGGAAAACAAGATCCTCCATAGCCCGTTTTACCGTCGGGCCCCGGAACAGAAAAATGTGAACTACCTATCCTATTGTCATAAGCTACATATTCCACGACTTCGTCATAATTAATTGATAATTCATCACATAAACTTTTTATTTCATTTGCAAATGATACTTTAGTAGCTAAAAATGTATTTGAAAAATACTTTGTCATTTCAGCAACAGAAGATGTTGTTTCTATTATTGGAATATCTGAAAATAAAACTGAATAAAATTCATTAAGCTGAGCAATTGATTTATCTTTTCCTCCAATGATAATTCTACTTTGATTTTTAAAATCTTCAATATAATTGGATTCTGTTAAAAATTCCGGATTAAAAAATATATCTATATTATCAAATTTATTCTGAAGCTTTTTCGTAAATCCGATTGGGATGGTAGATTTAATTGCAATAATTTTTTTATCTGAATGAGTAGACAATTCATTTATTTCTTTTATGACATCATATATTATATCAGTACAACAACTTCCATTCTCATTCATTGGGGTTGGTACACATATAAAAATAATCTTTGATTTTGATACCAATTCTTCAATTGACTGACATGTAGATTCTTTGGCGATATCATATGTTTCAACATGATGGTAGTCTTGAAAGGTATATTTTAGAGATTTCCCCACATATCCTTGACCAATTATTCCACATCTCATAGAAAAGAAATTAATTAAAAAAATGTGTTTAACTAAGATTTTTAATGACTCTTAAGAATTTATTGGTAATATCTTCAATTTTAAAATTATCTTCAGCATAGCTTATTCCATTTTTACCAATAAAATCATAACTATCAATATTATTAATTATTTTATGAATAATAGATTGTAACTCTTTCTCACTCTTGACACTAAAACCGCAATTATTATCAACAACAATCTTTGATGCTAGATTTGTGTTTGCTACATATACAATAGGTATTCTTCCTGAACAAAGAATTGATAAAAGCTTAGATGGTACACAGAAATCGCTTGAATCTTTTTCAAGCATCACTAAGTTAACATCTGCTGTAGCTAAAACTTCTGGGAAAATTTCAAAATTTTGAAAAGGTAAAAAAACAAAATTTCTTAGCCCGTGACTAGAAACTTTACCTTTAAGATACTCTACTACAGGCCCCTCCGAAACAATAACAATTTTAGTATTGATTTTTTGATTAGATAAAGAAACGCCTAAATTAAAAAGTATTTCAGGATTATGTTTAAATCCAAGCGTGCCAGAATACATAATATTAAATGATTTATCTAGTTTATTTTTTATAGAGAAATTATTTTTTTTGGGTAATGCAGGTATGTTATTTATTGGAGCCCAATTTGGTATACATTGGATTCTATCATTTTTTACTCCATTTTTTAAAAGAATATTATCAAAATCAGGAGTGATTGTAATGATATGATCAGAATTTCTTAAAACAGAAAATTCCATGAAGTGAAAAATTTTTGATACTATTTTTGTAAAAATATTTTTTTGTCTTTTCAGAATATTATTAACTGCAATACTTGTAATGTCTTGTAACCAAAAAATAAATTTTACATTAGCAAGCTTACAATAAATCCACAGAAAAAATTGAGGTATTAATGGGTTATTAGCAGATATTACAATGGAAGGTCTAATTTTTATTATATTATATAATAATAAAAATGTAAAAATAAACTCATCAAATAATCTTTTATAATGGTTTCTAGAAAAAAATTTATTGACTCTTATTATATCTAAATTTTCCAATTTTTTAAACGAAGATTTTGGTCCTAATTGGAATGGATTATGAATATGTACGATCTTATTTTTTTGAGTTTTACTCATTTGTTTAGCAAGATCATATGCTAACAAATGACCGGGGAAATCTAAAATTATAATTGGTTTATTATTCTTATCCATTTTTTTTATCTATATTGTGGGCCCACAGGGACTTGAACCCCGAACCTGCGGATTATGAGTCCGTTGCTCTAACCAATTGAGCTATGGGCCCTAACAATAATTGAATGTGTAATAACATCAAACAATATTTATATGTTTAAATTGAATTATATAATATATATTTTGCATATTAAAGGAATTTAATATTAATGAATAATCATCTATATACCAATAACGGAGAAATTAATATAATAGGATTAATTAATTTACTTTCTAGTAGATATAAAGATATTTTTTTATCAGGAATTTTTTTTGGAATATTATTAACATTTTTTTCCTATCTACAGACTCCGCTATTCACATCACAAATCTCACTATTTAAAATCAATGATAGTAGCTTTTCATTGATGTCTGGAAGTCCAATTAATAGTATTTTTGGATCTGATAATCAATTGAATGATCGTCTAAAAATTGATATGAAAGATCTTATTTTATCTGAAAGTTTAGCTAAAAGTATTGTAAATATGGAATGGACAGCAGCCAACAATAGAAACATGATTGAATATTGGGAGTTTAATAAGAAAGGTTTCTTATCAAGATTGTTGCCAAATAAAGACAATAGTAAATTATCTGAAATCCAAATTGAAGAAAAGACAATGAAAGAATTTTCTAGAAGATTAACAATTTCAGAAAATATTAAAACCGGTTTAGTTACTGTTTCCTTATCTATGGAGGATAGACATTTATCAGTTGAAATATTAGAGTATATCACAACATTTATTAAAAATTTTACTTATGAAAATATCGTCATTATTAATAATAAAGAAATTGAATATCTAGAAAAAAGAATTAGCACTGTAGACAACGAAATAAACCAATCTGCTGATGCTTTAATTAAATTTTTGGATAATAATAGCCGATATGCGGAATCTCCATCATTACTTATAGAATATGGGAATTTAAAACAGAATTTATCTTTTAAGCAAAATGTTATGAATACTCTTCTTCAGCAGATTGAAATTGCCAAACTAAATAAGGTGAATATTAAACCTGTAGTAGGAACATTGGATAAACCTAAAGTTCCTGGGAAAAAATCTTCTCCTGAAAGAATTATTTATTTGATAGCAGGTTTATTTGGGGGAATTATTTTACGCTCTTCAATAATAGTGTATATGTCAACTAAGACTCAATGATTTCTAGAAATCTTTTACTAATACTATTTACAATTGGCTTATTAACAGAGCTGAGAATTTTTCAAGGCGAGCAAATTATCATTCCTGTCGTTATCTCCTTCACAATAGGGTGGTTATTTGTATTTATTCATTTGCCTAAATTTTTTAATAGAAATTTATATTATTTTTATTTATTAATTCTTTTTTTTCTAGTTTCTATATTTTTTGGTCCTGACAAATTTGATACCCTTCTAATGAAAGAAAGATTCCTTGGATTTATTCAGATTTTTACATCTTTAATTATTGGATTAGCTATTTTTTTTGAACTAAAAAATTATAATTTAAAATTTTTGTCAAAATTTTTTATGACCTTGTTTTGTTTTTTATTTATAGGGGCGTTCATAGAAGTTTTTACTCCATTTAAATTCTTATTAGATGCATTGATGGAACCACTTTTCCCTAATTATTATGCAAATGATGTTCAAGATAGAGATGTTTTACTTTATTCTCTATACCGACCTAAATTTTTTACTTCTGAGCCATCTCATTTAGGCAAATTTATAGCTATGATTTTATTTTTTTGGAGAATTTCTACGAATCATAACAATAAAAATATACTATTTTTATTGTTATTAATTTTGTCATTTTTGCTGGTGAGAAGCCCATTAATTTTAGTTATGATTCCTGTATATTTTCTAATTATTTTTCTTTTAGAAAAAGATACTATTAAATCAATAAATCCAAAGCGCATTTTTGGTTCATTAATCCTTTTTATAGTTTTAGTATTCAGTTCAGTAAATATTCTTCAAAATAGATTAAATATTGCTAGCTTTGGTATGGACAGTTCATTGAATCAAAGACTTATTATACCGTCTTTTGTAGCGTATGAAGTTTTAGATAGCTTTCCATTTTTTGGCGTTGGCATTGCAGGAAAGGAAGCAACTGAACTTATTGTTATAGATGCATTCCGAGAAATTGATCCTACTTTTAAGCCACGCTCTCTTAAAGAACTGCTAAACAAAAATCATGCTACCACATTACTATATTTTATTTATTTTGGATTTATAGGTACTTTTATAATTATTTTTTTATTAAGAAATCTTATTAAATCATTAGGTATTAAAAATTGGATTTTTATAATCTTTGTTTTTGGTTTACTTGGCTTTACTTCTGGTAAATTAACCGGATTAAATACTTGGACTTATTTCTTTGTTACTTGTAGTTTGATGCTTAAAAATAAATTTTGAATTAACAAAAAAAGAAATGTTAAAAAAAATAACCAATTTTAGGAGAAAGTTATGATAGATTATAGAGAGCTAGTAAAAGATATTAATATAGATATTTATGCAGATGGTGCTGATTTAAATGATATGCATAAAATCAATCAAGAAGGTTATGTGGCAGGATTTACTACTAATCCAACATTAATGAAAATGGCCGGAGTTACAGATTATATGAAGTTTGCATCAGACGCTTTAGATGTAGTAAAAGATCTCCCTATTTCATTTGAAGTTTTCACAGATGATTTGGATGAAATGGTGGAACAGGCAAAAATTTTAAGCTCTTTAGGACATAATGTTCTTGTTAAGATACCGGTAATGAACACAAAAGGTGAGATGTCTTATAGAATTATTAAAGAATTGGATGAACAGAATATAAGGTTAAATGTAACTGCTGTTTTTACTACTGAACAAGTTAGAGGTATATTGGAAAGCATGTCTGGGGATATTTCACATATCATATCTGTTTTTGCCGGTCGAGTTGCTGATACAGGTAAAGATCCTTTACCAATAATGAAAGAATCATTACAATTAATCAAAGCGCATTCAAAGGAAATAAAATTATTGTGGGCTAGTCCGAGGGAAATATTTAATTTATATCAGGCTAACGAGATGGGGTGTGATATAATTACAGCCACTCCAAGTCAGTTATCAAAACTTAAATTCAAAAATAAAGATTTGCATGAATTTTCTCGTGAAACAGTTCTCATGTTTTATAATGACGCGACAAAATCAGGATATAAAATATGAAAGTTACTGTAATAATACCAATGGCTGGACAAGGCAGTCGCTTTGATTATGAGTTTAAGCCATTTTTAAAAATAGAAAATGAAACTTTCATAGAAAGAGCTGTGGGAAGCTTTAGAAATCACTTAGATGACATAGATAAATTTATTTTTGTTTTTTTAAAAGAACAGGAAAAGCAACATAACGTTTCTAATAAGTTAAATGAATTATTTTCTGATATTGATATTGAAACAATTGTATTAGATAAGAAGACAAATGGGCCTGCAGAAACATTGATGAAATCAGTTTCAGGAATCATTGATGGTGGTTGTATTATTTGTGACTGTGATCATTGGTTAAATTTAGATTCATTTTTTGATAAGATAAAAATATCTGAATATGATAGTATTATTCCGACCTGGGCATTAGAAGGCCAAGATATAAAATCTTGGAGTGTTGTATCTGTAGACAATGAAATCATTACTGGTATTACAGAAAAGTCATTACCAGATACAAATGGTCGTTTTTTGGGGGTTGTAGGATGTATTTATTTTAAAAAATTACCTTCTTTTAATGATAGCCATACTTACATCTCTGACATTATCTCAGAATTCGTAGAAGATAAGAAGTCAATCCTATCTGTTGAATTAATTGATGCTGAGTTTTTTGGTGATCCAGCAAGGCTAGAAACCGCTATAAACAATAGAAATTCTAGTAAAGGCGGTACGGTATTTTGTGATATAGATGGAACTATTATTGAACATGAAGATAAACCCAATTATGATAATATTGATAAAAAGAAAACACTCAAAGGTTATGAAAAATTAGCTAATTGGAAAAATAGTGGTTATAGAATTATTTTAACTTCTGCTAGACCAGAAGAGCAGAGAGAGAATTTAGAGAAATTGTTATTAAATAAAGGAATTGTTTACGACCAAATTATATTGAATTTACCATCAAACGAAAGACATTTAATAAATGATAGAAAACCAAGTTTTCCAATGAATCAAATGGCAATTGCGCATGAAATTGAAAGAAATGCTGGGTTGGAAAAGATAAATTTGAATTTAATAGATATTGAAATTATTTCAAGATTTAAAGGTGGGTCTATGGCAGATACATTTTTAATTAAAAAAAATGATAAGCTATTTATTAGAAAGATTGTATCAAAAAAAATAGATTCAAGTTTAGGATATTTAAAATTAAAAAAACAATACCAGGAATTAAATAAAATGAATTATTTAGATTCAACTATATTTCCAAAGGTATATGAAGAAGATGAAAATTCTTATGAATATTTTTATGATATGGAATATTTAGATGATCATCAGTTATTATCCAATTATCAATTACAAAATCAATTAGATTCATTGAAAGTGTTATTTCCTAAATTGCGTAAAGCTTTTTATAATAATAGAACTGTAGAATATACAGATGGCAGTAGATGGTTAATGGAACATTTATCTAATAAAATATATTCTAAATTTGAAAATTTCCCATCACAATTAAAAGATATTATAAACTTAGATACTTTATATCTTAACGGCCAGAGATTGAATGGATTATCTTCTATTCTAAATAAAATAATAAATAATAAATTTGCTATGGAGATTTATTCACCTACCGGGTTATCCATGATACATGGTGATTTAACATTTGAAAATATACTTTATAGACCTAAAGCTGATGTTAAATTAATAGATATGGATGGTGCAAATGTTATTGATGCAGTTGAATTGGATTTGGGTAAAATGTTTCAATCTTTAATGGGTAAATATGAATCTTGGGCATATGAGACTAAAGAATTTTTAAGAATAAAGTCCAAAGATAGTTATGAGATAGATATTGATTTTGATGTAAATAATGAATTATTGGATTTGTGTTTAGATTCTTGGGGTAAGATTTTGGATGAAGATAGAGATAAAGTATTTAAAAAGGCTCTATTCTATATGGGATTACATTTCATAAGAATGGTACCATTTAGATTACGTAAAAAAGAACAACAATATTTAACTCCAATATTGTTAGCAAGTAAATTTATAAATGATTCATATAAGATTAAATATTAGACTATATTTTTTGAAAATTTAGTATAATGTTTAAAAAAAATAAAATTTCAAGTTTTGTATCTTATAAAATATTAATAATTATTTTATCTTTTGCTATTGGACTTCTAAATCCTGCAATCTTTTCAAGAGTATTCAACCAAACAACCTTTGCAGCCCTTTTACTTACCTCTGGTTTGCTTGCATATCTTGCATTTCTTGACGCAGGTTTTGGTAAACCTGTTTATACTATTATGAGAGAATATTTCATTAAGAAAAATAATAAATTAAAATCTTCGATCTCTTTTTCTATTATTTTCTATATCATAGTATCTATTGTAACAATATTAGTTTCATCAATATTTGCATTTTTTGTTTTTCATTTTTTAAAGCCAGATATGGATATATATAGTTTTATATTTTTTGCTGTTGGACTTTCAACCAATATTGCAACAAATAATTTTCGACATATTTTTCAAGCAATTGATAGGTATATTTTTTTTGAAAAAATTCTTTTTTTAAAACGTTTATTTAATTTATTTATACTATCATTATTTTTTCTTCCTAATGGAATAATTTATTTTTCAACCACTTTAATCTGTTTTAATATTTCTTTAACACTGTTTTTTGTGTACAAATTAAATGAAATTTTTCAAATTAATTTCTCAAACCTTATAGATTATACATCACATTATTTTTGGTTTAAAAAAATACAATCTAATGCTCTATTATTCTTTTTTATAACTATTCTTGAAGTGTTTTACTATAATTATGGATTTATATATTTTTCTTCTTTGGAATTTTCAGATGTAGATATTATAAAATACAGTCTTTATAATAAAATTTTTCTTTCATTAGTCTTGTTTACTAGAATATCAGCTGATATATCAATTCACTTAGCATCAGATTATTTTCATAATAAAAATATTATAAAGTTTAGAAAAACTGTTATTCGCACACTTTGTTATAGCATCCTAATTTTTGGACTAATTATTTTACCATTTATATTTTATGATGATTTAATTTTTACTTATTGGGTAGGAGAAAATTATTTTAATTCATCTCTTAAAATTGCTTTAATAATTGCAGTTTTTTCTAATTGTTTTCATCATATTGCTGGAACTTATTTATTTTCAATTGGCAATAATTTTAAAACTTGTTTAAAAATTAATGTGTTTTCAAACTTGCTAATCTTAATTTCACTTTTTTATGGTGCGTTAGCATCAGCAAATATTGAAAGTATACTGATTAATATTTCATTAGTTTATTTACTAACCTCGTTCATTTATTTTTTAAATTTTAAAAGGCTTTTATGGAATTAAAATATATTAAAGATCTATATCAGATTCGAAATAAAGAGAATCTAGATAAAGTAATTATTTATACTAAGAATTTTAAGTATTCAGGATTGATAAACTATGCAATTAAATTTGCTTTATGGTCTGTAAAAGATAATGGAATTGTACTAATAAGGAATTCAAATAGATACTATAGAGGTCAACTAACACCTCATTCATATGATTTTAAATTATTAATACACAAAGTTATATCAATTATGAAAAATTTTGATATGGAAGTGAATATTGATAAAAAAAATCAAGAAATTCAGATTATAAAAGAGAATATTCCATTTGATAATAATTGGTCTGTAGGTATCATGTTTTCTGGATCTTCCGATGAATTTAATCAAGTAGTTGATTCAGTTAATGTCCTTCAAAATTTAAGATTAAAAAAAGATGCAAAATTGGAAATTCTAGTTTGTGGGCCACCTTCAGAAAGGAAGGATTTTGAAAGTTTTAATATAAATTATGTTGATTACAATGAGAAAAATATAAATCCAATTAAAGGAAAAAATAACAACAGATTTCTAATAAATAAGAAAAAAAACCATTTAATAAGACAAATGCAATATAGTAATTGTTGTGTATTGCATTCGAGAATTTTTTTAGATAAAGATTGTTTATACAACATGCCAAATCATTTTGATGTGATTGTTCCAAAAATATTTTATAAAAATAAAAAAGAACTTATTCATGACAATGACTTGATTTTCTGTAAATGGAATAGCAGTTTTGAATATATAGTAAAATATTCCACTAAGGGATTCAAAGACTATAATAGAGAAAAATATTTATCCTTCTTAAAAGATTCTATTCCTTTTGTTGATGGAGCTTGTATTATTGCAAAAAAAGAAATTTTTAATGAACATATGTTAGAGGAAGAAATTGCTTGGAATGAAGCTGAAGATGTTGAGTGGGCAAAAAGATTATATCTTTCAAATAAAATCGCTGAACTTTCTTTACGCTCTAAAGCTATTACTCAAACTGTTAAAACTTCTAAGTTTTTGTTATCAATGCCTTTATATTTTAGACGTATATTTCAAAGAATTTTTTATCTTATAAAAGTTGTAAAAGGGAGCATTAATCCATATGATTAATTGTGGAATAATCGGTTATGGTATTATGGGTCAAATTAGACATGAAACTTGCAATCTAATTGATGAATTTGAAGTAAAAAAAATCTATGATACTGATGCTAATTTAATAAAAAATCAATCTCTGGTTGCAGATTCAATTGATGATATTATTAATAACGAATCAATTGATACAGTATTTATAGCCACACCTAATTTTCTCAATAAAGAATTAACTATACGATGCTTGAATAATGGTAAGCATGTTTTTTGTGAGAAGCCTCCAGCACTTTCATCTCAGGATATATTAGATATTCAAAAAATAGAAAATGAAAATAGTATTTTAATGTATGGTTTTAATCATAGACATCATGCTAGTGTTATAAAATCTAAAGAATTAATTGATAGTGGAGATTATGGCAAAATATTATGGATGAGAGGTAGGTATGGGAAAAGTGTAGATAAATCTTTTTTTAATAATTGGAGAGCAGATTTTTCTAAATCTGGAGGTGGAATTCTAATGGATCAAGGAATTCATATGCTTGATTTATTTTTGTACTTTTGTGATGATTTTGATATTGTTAAATCTCTTATTTCTAATTCTTACTGGAAAAGCGAAATAGAAGATAATGTTTTTGCTATGTTCAAAAATTCTAAGAAAAATATTTCTGCATCTTTACATTCTACTATGACTCAATGGAGACATTTATTTTCTCTAGAAATATTCTTAGAATCTGGTTATATGGTGATTAATGGTCTAAATACGAGTAGCGGTACTTATGGTAAGGAAGAACTATCAATTGCAAAAAGAAGATCCATTGCTCCGGCTGCCACATGGAAAGATGAAAAAAAAATAATTTATAATGATAATTTTTGGGAAACAGAAATGCTATATTTCTTAAAATGTATAACAGAAAAATGCAGTCCTGTAATGTGTAATTCAAATGATGCATATAAAATATTAAATTTAATTGAAAGGATATATGAAGATGGACGCTAAATGGTTCAAAGACTATTTTAAATTATATGATGGATTGTATTTAAATGATCAAATTATTGCCGATTTAATTTTACTAAAGAAAAAGATTGAAGAGACCAGCAATACTAATAATGTCTATATTTTTGGTAATGGAGGTAGTGCTGCCATGGCAAGCCATATTGCTGTAGATTTTTCTAAAAATGCAAAAACAAATATGATGACATTTAATGAATATGATCATATTACATGTTTAGCTAACGACTATGGTTTTGATCAATGGATTGCAAAAACACTTGAGATTTATTCTAGCAAAGGTGATATGGTAATTTTGATAAGTTCTAGCGGTAATTCACCAAATATGATTAATGCTGCTAAATATGCAAAAGACAATAATATAAGAGTCGTAACTTTCACAGGCTTTGAAGAAAATAATAAGTTGAAATCATTAGGAGATGATAATTTTTGGTTAGATAGTAAAGCCTACAATATTGTAGAAATGGTTCACCAAATATGGCTTCTAGCAGTGTGTGATTCAATAATTGGTAAAGCTGAATATAGCGCAAGCTAAGTATGGGAGGGAAAATTGTCATTACTCCGTCTTCTTTTGGAAAAGTTACTTCTAATGCAATGGATTTATTGAAGCAGAACTTTTCTGAATTAAAAATTAATGATACGGGGAGAAAAATTCCAGATTCTGAAGTAGTTAGTTTTTATGGAGATGCCGATTATGCAATAGCTGGATTAGAATTATTAAGTAGTAATATCTTAGAATGTTTACCCCAATTAAAAATTATTTCTAGAGTTGGAATTGGTTTAGACAATATCGATTTAGCGTATGCTAATAATAATAATATTAAAGTATTAAATACTCCTGACCCTCCTACAGATGCTGTTTCTGAAATTACCATTACAGCTGCTCTTTCTCTGTCTAGAAATATATTTAATTATAACAAAGATTTACATTCGTCTAAATGGAATAAGTCAGTCAGCAGTAGTTTAAAAAATAAAAATATACTTATTATAGGTTTTGGAAGAATTGGCCAAAAAGTAGGAGAGTATTTTAATTTTTTTCAGTCTAATGTCTTTTATTATGATCCATATATTGATAGCAAAAACATAAATGCTACCTTTAAAAAGGTTAATTTTGAAGAAGGATTACTTAACGCTGATATTATAAGTATTCATTCAAGCTCTCCATCAGAATTAATAGGTAATAAAGAGTTTAAATTGATGAAAAACGGTGTTATCATTCTCAACAGTAGCAGAGGTTGTCATATCAATGAATTAGAGTTAATTAAAAACTTAAAAACAAAGAAAGTAAGTAGCTGTTGGCTTGATGTGTTTGATCAAGAACCTTATAGTGGAGATTTAATAAATCTTGATAATGCCATTCTTACTCCACATATTTCTACATACACAGAAATATGCAGACAAGACATGGAAATGGCAGCTGTCAAAAATTTATTAAATACAATTAGAGATAATGGAATTTAAAAATAAAAATATTTTAGTTACTGGTGGTACCAATGGTATAGGAGAAAAAATAGCCAAGGCCTTTTATGCCCGCGGAGCAAGTGTAATAGTCGTCGGAACAAATGCAAAAAAAATAAATAATATCAATAAGAATAATGACTCTAAGTTTATAGCTATACAATCTGATTTTGCTAAGATTGATTTTATAAAAAATTTATCTATTCAATTAAATAAATTCAAAACTATAGATGTGTTAGTAAATAATGCAGGTATTAATAAAATTAATAATTTTATAGAAACAAAAGATTCCGATTATAAAAAAATTCATTCCGTTAATCTTCATGCGCCCTACCAAATTTCTAAGTTTGTAGCAAAAAAAATGATAGCTAATAATTTTGGAAGGATAATCAATATTTCATCTATTTTTGGTAAACTATCTAAAGAAAAAAGATCTCTTTATTCAATATCAAAATTTGGTTTACATGGCCTTACAGTTTCTCTTGCAGCAGAATTATCTGACAAAGGTATCTTAACAAACACAGTATCCCCTGGCTTCATCAATACAGATTTAACAAGAAAAATTTTATCTAAAAAAGAAATGGCTAATTTGGCAAAAACAGTTCCAATAGGTAGGTTTGGAGAGCCAGAAGAAATATCTGAAATTGTATTATTTTTAGCTAGCAAAAAAAATACATATATCACTGGTCAAAATATTATGATTGATGGAGGATTTTCAATTGTCTAGTCATAATTTTCAAGTAAAATCAACATTTGGAAATTATTTAGTTGAATTTGCTAGTCATCAAATATTTATAGATCAATTAGATCAAAAAAAAACAATTTTGGTGATAGATAAGAATATCTACCAATTGTACAAAGATTCATTTTATAATTTTCCAGATAATAATATTTTAATCATTAATTCTTCTGAAAAGTCAAAAAGTTTCGAATACTCTGCTACATTACTAAGTGATTTACTTAACCTAAAAATAAAAAAAGATTATTCTTTGATCGCAATAGGAGGAGGCACTTTACAGGATATAACTGCTTTTGTAGCCTCAATGATTTATAGGGGTATAAAATGGAGCTTTATTCCCACTACTCTTTTAGCGCAATGCGACAGCTGCATAGGAAGTAAAACTTCAATTAATTTTCAATCATATAAAAATGTTCTTGGAAATTTTTACCCACCTCAGCAGGTAATTATTGATATTAAATTTCTTGACTCTTTACCTGATAGTGAGATCAAAAGCGGAATAGGAGAAATGACTCATTACTTCTACTTCGAAGGAAGTAATTTTTTGGAAAAGATTTTTTCCGATTACAATCAATTAATATCAAGAAAGAAGTCCATCCTTCCTTTTGTTAAAGAATCATTAAGAATTAAAAAAAATGTAATTGAAATAGATGAGTTTGACACGGGAATTAGAAATCATTTCCAATTTGGCCATACTTTTGGACATGCTATTGAAACAGCTACTAACTATAAAATAAATCATGGACAGGCTGTTACCGTAGGGATGGATATTTCTATGTATTTGTCTATGAAGAAAAAATTAATGAATAAAAAAGAATTTTTATATAATCATAATTTGATTGCTAAAAATTTTCCTAAATTTGCATCAAACAAATTTGATTTTGATCTTTTTTATAACGCACTAATAAAAGATAAAAAAAATATAGAAAATTATGTAGTTTGTGTATTGATTGAAAAATCTGGCTTATTAAAAAAGTCAATGATTAAAATTAACAATAAGCTGAAAGAAAACTTAAAATCATACTTTATGGAGTATCAATATTGAAAAAAAATAGCATAGGTACTTGGATTTGTTCTTATAATATGAATAACCTAGAGATATTAACAAATTCAGAGTTTGAATGGTTTACGATTGATCTAGAACACTCCGCTATGAACTTAGATCAATGTTTTAACATTGTATCCTTTATAAAAAGTTCAACTAAAAAATCTTGCTTTGTAAGAATGAGCGATTTAAGTCAATCTAATATTAAGAGAGTTCTAGATTTTGGTGTTGATGGTATTATCTTACCTATGGTAAAAGATGAAAATGATGTAATCAATATTATAAATGCTGCACATTATCCTCCAGTAGGTTCAAGAGGCACTGGCCTATTTAGAGCTCAAAAACATGGAGATAATTTTGAAGAATATATTAAAAACTCTTATGTGAATACTAAAATAATTATTCAAGTCGAACATATTGATGCAATAAATAATTTAGAATCACTTTTAACAAAAAAATATATTAATGGCCTGATTATAGGGCCTTATGATCTAAGTGCATCTTTAGGTGAGCCTGGTAACTTTGAATCAGAGAAGTTTAAAAATGCCGTATCAAAATTTGAAGATCTCTGTTCTAACACTGATAAAGATATGGGATATCACATGGCATTTCCTGATAAAGATAAATTAAAGAACCTATTAAATTCTGGATATAATTTTATTGGTTATAGTACTGATATACTACTATTTAAAGTACAAATAGATAAAGTAAATAAGGATTTATTAACCGTTGTACAAAAATAAAAAAATTGCTGCTCTTATTTTTTTAAGAGAAAATTCTTCTAGAGTTCAAAATAAAAATCTCAGAGATTTTCATGGAAAGCCTCTATTTCATGTTATTTTAGAAACGCTAAAGAAATCTCAATACATTGATCAAATCATAGTAAATACTCCATCTCAAAAAATTATTGATGAATGTAACGATTTAAATGTAAAAACTCATCGTCGTCCTGATTGGCTTGATGCTATTAATACAAATGAAGCAAATGCTATTATTGACTATGATTTATCTTTATTGCCTTTCGAATACTACATTCAGACTCACTCAACCAATCCTCTTTTAACTGAACAGACTATAGATAAATCTATTAAGATTTTTTTTGACAATATGGATAGTCATGATTCTTTATTGACCGTCACTCCTTTTAAAAAAAGATTTTATAAATCTGATTTTTCATCAATAAATCATAATCATGATAGTTTGAAGCCTACGCAGGAAATTGATCCAGTTCTAATGGAGAATTCATGTATTTATATTTTTTCAAAAAAATCTTTTTTAAACAAAAGAAATAGAATTGGTTCTAATCCATATTTCTATGAAATGGACTTTTTTGAATCTATTGATATTGACACTGAAGATGATTTTAAGCTAGCAAAAATAGCTAAGGATTTAGTATGAAATTTATTCAGCTATCTTATAATCTTAGTAAAAATACTCCATCCTATGGAGGTAGGCACAAAGTATTGATAGAGCCTTTTGAACAAATTAAAAATGGTTCAACTGCAAATTCATATATAATAAATTTTTACAATCATATTGGTACACACTTAGACTGTCCAAATCATTTCTTTGAAAATGGAGATAAAGTTTCTAGTTATTCAATTAATCAACTTTTTTTTACTAAACCTCAACTTATTGAAGTTGATTTAACTAATTCTAATGAAATTAGTAAATCAACTATACTCTCTCAATGTAATAAGGATGCTGATATAATTTTTTTCAAAACTTCTTTTGGAAAATATCGTGAATCTGAAAAATATATTTCAGAATATCCTGTATTTATGTCAAAATTTGCAGATTATTTAAAATCAGAATGCAAAAATTTAAAAGTTATTGGTTTAGATATTATTTCTCTGACCTCACCATTAAATAAAATGGAAGGTAAAAAATCACATAAAATATTTTTAAGTAATAAATCCAATGACAAGAATCCAATTTTAATACTTGAAGATGTTAATCTTGAAAATTATGATAATAAAATTAATAGTGTTCTTATCTCCCCTTTCAACTTTGAGGAAATTGATAGTGCACCATGTAATGTCTATGGATTCATTTAAAAAAATTATTGTTAATACTAAAGGTTTTCTAAGAAATATTTTACCTATTTCTATTATACTATTAGTTGAAAAGATTAGGTCAATTCCACTTTACTTTCGATATGTCACAGATAATAAATTTGGAAAAAATAATTTTATTGAAAACAACGTGGATCTTAAGGGAAAATATAATAATAAAAGATGTGTTATCATTGGAAATGGGCCTAGCCTAAATAAGACCAATCTAAGTCTTTTGAAGAATGAATATACGTTTGGTCTAAATAGAATATATTTATTATTTGAAAAAATGGGCTTTCAGACAGATTTTCTTGTTAGTATCAATAGATTTGTAATAGAACAATTTGCTGATGAAATGCTTAATAATGATTGTAAAAAATATTTTAACTATAAATATAAAGATCAGTTTAAGGATAAAAAAAATCTAAATTTTATTTCACCAAGTATTTATGATAAAAAATACTTTAAAAATATAGAATTAGGATATATCTCCTATACAAGCTCAGTTACTTTTCCTGCAATTCAATTGGCCATATATTTCGGTTTTAGTGAAATTATATTAGTTGGTTTTGATAATAATTTTAAAAATAAAGGTTCTTCTGACTCAGCAATTACTTCAAGTGAAGATGATGTTGACCATTTTAGCAAAGATTATTTTAGTAAAGGTGTTGTTTGGCAGTTACCAAACTATAAAGGTTTAGATTATAACTTTCAATTTGTGAAAGAATATTTTAAAAAGAATGATTTAAAGATAGTTAATTGTACGGTTGGAGGCAATCTTGAAAATTTTTCAAGATACGATTTAGAATATTATTTAAAAAATAGTAGTCATAATTCTAAAATAAATGAGTAATGATATGGTCAATTATTTCTAAGTGCTTCTTCAATACAAATTTTTACAGCTTCTTTCACCTTTATAGTTGGTTCAAAATTTAGTTCCTTTTGAGCTTTTGAAATATCAGGTATTCTTATCTTTACATCATCTTTGAAATCTTTTGTAGTTTCAAATTTGAGTTTATCATCTCCTTGATATATCAAATTTGCCAATTCTTTCATAGAAATTGGTTCTGGATTACCAATATTATATACTTTATTATTTGTAATATCATCAAAAGAAAATTTTCCTATTACGTTTGCAATATCTTCAATCCAGGTAAAACATCTTATTTGCTCACCATTACCAATAATTGGCAAAGGATTCTTTTTTTCTACAATTAAATTTTTAACAAAGTCAGCGAAAACATGACTAATCCCTTGTTCGTTTTCCCCTTTTTCATGTGGAGTAATAATATTAAATGGTCTCCAAATAGTGTAGTCAATATTAAATTGTTTAGCAAAAGCAATGCATAATCTTTCTCCGGCTAATTTAGATAAGCCATAATCAGTATTTGGAATTTTAGCTTCGAATGCATCCTCTTCTTTACAAGGATGTTTATCGCTTCTTTCATAGACCATTGATGAGCTAATATACGCAATTTTTTTTATATTATTTTCAACCATAGCCCATAGAATATTCTGGTGAAGAACAATATCCTTGGATAAAATATCTGCTGGATATTTATGAAAACCTCCAACACCATAAATTAATGCAGCTGCCTGAACAACTCCATCGATATTTTTCATTATATCATTAACAAAATCTTTATCCGTTAAATCACCGCGAATAAATTTGTAATTTCTATCTCTTTCAATTTCTCCATAGCGTGCAAAATTATCAACACCAATAATATTGTAATGATTTTCTTGCAAAACAGGTATAACAGACTGCATCAATGAACCTTCAGATCCTGTTACTAATATATTTTTACTCATCTCTCATCCCTTCATAAACAGTTACTTTCAGTTTGTTGTTAATGGTTAAAATTGTTTCAAAAAAATTATTGTCTATATTGAATTTTTTAAATAAAAAACTTAACGCCTTTGTGTCTTTTGGCAAACAAACCCCTCCAAATCCTCTAAAATTATCATTACAATCTAAGTATTGATTATTTATATGATCTCTCAATACTATAGCATTTTTTACATTAGAGTAATCTGCATCTAATTGGTTACATATCTCATAAAAAGAGTTTGCAAAAGTAATTAATGTGGAATTAAAAACATTATTAAAATATTTTGAAAGTTCGGCTTCTGTAGGAGTTAACATTATGACATTTTTTGGAAGATACCCGTGTGCTTTTTTAATTAATTTGAAGGTTGATTTATCATCAGTGCCAATAATACACAAATCGTGATTTTCGATAAAGTCAATCTCTGCACATCTTTCGCGTAAAAATTCTGGTACAAAACACAAATTCAACTTTGGAAACTTTGAAGAAAATAATTTAGTAGTTCCAGGTTCTACGGTAGACTTAATAGCTACAATCCCATTATAGTGTAAATCTGATAATTCTTTTACAACACTTTCAACAATTTCTGTATTACAACTTCCATTATTGTTTGATGGCGTTGGAACAGAAATAAAAATTATTTCTGTACTTAATAAGTCATTAATTTTAGTACCTAAAACTATATCATGAATTAATACTTCATGTCCAATCTTTTTCAGTCCATTAGATACAGCAGAACCAACTACGCCGTTTCCTATTACACCAATTTTCATAAAATCCTCGTTTTTTTTATAACGAACCTTAAGCTAGAAAAAAATTAGAATCAATGTTATATTTACGTAAAAATGACATCCCATTCTTATATACCAAACTCTAAAAATGAAAGTATTTTTATTAATATTAATGGAGAATTGTTTCATAGAAAAGAAGCAAAAATCTCCGTTTTTGATAGTGGATTTCTTTTGGGAGACGGTGTATGGGAGGGTATTCGTCTTCATAAATCAAAGCTAGTTTTTATTGAAGACCATCTTGATCGATTATACGCAAGCGCAAAGGGTATTTCATTAAATATCCCCCTCTCTAAAGAAAATATAATCAAAGAAATATATAAAGTTTTAGATAAAAATAAAATGGATGATAACATACATATTCGTTTGGTTATCTCTAGAGGAGATAAAGTTACTCCATATCAAAATCCTAATGCAAATGTTGGGCCAATTAATTTGGTGATTATCCCTGAATACAAAGAAACAGATCCTAATATATATAAAAAAGGTGTTAATATTGGAAGAGTCCCTAATATTAGGCCTAATGAAAGTATATTAAGTCCCCATTATAATACTTTAAGTAAGTTAAATTGTATTTTAGCAAGTATAGAGGCAAATAAGCTTGGATATGATGAGGGTATTATGAATGATATTAACGGTAATATTAGTACATGTAATTCCACTAATCTATTTTTTATTAAAAACGATACAGTTTTGACCTCTAAGGGAGAATATTGTTTAAATGGAATTACTAGAGGAAAAGCTATTTCTTTGTGTAATGAAAATAATATATTATGCTCAGAAACTAATTTTACATTTGAAGATATTAAGAATTGCAATGAAGCTTTTGTGACAGGTACATTTGCAGGGATTATTCCTGTATCACAATTAGAACACAGACAATTAGAATCAACTAATTCTAATTCTCTTGTCAATAAAATTAGAATGCTATACAATCATAAAATTCAAAATTATATTGTTTAATATGAAAATTGCTTGCTGGTCTGGACCTAGAAATATATCTACTGCACTAATGCGATCTTGGTCTTCAAGAGATGATACATTTGTATCAGATGAACCATTTTATGCATACTATCTAAAAAAAACAGGATTAAAACATCCGATGTATAAAGAGATAATCAACTATTATCCAAATGATTATGAAACTGTAATTGATAGCATAAATAAAAGTATTCCTAAATCAAAAAAAATATGGTATCAAAAACATATGGCACATCATTTAATTGATATGAAAAGAATTGAATGGATAAAAGATTTTCATAATGTCTTTTTAATCAGACACCCACAAAATGTTATTAATTCTTATGTAAAAAAAAATGATTTAAAAAATATTGATGAACTGGGATATCCCCAACAATGGAAATTAATAGAATATTTAAGAAAAAATGAAAAAGATGTAATAGTAATTGATTCATCTATTTTATTAAAAAATCCTAAAAAAATTCTTAGTGATTTGTGTAAAAATTTAAATATTGAATTTCATGAAATAATGCTTCAGTGGGATAAAGGGCCCTACACTACTGATGGAATTTGGTGGAAACATTGGTATAACAATGTTATTAATACAACAACTTTTCAAAGCACTCAATATAGAAATGAAAAACTTCCAATAAAATATTATTCAATATATAAGGAAGCAATGCAATATTATAGACAACTATCTAAAAATGTTTTAAAATAAGCTATGTTAAAAGATGATATCCATATATTTCTTTCTAAAAATCCCAAACTAGGGATTATAGTGTATGAAACTATTAGACACTTAAAAAATATATTTGATAAGAAAGATATGCAAGTTTACGAAAATTTAAAAAATTTAGGGTTTGATCCAAAAGTCATTTTTGATGTTGGAGCAAATAGAGGAGAATGGAGTAGAAATGTAAAAACGATATTCAAAAATGCTCGTTATTTTTTATTTGAACCGCAAAAAGAAATGGAGCCATTTCTTAAAAAATTTACAGATAGTTATCCAGAATCTAAATACTTCAATCTAGCCTTGGGAGAGAAAAAGGGTAATGCAAAGATAGGGATATGGCCTGGATACTATGGCACAACATTGCTACATCAGGGGTTAAACCTTAAAACAAGAGATGTCGAAGTAGAATCAATAAATAATTTAATCAAACAAAATCTAATACCCGCTCCTGATATATTAAAAATGGATGTCCAAGGATTTGAAATGCATATACTTAAAGGTTCGACTGATTGTTTCAAACATACTGAAGTAATCATTTTAGAAACTTATTTGTATAGTGTGCTGAATAATCAACCTATTTTATCTGAAATTGTAAATTATATGAATGATAATGGTTACGTAATATTTGATTTTACAACTTTTCATAGATACAAAAAAAGTAAGGTATTGAGATACTTTGATACAGTTTTCATAAAAAAAGATAGTAAAATAAGAAAAAAAATAGCTTAAATATCTATAAAATCAAGATTTTTTATATATTCAAATTGTTCATCAGTCGATAGTGGAATTTTAGTTTCAAGGCCTTGAGTACGATTAAAGTGATCTTTAAATACTAGTTCCGGATTTTGGTGATTAATCTCAAGGCGATCAGCAATATCCTTCCTTAGAAAAAAACAATTTACACCCTTCTTTTCAGTACCAAGCAAAATATATCCTTTTTTTAATCCTAATTTAGACAACGCTTTTAAAGACGCACCGTGATACCAATAAGAAAACTTTGGAGGATGTCCAAATTCAGAAACATTAAATGAGGCATTATATGGAACTGTAATAGACTTTAAACCAAAAGATGCATTATACTCCATTATTACTACGCGAGGACTAACACAAGTAATTGAATCCCAAATCCAATAGTCGCTACCATCAATGTCAATTGATAAATAATCTATCTCTTTATCAGTGATATATTTTGAAATAATATCATTAATATTTTCTTTAGTAACCCACTTTTTTATCGCAATATTATTACTCTTAAGTCTTTTTTTATTAAAATTATTAAATGCTTTAACATTCCAATCACCACCATCAATTAACAATCCAGCAAAATTTCTTTTTGATATCATGTAAAGAGAATTATTTTCAGTATGTCCACATCCAATTTCTACAAATTTCTTATTTGTAGTACCTATCTTTTCAAATATATAATCTAAAATACCATCTTCACCATTTTGTGAAAAAATAGAAAATTCATAATCATTAATGTTTTCACTCTGAATAACTACAGGTGGCATACTAATTGCTTTTTGATATTTTTTTTCAGCTTTTTTTAGTCTATAGAGATTCAGTAAAAAATTATCCCAGGGTATAAACAACATTAAAAATTCGGAGTACCTTCCCATAGAAATCAAATTAAAATATTTGTGAATACTTTTAAACATTATCATATTATAATAATAAATTATATTATATAGAAAACTAATTATGCATCTTTTAATAAAATTATGGAATCAACCAAATTGGATAAAATGGATTGTTTATATAGCAATTATATATATTCTATTTCTAATTAAGGAAGCTTTTGCAATTGTATTATGGATTTTGTTTTGTTTTTTATTGTATTACATTATTTTTGCAAAAAATTTGTTTCAATCAACCACCTATTATGAAAAAAAAATATAGCATACTCATCCTCTTTATTTCGTTAATTGCTTGTAATGAAAATGTTTCTAATTTGACACCTCATGGCTCTCAAACAGATTTACCTGAATTAACGCGTAATAACTATTTAATGGGATTTTTAAATGAATATCGTAGCTCATACGATGTAACATATTATGATATTAATATAGACTTTGATATTGAAAAAAAATCAATCGATGGTTTTGTAACAATTAAAGCAAGAGCACTCAATGATATTGACAGTCTACAAGTAGATTTAGCTAAAAATTTAACTATTACAAAAATCACTCATCAAAATAGTTCTGTTGAATACAATAGAGAAGAGGATGCTGTGATGGTAATGTTCAATAACACTTTAGATAAAGATACATTATTCAATTTTACAGTTTATTATAACGGGGTGCCTCAGGGTGCTGATAATCCACCTTGGTCAGGGGGATTCACATGGTCTAAAGATAAAGATAACAGGGATTGGGTGGCAGTTTCTTGTGAGGGAGAAGGCGCAAGAATTTGGTGGCCTAATAAAGATCATATTACTGAAGAACCTGATAGTGTTAGAATGGCTTTTACTGTACCCTCTCATTTAGTGAGTGTTGCTAATGGTCAACTTAGAAGTGTTGTAGAGGAAGATAATGATAAGACTACTTATGAGTGGTTTGTCAACAATCCAATTAATAACTATAATATTTCTGTTCAAATCGGCAACTATGTTGCAGTTCAAGATACATTTATAAAAGATAATACAATTCATTACATGGATCACTATGTTTTAGACTATAATGAAGAAGTAGGCAAAAATTACTTTTTGCAGGCAAAAGAGGTTATTCGTTTTTATGAAAAATATTTTGGTGAGTACCAATGGTGGAATGATGGATACAAACTTATTGAAGTCCCTTATTTAGGAATGGAACATCAATCTGCTGTTACCTATGGAAATGGATTTAGTATCTATAATGGAGTTAGAAGTAGTAGTTGGCCCATGTATGGTGTAATTGATCCACTCATTATCCATGAAACTGGTCATGAGTGGTTTGGGAATAGTGTTACTGCAATTGATCCAACCCATATCTGGATTCATGAAGGATTGCAAGTTTATTCTGAAGCATTATACTTTGAAGATAAATTCAATAGCTATCCGGTAAGTGTTGATTATTTAAAAAGTATTAAATCTAGAATTCAAAATAAAATTCCAATTGTTGGCCCAGAAGATGAAAATTATTGGGCTTTAAATGGTGATACTTATATGAAAGGTGCTTGGGTAATGCATACCTTAAGAAGTGCTATAAATGATGATCCTGTTTGGTTTTCAATACTAAGAGAATTCATGGTAGAGAATGCAAAAAATCACGTTAGCACAGAAGACTTCTTTGATAAAGTTGAAGAAAAAACAGGTAGTGATTATTCATATTTTTCAGAACAATACTTTTATACAGCAAATCAACCTGAATTAGAATATTATCAAACAGATAAGAAATTTTATTACAAGTGGGTTAATACAAACGATAATTTTGTAATGCCAATTGATTTGCTTGTTAATGGATCAGAAAAAAGAGTGTACCCAACAAACACATTTCAATCAATTGATATTTTAAGACATGCAACTATTGAAATAATGGACTGGAAATTTTATGTCAATAAGAAAAAAGTTCTATATAAATAAAATTTTAAGATTATTTATTATAATATTATTTATAGCCAATGCGCTATTTTCTCAAGAGAAAAATTTTAGACTCAAAATACAATCAAATCCAACTGATCAAGATTATTGGTGGTTGAAGAATAACAATTTTGGAATAGACTATGATGATTTTCACTTTCAAGGTATATGGAAGCTAAAAAAAAATCAAGCAACTTATTCAATCAATATTATTGGCCAAGATGACCAAAAAAAAATTTATTTTAATGAGTCCTTTTTCAAATATAATTTTTCTAGAAATACATTTTTAAGATTAGGGAAGTATTATAAAGATTTTAGTAAATATATGAACGATGAACTTAGTTCAGGTCATATGCTAATTAGTAATAATGCACAACCTATGCCAAAAATTGGTTTCGTAACATCAAAAAAATTCAAAAAATTTGATAAACTTACTTTTGATGCTGGCATAGCGCATGGAGTTTTTAAAAAAAATGAATATTACAGTGATGCCCCATTTTTACATGAAAAATTTATCTATTTAAATGTTATAAAAAATAATTTTCATAGTTTTAGTATAGGCTTAGTTCATGAAGCTATATGGGCTGGCACCACTACAGAACTAGGTTCTTCTAATAATCCAGGTAATCAACCTGATTCATTTAAAGATTTTTTAAAAGTTTTTATTTCAGCTGATGGAAAATTATTAGAAGGAGAGCCGCATGCAAATGCATTGGGAAGTCATGCAGGAATCTGGGATTTTAACTATATCAAAAAACACGACAGCAAGGAACTCAAACTATATTATCAGCATTATTTTGAAGATACTAGCAGTCTAAGATTTGCAAATAAAACAGATGGACTTTGGGGAATGGAATTAAAAAACTATGCTCCTGACACAACAATATTATTTGAGTATTTAGACACATCAAATGCTTGGCAAGATCCACCATATCAACAAGATTACTATTACTGGAATTATCAATATAGAGGTGGCTGGTCCTATGAAGATAATATCATTGGTAATCCATTTGTAAATCCATTTAAGCTTGGAAAAGTCATGCATTTAGGATTGAAGGGTAAATTCTTTTCTAATTATTATAAATTAAAGGCAGCAAGAAGAATCAATACGACTGATTATATTAAATATAAGATTATAATAGGTAAAAAAATCAATGATAGATTTGATATTAATATGTATCTAGTTAATAGTGAGTATAATAAAAATTCGGGTCTAGGATTTTCTAGTTCTTTTTAATTAAATTAATGAGTTATATTTATCAGTCATGATTATATGGTTAACAGGTCAACCTGGAAGTGGAAAAACTACACTTGGAAATGAATTGATTGCTAGAATCAAGTCTGAAAATTCAAGTATCAAAATAATTAATCTAGATGGAGATGACTTAAGATCTATTAATAAAAATAAAGATTACTCAAAGGAAGGTCGAATTAAAAATATTTCTACAGCTATTTCAATTATGAGATTTTTAGCTAATAAAAAATATATTTGTGTAGTTTCTATTGTTGCGCCATATAGATTTTTAAGGGATGAGCTAAAAGGAGATTTTTCTTTCTTAGAAGTGTATCTACACACATCTGAAATTAGAGGTAGAGAAGATTTTTTTGCAAAAGACTATGAAGTCCCAACCGACCCTAAAGCCCTATCAATCGATACTGGAAAACTAACGATTAAGGAAAGTGCTGATGAAATACTCAATGTTTATAGGAAGATGGCAACCATGGCATGATGGCCATAGGTGGTTAATTGATCAAAGATTAAACGAAGGGAAAAATGTGCTTATTTGTGTTCGCGAAGTAAGCAAAGATGATAAAAATCCCTATAATCCAATTCAAGTGAAAGATAATGTTGAAAGTGAATTAAAAGATTTGATTGAATCTAAAAGAGTTAAAGTTATTATCATACCAGATATAGAATCAGTAAATTATGGAAGGGGTGTTGGGTACGATATTATTGAACATGTTCCTCCTCCTCAAATAGGTGAAATTTCTGCCACAAAAATAAGAGAGAAGTTATTTAAATAAGTAGTTTTTTAACTTCTTTGACTGTAGCTGTGGCGGTGCCAGGCTTTCCAACAACAACAGCAGCAGCAGCATTAGCTATTTTTGCAGATTTTTCAATATCTTTTGTACTAGCATATACTAAAGCTAGAGTAGCAATAACTGTATCTCCTGCACCTGTAACATCATGATTGTCAACCAGGTGCGCATCAATCTTTTTAACAAAACTATCTTTTCCAACAACTATCATTCCTTTACTACCTCTTTTTGAAACTATATAATCAAAACCATGTATTTTAATTAATTCACTGCAAGCATCTATAATCGATTTTTCATCTTTTATATCGATATTCGATGCTCTATTAAGTTCATTGAAATTTGGCGTAATAATATTTGCTCCAACATAGTTAGTAAAGTCGTTTTTGGGATCTACTATCACGGGAATTGATGTATCAGGTATTCTAAAGAAATTGATGGTCCCTTTATTATAATCTGATAATATTATCACATCATAATCATTGTAGTTGTGTTTTATTTTAAGATTAGGGTTCCAATCAATTATCTTCTCATTATCAAGCCGTGAAACTTGAACCCCGTCCGAGTATATCCTTTGTTTTAATGTGGTGGGGTGATTTTCAATAACTTTTAAGTAGCTTGTATCTATTCCTTGATTGCTTAAAATAAAAATTAATTTTTCTCCCCAAATATCATCTCCGATGGCTCCTAAACATGTTATATCTGCTCCCATTGAACGTAAATTCATTGCTACATTCCCTGCCCCTCCTGGAATGGAATATTCCTCGTCTTGTATTACTACAGGAACCGGTGCTTCTGGAGACATCCTTGTAGATGTACCTATGATATAATGATCTATCATAAAGTCTCCAATTAATAATACTTTAATATTTGAAAAATCTAGCTTCATTTTGCTTTACCTTGATTAATCACTATCTCATTCTTTGCTTTTAATTCTTCTTCACTAATTAAGTACTCTTTGCTTGCAACGACAAAGTCTTGATCTAAAGTATATACCAATGGAACTCCAGTTGGAATATTGACAGACATAATTTCTTTATCTGATAAATCATCTAAGATTTTAACAATTGCTCTTAAGGAATTGCTATGAGCTACAATCAAGTAATCACCCTTCGATTCGCTGAGATTGCTAACATATTCTTTCCAAAAAGGATATAATCTATCAACAACATTTTTTAAACTTTCTCCAACAGGTAGATTGCTTTTAATATTCTTAAATTTTTTATTTAATTTTGGATGTCTTTTATCATCATCAGACAATAGAGGTGGTGGAATATCATAACTTCTTCTCCAAATATGAACCTGTTTTTCTCCATATTTTTTAGCTGTTTCAGATTTGTTAAGTCCTTGTAGCGCTCCATAATGTCTCTCGTTCAATCGCCAATCATACTTAATATTATTTTTGGGAAAATTGATTATATCTGCCACAATATCTGTAGTTTCTATTGCTCTATTAAGCAAAGAAGTATAAACACTTTTTATTTGAATATTGGCTTTAAGTAATTGTTGACCCGAAAAAGTGGCCTCTGCTATTCCTGCTTTTGTTAATGAAACATCTTTCCATCCAGTGAACCTATTTTCAAAATTCCATTGACTTTCACCATGGCGTAGAAGAATTAATTTCACGTTGAATTAATCAGATTGACTATCAACTATAACAAGTATAGCTGCTAGGTTAGCTAATGTTGTTGATATATCTGCTATAAAGGTAGTAATGTCAAAATCAGATGGATTTGGATCAATTGGAACCACTATAGTATCTCCAGCATATATTCTTTTAGCTCTGCCTCGAAAAAGGTTTGCTTTATCTATTTCGCCATTAGCTCTTATAACATATGATCTTGTTTTCATACTATAAGGCTTATATCCTCCTGCCAGCTCAATAGCTTTGGACATAGATAAACCTCTAGAAAATGCGATTAGTCCAGGATTATAAACATTCCCTTCAACTCTAACTACATTTTCATAAGGCAAGGCTTTTATAACAGAATTAGATGATATTTCATAGTCTGGTAGTACATTTCCTACCTTTTTAGTTTCTGTAATTTTTTTATCAGCTTCACTCAACGAAGTGTATTCTTGAAATACAATAACATTCGCCATTGATGATATACCTGTAAGACCTTTAGCATTATCTATAGCCTCTGAAAGAGTAAGTCCTTCTTTATAAGGGTATGTACCAGGCTTATTTACTTCACCTTCAACACGATATGTATAGCTGTTTTTGTAATTTATATTTTCATAGACAAATATTTTATCGTTTGGTAATAACTGTAATTTATCTGCTTCATTATAAGAAGTTTCTAATTCTATACCATAGAATTCATTTGAATCTCGCCTTAGAATTACGATTTCATTTTCACGAATAGTCTGTCTATAAACAGGATCATCAAATCCTCCTGCAATATCAAGAATATACTTTAGAGAGTTATTTTGAGCCGGGTATAATCCAGGTGACTTTACTCTACCAAAAACTTGTACATTTAGATCTACATTTTTGATTGATAAAACTTCAACACTATCACCATTATTTAGAACTATTGATTGAGAATTTTTAAAATTTAAAGCAATGTTGGTTCTTGCATTATCATCCGATAATCTTTCTTTAACTGGAATGATTTGATTCAAAATAATAGTAGATGAAGCATTGCTAGTAAATCCAGAAGCATATGTTATTATTTCTGATAAAGATTCACCAGATAGTAATTCATAAGAAGACGGCCTATTTACTTGCCCTGATATAGATACACGTTTTTTAACATTTGGGATGTGTATTATATCCCCATCAATTAGCTTGATATTAGAAAA
>MDTG01251833.1_pt1 | contig 31209 bp, 36 predicted proteins | sample 811421 | NCBI WGS metagenome assembly MDTG01 (sample SAMN05326645, study PRJNA326480) | marine metagenome | isolation source: seawater | place: Pacific Ocean: South East | collected 2011
AAAAAAAAATTAAAATCAATACCAAAACTTGTTTTTTTTTATTTTTTTTTTCAGCATATTTGATTAATCTAAATTGAAAAACCAAAACATATTTTAATAAAGAAAGTTATATAGTAACATAAATGCATAAAACTGCTGAATCTTCTTGGAATAATTGCCTATCTTTTATTAAGGACAACATTCAGCCACAAGCCTATAAAACATGGTTTGAACCAATTAAACCATTGAAATTAAGTGATGCCGCTTTAAGTATTCAAGTCCCAAGTAAGTTTTTTTATGAATGGTTAGAAGAACACTATATAAAACTTTTAAAAATTGCACTAACCAAGGAATTAGGTGAATCTGCTCGTCTTGTCTATGTAATTAAAATGGAAAATACTTATGGAAATAAAAAACCATTTACTGAAAGTATCCCAAGTAACCAACAAGTAAACTTTCAATCACAACAAGTAGATGCTCCCTTAAACAGTCTTAATGGTCAACTTAAAAATCCATTTGTAATACCTGGAATTAGAAATTTAAACATTGAATCCCAATTAAACCCCAACTATAATTTTCATAATTTTCTGGAGGGTGATTCAAACAGGTTAGCTAGATCTGCTGGGATCGCTGTTGCAAACAAACCAGGTGGTACTTCATTTAACCCACTTTTGATTTTTGGAAACGTTGGTTTAGGTAAAACTCACCTAGCGCACGCAATAGGTGTAAAAATTAAAGATAAATTTCCCGATAAAACCGTATTATATATTTCGGCAGAAAAATTTACCCAACAATACATAGAATCAGTTAAGAAAAATACTAGGAATGATTTTATACACTTTTACCAGATAATTGATATTCTAATTATAGATGATGTTCAGTTTTTGTCAGGTAAATCTGGTACTCAAGATGTCTTCTTTCATATTTTCAATCATCTTCATCAAAATGGAAAGCAAGTAATCATTACATCCGACAAAGCCCCTGTAGATATGCAAGATATTGAACAGAGACTTTTATCAAGGTTTAAATGGGGACTTTCAGCTGAATTACAACAACCGAACTATGAAACAAGATTCTCAATTCTCAAAAACAAGTTATATAGAGATGGAGTAGTAATTGATGATGATATTGTGGATTATATAGCTAAAAATATCAAGAGTAATATTAGAGAATTGGAAGGAGCCATAATTTCGTTAATTGCTCAATCCTCCTTTAATAAATTAGATGTCACAATTGAATTAGCAAAAGAGATTGTAGATAAGTTTGTTAAAAACACAAAAAGAGAGGTTAGTATTGATTATATACAAAAAGTAGTTTCAGAATATTTCCAGATGGATGTAGAAACTCTTCAATCTAAAACCAGAAAGAGACACATAGTTCAAGCAAGACAATTAGCCATGTATTTTGCTAAAAAATTCACCAAAGCATCATTAGCAAGCATAGGAAGTCAAATCGGTAAAAGAGATCATGCCACCGTTTTGCATGCTTGTAAAACGGTCGACAACTTATCTTTTACAGATAAACAATTTAGAAAATATGTAGAAGATTTAAATAAAAAATTAACTCTGTAAAGTGAATAAACCAGGAAACGTTCTTATGGTTTGTCTTGGGAATATTTGCCGCTCACCTATAGCAGAGGGGATTTTTAAAATTATGTCAAGTGATTTAAATATTAAAGTTGACTCTGCGGGGACTTCAAATTACCACACTAGTTTCCCACCCGACAAAAGAAGTATACATATAGCTGAGAAAAATGGAATTGATATTAGATCTCAAAAAGCTAGACAAATAAAAATACAAGATTTTACCAATTTTGATTACATATTTGCTATGGATAAAAAAAACCTCTTTGATATTAGTAAGATTATAAATAAACACGAAACAAATTGTAAAATTCAACTTTTAAATGACCCTTATGAAATAGAGGATCCTTATTATGGTGGTGATAAGGGGTTTGAGATAGTTTACAATAAAATCCATCAAGGCTGTAAAAGAGTACTAGATAATTGGATATAAAAAAACCAACACTTTATATAATACCAAGTTTTATTGGAAATAATGATAGTTTTGATAATATACCAAACTATAATCTAAGAATCATAAATCAACTAAAATATTTCATTGTAGAGAGTGAAAAAAAATCAAGAAGGTTTCTAAAAAAAATTTTACCAAAAAAAAAGCAAGAAGATCTATTTTTTTTTCAATTAAAAAAAGATGAAAACTTTATAAGTACCAATAAATATTTAAATCCATTGAAAAGAGGACAAAATATGGGACTACTCTCAGATTCAGGTAATCCAGTTGTAGCAGATCCTGGTGCAGCGATTGTAAATGCAGCTCATCTTTTAAAACTCAATGTCAAACCGCTAGTTGGTCCATCTTCAATTTTGCTTGGTTTAGTTTCATCTGGTATGAGTGGACAAAGGTTTACATTTAATGGTTATCTACCAATAAATTTAAAAGAAAGAACAAAGCATTTAAAATATTTAGAGAAGAAGTCAGTAATAAATACTGAAACTCAAATATTTATCGAAACGCCTTATAGAAATAATCAACTTTTGACTTTAATTAGAAAAGTACTATCTCCTAACACTCAACTTTCAATAGCCTCATGTTTAGATTCAGATAATGAAATGATTATAAGCTTATCTGTACATGATTGGAAGAAAAAAAAAATAGATCTTAACAAAAAGCCAACTGTGTTTTTAATAGGTATTATATAGTTTCACTTTTTTTTTCTTAACCAATTCAGATATATTCTTCTATAATAATTGTGCTTTTTCAGGCTTTTAGAAAAAGAATGATATCCTGGCTTATTTGGATTTGCTACAAAATATAAATAATTATGTTTTTTAAAATTTAATACTGCGTCAATTGAAGATATATCAGGCATGCAAATTGGACCTGGAGGTAATCCAAAATACTTATATGTATTGTATTTGGAGTCTAATTTTAAATCCTTAAAAAGTACTCTTTTAACAACCTTTGTGAAATTTTTCTCTTTTTGTTTTATAGAATAAATTACTGTAGGGTCAGCTTGTAGTTTCATCCTTTTCTTTAAACGGTTTAAATATACCCCAGCGATAACAGGTCTCTCCTCATTAACAATTGACTCCTTTTTTACAATTGATGCCAATACACTTACTTGCAAAGGACTTAAACTGATTTCTTTGGCTCTATCTAGTCTCTTCTTATTCCAAAATTTTAAATATTCCAAATACATTCTTTTTTGAAAGTTTGCAGAGTTCGTATTCCAAAAAAATTCATATGTGTTTGGGATATACATGGATATTGCATTTAAAGAATTAAATCCATTTTCCTTCAAAAACTCTTCACTTAAAAACTGATCATTTAAATTTAAACTGTCTTCTTCAATTTGATTTGAAATAACTGAGGCAAGGTCTTCAAGTCTTTCTATGTTATTAAAAGTAAGTTTGATCGGAATATTATTGCTTCTTAGATTATTTATTATTTGATTGTTACTCATTGATTTTCCAATTGCATATCTACCTGGCTTTATATTTACATCAAATTTCTTAAATTTTGATGCTAGTATAAAACTTAATTCTGATTTAAGATAAGGTCTTATATCAGCCAAGAGTTTTTCGAAAGAACTATTTGTACTTATATAAATTTCATTTTTTTTAGTTTCAACCGAGATATTGTCTAAGAAAAAAATCCAATAAAAAATAATTGCTACTATAATTAAACTTACAAATAAAAAGACTAAAATTTTATTATTTCTCACTACCCAAAATTTTCTGAAACAATACTTCATCAGTATAGTGACCTTCAAAATAATTCCAATCCTTCTTAATTCCAATCTCTACGTACCCTAAATTTTTAAACAAATCCAAACTAATTTTGTTATCAATCCCGATATTGACATATAGCTGATGAATCTGTAGTTTTTTTATTGAAATATCTTCAATTAATTTTATTGATTCTAACGCATAACCATTATTTCTATGCATTTCCTTTATAACTATCCCAATCCCTGCACGATGATTAACAGGGTCAAAATCAAATAAATCTATCAATCCAATTGGAACTTTATTTTCAAGGCTTATGACAAAACGGAACTGTTTTTCTGAAAAAATGTCAAGATTTGATTCTTTTATATATTTTTTAAGGTGATTTTTTGAAAATGGTAAAATTGTGTAAGATATTTTCCACAATTTTCTATCATTTTCAATATCAAACAAAAATTCTAAATCATCTATTTCAAGGGCTCGAAGATGGATTTTATTTGTCCTCATTAGTATTCTCCTTTAAAAACAAATCTGGTGGGTCCTTCTAGATATATATTTTTGTACCCATTTATACTAACCTCGAACGAAACAGTTAATTCACCTCCTCTTGTTTGAATAATCATTTTACTTTGATTAGTTAAACCCATAGCATGAACAGCAATTGCTGTAGCAGTTGCACCAGTTCCACATGAAAGAGTTTCATTTTCAACTCCACGTTCATATGTTCTAATTTCAAACTTTTTATCACTTATTTTATGGCAAAAATTAACATTAGTTCCATAAGGTTGGTAACTCTTTGAAAAACGAATAGAAGCACCGGTTTTCTTAACAGATATTTGATCTAGATCGTCTATCATTTCAATGTGATGAGGTGAACCAGAATTTAAAAACGCCTTATTTTCAGATATATTAATATCTTCGATATTTCTCATTTTTAAAGAAACTAAATTTTTATTTTTAATTTTAGCTGTATAAATTTCTCCAGATATCTCAATCTTAGCTGTTTTTTTAATAATTCCTAATCTAAAGGCAAATGAATAAAGACATCTAGTTCCGTTACCACACAATGTACCTGGTTTTCCGTCGGAATTATAATAGCACATTTTAATATCAGCAATACTAGAATTTTTTAAAATGATTAATCCATCTGATCCAACCCCAAAATTTCTACTACAAATATCTCTTATTATACTGGATGTTAGGCCATATAAATTTCTTCTGTCATCAATCAAAACAAAATCATTTCCTGCTGATTCATACTTATCAAATTTTATTTTCATTGAAGTTTAATATTTTTATTGTTAAAATGGAGTTAAATGAAAATTTGTAAACTTAATACGAAGGTATTATTTATAAAATTTGTAAAAAAATAATTATTTAATGAAAACTTACTTTATAATTTGGCTTAGTATTTTGACTTTTTTTTCATGTACTAATGAAAATCAATCAGATATTAATCTTAATAAATTAAATCTTCGTCCAGTAAATTACAATAAGTCGTCAGAAAGGTTTATTAATCAACCAGTGGATTTTGTTGAAGCAGCTGAAAAAAGTATAAATGCTGTTGTTCATGTAAAAAACACCTCAGTAGTTTCAGATGATTTTTCATACTTAGATTATTTTTATGGTAGAAACAGAAGCCCTCAAAATAGAATTGGTACAGGTTCAGGAGTAATTGTTTCACCAGATGGTTTCATTATAACAAATAATCATGTTATTGAGGATGCATCTAAAATTGAAGTCACTACCAATGAAAACATAAGATACGAGGCAAAACTGATAGGAACTGATCCATATACTGACATTGCTGTATTAAAAATTCAAACTCAAAATCTTCTTCCCTACCTTTACTTTGGAAACTCAGATAACACTAGGATTGGCGAATGGGTTCTTGCTATTGGAAATCCATTCAACTTGAATTCCACAGTAACAGCTGGAATCATAAGTGCAAAATCAAGAGATTTAAATAAACTAGACAGAAGGAATCAGTCTTTTATTCAAACAGATGCGGCTGTAAACCAAGGTAACAGTGGAGGCGCATTAGTTAATTTAAATGGTGAGTTAATAGGGATTAATACTGCAATTACCACTATTTCAGGTGGTTTTGAAGGCTACTCTTTCGCAGTCCCCAGTAATATAGCACGTAAAGTTTTCGAAGATATTGTTGAATTTGGTACGAATCAAAAGGGAATGCTGGGTGTTCAAGGGTTCGCTATATCCCCTGAATTTGAAAAGTTCATAAAAGAGAATAAAATAAAACAGTCAGAGGGGTTTTATGTTAGCAAAGTATTAGAAAATATGGGAGCCTTTAATGCGGGAATTAAAATAGGTGATGTTTTAATTTCTGTTGACAATATAAAAATTAAAAAGTTTTCAGATTTAACTGGATATCTTGAAAGCAAAAGACCAGGCGACAAGGTAAAAATTGGATTTTTTAGAAAAGATGTAAAAAAGTATTTAAACGTAAAATTAGAAAAAACGAAAACTGTACAATTTTTAAATATGACATTATCTAATATGACAAAAAAAGAAAAAGAAAATTTAAAAATCTTAAGTGGAATAAAGATTATTGAATCAGGAGAATTTTTGAAGGGTCAAATTGAAAATAATTCAATATTAATTGATATTAATGGCAATTCAATCGATGCAGTTGACCAAGTTTTGCAAATTGAACCAGAAAGTGTTAAATGGATAACATATATTAACCCCAGCGGAGAGAAAATTCGATTACGATTTTAGATTTTTTTTATATGAGAATTGATATATTGTCACTTTTCCCCGAAATAATTAAAAATTCATTAGAACACTCCATAATCAAAAAGGCTTTAAAGAAAAAAATAGTATCTATATTTTATCATAATATCAGAGATTTTTCAAAAAATAAACAAAAAAAAGTTGATGATTACCAGTATGGAGGAGGGAGTGGTATGGTACTTATGATACAACCTATTTATGATTGCATTAAAAAACTAAAAGAAAAAAGGGAATATTCAAACATTATATATTTGACACCCGATGGTGAAAAGCTAGACCAAAACGTTAGCAACAAATTTTCTTTATCGGAAAATATAATATTGATTTGTGGACACTATAAAGGCATTGACCAAAGGGTAAGAGAACACATAATAACTGATGAGGTTTCTATTGGTGATTATGTATTATCTGGAGGAGAATTACCTGCAGCAGTTTTTTGTGATTCCGTTATAAGACTTGTCCCTGGAGTACTTGGTGATGAATCATCAGCATTAACTGACAGTTTTCAAGATAATAGGTTATCTGAACCTGTTTATACTCGTCCGGAAAATTTTGAAGGAATGAAGGTTCCAAAAATATTAATTTCAGGAAACACAAAGGAAATCGAAAGATGGAGAGATAAGAAATCTTTTGAGAGAACTAAGAAACACCGTCCAGATTTGCTTTAAAATAAAGCTACATAAATAAATATATTGATTACATAATATTGTTTTGACAAAAAAATAATTGTATTTTTGCCATCTGAAAAATTCTATATATGAATGCTATTATAAGAAGCATACAGGAAGAGCTAATTGAAAATAAGAATTTTCCTACATTCAGTTCAGGTGATACCATTACTGCTTATTATGAAATTCGCGAAGGAGAAAAAGTAAGAACCCAGTTTTTTAAAGGTGTTGTTATTCAAATTAAAGGTCAAGGTTTGAATAAAACATTCACCATCAGAAAAATGTCAGGGACAATTGGAGTTGAAAGAATATTCCCAATGAATATGCCTACTCTCCAAAAAATTGATATAAATAAGAAAGGTAAAGTTAGAAGAGCTAGAATTTTTTATTTTAGAAATTTAAGAGGTAAAAAAGCTAAGATTAAAGAGCGTCAATTATAATAAAAATTACCTAAATAAACTTTTTACTAAATTATTGAACCAAAATGGTAAAAAAAATCAGAGTCAAAAATCCTGTAGTCGAAATGGATGGAGACGAAATGACAAGAGTCATTTGGAAGTTCATAAAAGAAAAGTTGATCCTTCCTTATTTAGATATTGAAATAAAGTATTTTGATTTGGGAATAAAAAACAGGGATTTTACAAATGATCTTGTAACTGTTAAAGCTGCAGAAGCAATTAAAAAGTTTAACGTAGGTATTAAATGCGCAACTATTACACCTGACGAGCAAAGAGTTCGTGAGTATACATTAAAAAAAATGTGGCGTTCTCCTAATGGAACAATTAGAAATATTGTTGGAGGAACTGTTTTTAGGGAGCCAATTATAATGAAAAATATACCAAAATATGTTCAAGGATGGGTTAAACCTATTTGTATTGGAAGACATGCATTTGGAGACCAATACAAAGCTACTGACATTGTTACACACGGTAAGGGGTCTTTGACTATGACTTTTACACCAGAAAATGGAGACGAGCCTTTAACATGGGAGGTATACAACTTTCAAGAAGATGGTGTTGCTATGGCTATGTATAATATTGAATCATCAATTTATGGCTTTGCAAGATCTTGTATGAATCAAGCTATTTCAAAAAAATGGCCCCTCTACCTTTCAACAAAGAATACGATATTGAAAGCATATGACGGTAGATTTAAAGACATTTTTCATGATGTCTATGAAAATGAATTTAAAGAAAAGTTTAAAAAAGTTGGTATTTTTTATGAACATAGGCTCATCGATGATATGGTAGCAGCAGCAATGAAATGGAAAGGCGGTTTTGTTTGGGCATGTAAAAACTACGACGGAGACGTTCAGTCCGATACCGTTGCCCAAGGGTTTGGATCTCTAGGGTTGATGACTTCAACACTTGTTACTCCAGACGGTAATACCCTAGAAGCAGAAGCTGCTCATGGAACAGTTACAAGGCACTACAGGGAGCATCAAAAAGGGAGGCAGACTTCTACTAACCCAATAGCTTCAATTTTTGCATGGACTCGTGGACTAGCCCACAGGGCAAAAATTGATAAGAATTCAAAACTCAAAAAGTTTTGTGCTTTATTAGAAGATGTTTGTGTGAGTGTAGTTGAAAGGGGACTCATGACTAAGGATCTAGCATTATTAGTCCATAAAGAAAATTTAAATTCAAAACATTATTTAAATACTCAAGATTTTTTAAACACAATAAAAGACAATTTGGATCAAAAACTAGATTTTTTATACAAAAAATAAATCTTAATTAAAAAAACAAATATGTCAATCAAAAAAATTACAGAACAAGATTCATTGTATGATAATTTAGAAAACCTTTCTACAATCGAATTGATTAATTCAATTCATAAAGAAGATAAGAAAATTTGCTCCTCAGTTAATAAAGTTCTCCCATTAGTTTCTAATCTTGTAGATGCGTTAGTAAACAAACTCTCATCTGGTGGTAGGTTATTTTACCTTGGTGCTGGTACTAGCGGGAGGTTAGGTGTCTTAGATGCATCAGAGTGCCCCCCAACATTTGGAACACCTGGTTGGAAAGTTAATGGAATAATAGCTGGAGGAAATGACGCTCTACACCAAAGTGTTGAACACGCTGAGGATTCAAAAACACAAGCTTGGGAAGACTTATGTGAAAGAAAAATAGATAAAAAAGATTTTGTGATTGGAATTGCTGCATCTGGCACTACTCCTTATGTCGTTGAGGGTATTAAATTATGTAATAAAAATGGTATTACAACTGGGTCTATTTCGTGTAATTATAACACACCTTTAACAAAAATTTCTAAATTTCCGATTGAGGTGGTAGTTGGACCAGAATTCATAACCGGGAGTACAAGAATGAAAGCGGGTACAGCTCAAAAAATGATTTTGAATATGATAACTACTTCTGCGATGGTCAAATTGGGTCATATCAAAGGAAACAAAATGATTGATATGCAAACAAACAATAATAAACTCAAGGAAAGGGCAATCAGAATAATTGGTGAAACGTTAGGTATTTCAAAAAATCAGGCTTCAAGATTATTCGATAAATATGGAAGTATAAGAAAGGTTATTGAAACCCATCCTGTAAAATGAATGTTATTCTTTTTAAAAAATCCTTACGTAAAATACTTTACTTTATTATTTTATGTTTTATTTCTCCTGTTATAGTCATGCAGGCTTTCAAAAATAAAGAAAACGTACTTTTTTTTCCAGTTCTATTGTTTGGAATTTTTCTTTCAACAATGGCTATCATATTAGGCTTTATTGGAATAAAAGAATTGGTTAAATCGTTAATTGGAAAAGTAAAGAAAGTTTAAATTATATTTACAAATATAAATTTATATGTTATAAATTAATTTCAAAAATGATTGAAATAACTCTCAAAGACGGTTCCACAAAAAAATACAAAAAAGGTATTTCTGCATATGGTATTGCTAAAGATATAAGTGATAGTCTAGCAAGAAATGTATTGTCTGCAAATTTCAACGGTGATACAATAGAATTATCGACAGTAATTTTAAAAAGTGGGAAATTAAATTTTTACACATGGAACGATGAAGAGGGAAAATCAGCATTTTGGCACTCATCAGCTCACATCCTTGCGCAAACTATTTTGAGCATATATCCAAGTGTTAAACTTACTATAGGACCTTCAATTGAAAGCGGATTTTATTATGATTTTGATTTAGGTAATGAAATAATTTCAGAAAAAGATTTTTCTAAAATTGAGGAAAAGTTTATGTTTTTTGCAAGACAAAAAAATGAGTTTAAGATGAGGTTTTCCACAAAATTAAATGCACAAGAATTTTACAATAATAATAAGAATCCTTATAAATTAGAATTAATTAAAAACCTTAAAGATGGTGAAATTTCTTTCTGTGACCACTCTGACTTTAGTGATCTTTGTAAGGGAGGTCACATCCCTCACACTGGTTTAGTAAAAGCAATTAAGCTTACAAATATTGCCGGAGCCTATTGGAAGGGAGATGAAAAAAACAAGCAACTTACACGTATATATGGGATTTCATTTCCAAAGCAAAAATATTTGAAAGAATATTTAAAATTAGTTGAAGAAGCAAATAAAAGAGACCACAGGAAAATTGGTAAGGAATTAAACCTATTTACATTCAGTAATAAAGTAGGATTAGGATTACCACTATGGCTTCCAAAAGGAACTGATTTAAAAAATAGATTACAAAAATTTTTAATAAAAGCTCAAGATGAGGCAGGCTACGAAATGGTAGAATCTCCTCATATTGGGAAAAAAGAATTATACGAGACTTCCGGTCACTTTGAAAAATATGGTATGGATAGCTTCCAACCTATTGAAACTCCCGGTAAAAAAGAAATTTTTCTCTTAAAACCGATGAATTGTCCTCATCATTGTGAGATATATAATTCGCAAAATTGGAGCTATAAGGATCTTCCTGTGAGATATGCAGAATTTGGAACAGTTTATAGATATGAACAAAGTGGTGAGCTTCATGGATTGACTAGAGTTAGAGGTTTTACCCAAGATGACGCACATATTTTTTGCACACCAGAGCAATTAGAAGAAGAATTTATAAAGGTTATTGATTTAGTATCATATGTTTTTGAAGCAGTAAGTTTTTATGAATTTACTGTTCAGGTCTCTTTAAGAGATCATAAAACCCCAGAAAAATATATAGGCTCCGAAAGAAATTGGAATTTAGCAGAGAAAGCAATACTAAATGCTGCTAATTCAAAAAATTTGAATTACAAAATTGAATATGGTGAAGCAGCATTTTATGGACCTAAATTGGATTTTATGGTAAAAGACGCCCTAGGCCGAAAATGGCAACTTGGAACTATCCAAGTCGATTACAATTTACCTGTAAGATTCAATTTAAGGTATAAAGCAAAAAACAATGAATTTATGCATCCAGTAATGATTCACAGAGCTCCTTTTGGAAGTTTAGAGAGGTTTGTTGCTATTCTACTGGAACATACAGGTGGTAAGCTTCCATTATGGTTGGTTCCAGATCAGCTAATAATTTTAACACTTTCCGAAAAGTATGAAAAATACGCACAAAAAGTTTTAAATAAGCTGAAAATTAACGAAATTCGCGCACTGATTGATAATAGAAATGAAACAATAGGAAAAAAAATAAGGGAAGCTCAATTAAAAAAGTATCCTTATATGTTGATTGTTGGTGAAAAAGAAATGAAAGATAACGTTGTATCTGTAAGACATAGTACTGATGGAGATTTAGGTTCAATTACAATTGAAACTTTTGTTCAAAAATTATCTACAGAAATCAGAAAAAGTAATCTAGTTGAAGTTTAATTTAAATTATTTGTCATAGCAATACGTAGAAGAAGATCTAATAGACCTGGTAGGATAATTAAACAAAACCCTCATCTTATCAATGAAAAAATAGAAGCAACTGAAGTTAGGTTGGTAGGGGACAATATTCAAACAGGAGTATACCCAACTCAAAAGGCTCTACAATTAGCAAATAACTTAGACTTAGACCTAGTTGAAATATCAGGAAAAGTAGTTCCTCCTGTATGTAAAATTTTAGAGTACAAGAAATTTCTTTATGAACAAAAGAAAAGAGATAAAGTATTGAAATCTAAAACTACAAAAGTTATAGTTAAAGAAATTCGATTTGGACCTCAAACGGACGAACACGACTATTTATTTAAAAAAAAACATGCTGAAAAGTTTTTAAAAGATGGAGCAAAATTGAAGGCCTTTGTTTTCTTTAAGGGAAGATCAATAATTTTTAAAGAACAAGGTCAAATATTATTGTTAAGATTAGCTCAAGATTTGGAGGAAATTGGAAAAGTAGAACAACTGCCAAAACTAGAGGGCAAAAGAATGATTATGTTTATGAATCCAAAAAAAAATTAAATTTTTAAATTCAAAATTATGCCAAAAATGAAAACAAAATCTAGTGCAAAAAAAAGATTTAAATTAACAGGCACCGGAAAAATTAAGAGGAAACACGCCTTTAAGAACCACATTTTGACCAAAAAATCAAAAAAAAGAAAATTAAAACTAACTCACTCTAGCTTAGTCCATAAAAATGATATGCAAAACATTGAAAAACAATTAAGACTAAAATAACATTACCTTTAATAAAAATTTACTAAAATGCCTAGATCACAAAATTCAGTCGCTTCAAGAAATAGAAGAAAAAAAATTCTTAAAAACGCAAAAGGCTTCTACGGTAGAAGGAAAAATGTTTGGAAAGTTGCTAAAAATGCTGTTGAAAAAAGTCTATTGTATTCATATAGAGATCGAAAAAATAAAAAAAGGAGTTTTAGATCATTATGGATAATTAGGATTAACGCAGCTGCAAGATTACATGATATTACATATGCAAAATTAATCTCTAATTTAAAATCTAACAAAGTTGTTTTAGATAGAAAGGTTTTATCAGATATTGCGATGAATCACCCTGACACCTTTACTAAAATTGTAAATAAAATAAAATAATAAAACTAGAAAGGAGTAATATCATCTTTTTCTTCATTTCCTCCTTCAACTGGGTCCCGTGTTTTTTTCACTTCGTTTATTTTTGAGGGATATTCAAATGATGGGTCTGAATCTCTTAAATTTTCAAACTTACCAAGTTGAGGTATAAATTTAAGCCTTATAGTATCTAAGCCTCCATTCCTGTGTTTTGCAACTATAAATTCTGCTTGTCCTTCCGATGAAGTTCTGTCATCGTCATCCCATTCATCTATGCCATAGTATTCTGGTCTATAAATAAATGAAACTATATCAGCATCTTGTTCAATTGCACCGGAGTCTCTTAAATCAGATAGAATAGGCCTTTTTGTTCCAGATCTAGTTTCAACAGCCCTTGATAATTGGGAAAGTGCAATAACAGGAACATTAAGTTCTTTTGCCAAAGCCTTTAAGTTTCTTGAAATTGAAGATATTTCTTGTTCTCTATTTCCCGTTTTATTTGAAGTGCCTGAAGTCATTAATTGCAAGTAGTCTACAATAATAAGCTGAATACTGTGTTGAGAAGATAGACGTCTAGCTTTAGCTCTAAGATCAAAAATTGAAAGGGAAGGACTATCGTCAATGTAAAGGGGCGCTTTTTCTAAATCACCTACTTTGACATTTAATTGCTCCCATTCATGATTTGCAAGCTTTCCGGTTCTTAATTTTTCAGAAGTCAATCCAGTTTCAGCAGAAATTAGTCTTGTGATAAGTTGAACAGACGACATCTCTAAAGAGAAGAAAGCTACAGGAGTTTTTTTTAAAACAGCAATATTCCTGGCCATTGACAAAGTTAAAGCTGTTTTTCCCATTCCAGGTCTAGCTGCAATAATAATAAGGTCACTTGGCTGCCACCCTGAAGTTAACAAATCAAGTTTCTCAAATCCGGTTGCAACTCCACTTAATCCATCTTTATTGGAAATATCTTCGATCCTTTTTTTTGCCTGAATGACAAGATTTTGGGCAGTTTCCGATGATTTTTTTATGTTGCCTTGAGTAATTTCATATAATTTGGATTCAGCTTCATCCAGCAAATCAAATACATCAACTGAATCTTTGAAAGAATTTTCAATTATTTCATTTGATATCCTGATTAAAGACCTTTGTATAAATTTTTGAAGAATAATTCTTGCATGAAATTCTATATTTGCTGATGTTGATACTTTTTTTGATAATTGAACTAGATAAAAATCACCTCCAACTTTTTCTAGGACACCCATTTTTCTAAGCTTAGCTGATACCGTTAAAAGATCTACAGGTTCCGATGACTGAAATAGACTGTAGATCGCTTCAAAAATATTTTTGTGAGATTGTTTGTAGAAAGCCTCTTTTTGTAGGATATCAATTACCTCATCGACTCCTTTTTTATCAATCAACATAGCACCAAGAACTGCCTCCTCAAGATCAATAGCTTGTGGTGGAATTCTTCCTGAACCTAAGTCAAAAACACCTTTGTTAAGGCTTTCAGTTGACAATAAATGTTCTCTTTTTTCCACACATAAATGTAAAAAAAAGAATGATCAATTTATTGTACGAAGCTTTAAAGTATTATAAAAGAGTCAACACGTTGTGTTTATAATTAAAGAAAAATTGTTAATATTTAAAATTTAATTTTCTAATTTTTAAAAATTCCCATTTTTTCAAATTTACTTCTTCTTAAGTTTATAAGCTCATCAATAGAGAGTTTTTCAAGTTCCAAAAAGGATTTGGTAATTTCACTCTCAATTATTGAAAACATTTTTTCTCTATTTTGGTGAGCTCCTCCAAGGGGCTCCTTAATAATTTTATCGATAAGTTTTGATTTTTTCATATCCTGAGCTGTAAGTTTCAAAGATTCAGCTGCTTTTTCTTTGTATTCCCAACTTCTCCATAAAATTGATGAACAAGATTCTGGAGATATTACCGAATACCATGTGTTTTCTAACATCAATATTTTATCACCAACTCCTATTCCTAAGGCTCCTCCTGAGGCGCCTTCTCCAATAATTAATACAATAATTGGAACTTTTATTGATAGCATACTGAATATATTTCTTGCAATAGCCTCTCCTTGTCCCCTTTCCTCAGCTTCCTGCCCTGGATAAGCTCCTGGAGTATCAACAAGACAAACAATAGGAATATTAAATTTTTCAGCTGATTTCATAACTCTTAGAGCTTTTCTGTATCCCTCAGGATTAGCCATTCCAAAATTTCTGTATTTTCTTGTAACTGTATTATAACCTTTTTGAGTTCCAACAAACATATACGTTTGATATTTAATCTTTCCCAAACCTGATATCATTGCTTTGTCGTCCTTCACATTTCTGTCTCCATGCAGCTCTAAAAAGGAGTTTCCGCATATGGCTTTTATATAATCTAGAGTATATGGTCTAGAGGGGTGTCTTGATAACTGAACTCTCTGCCAAGGAGTTAAATTTCCATATATTTTTTCTTTGATTTTTTTTAACTTTATCTGTAATTTTGAGCAGGTATCAGTTACGTCAATATCACTTTCACTACCAATTATCTCACATTTCGACAATTGCTCTTGAACTTCTTTTATAGGTAATTCAAAATCTAAATATTCCATATCAGTTAAATAATTATAAAAATATAATTTTTAGAGTATTTTTTTGTATTTAAAAATGATATTTCCTAAAACCCCAAACAAAATTATTAAAACTCCTACATAGAATTGGAAGTCCATATATTCCTTTTCTCCAAATATAATTAGTGAAAAAAAAATTCCATAAATAGGTTCAAGATTTAGTGACATCATCATTGTGTAAGGTGAAATAAATTTTAAAATATAAGTGGAAGCTACAAAGGCATAAGCTGTACAAAAAGAACCTAAAATAAATATATAAATCCAGCTTAAAGGTTTAATTGATTTTAATGTCGGAAGTTTGAGGTCCAAAAAATAAATAATTAATGAAATTACTAGTAAACCAAAAATTATTTCATAAAAAGATATTTGAAGAGATGAATATTTATTTATTAAATGTCCATTAAGTAGAGAAAATAAAACCGACAATAAAGTGCAAATAAGTGAAGTAAAAATAGCAAAATAGTTCTCTGATTGTATTCCAAAAATAAGTAATAGTCCAACTATTGCTACTAATCCGAATAATAGCTCATGAATCTTAAAGGGTCTTTTATAAAAAAGAGGTTCTAGAAAAGATGTCATTAAAGATGCTGTAGATAAAATTGATAGTGTTAATGAAATGGAAGAAATTTTTATAGAGTAAAAAAATAAATACCAATGAATTGATATCAGTAAGCCACCAAGAAAAAATTTTAGAAAACTAGATTTATCAAACTTCAGTGCATCTCTATAAAAAAAAAATAAAAAAATTAATATCAAAATTGCTGCAATTAATAATCTTAAAAAAACAATTAAAAGTGGGTTAAGATCAATTAGGGCGCCAATAATTGAGGTGAAACCCCATAAAAAAATCAAAAAATGTAAATGAATTAGGTTTTTGTAACTATCTCTTTGCATGTCTGACAAGAAAGTATCCCAACCCTCCAAAAAATACTATAGGAGACCAAGCAGCAACTGCGGCTGAAAAGTTTGATTTATTAACTAAAACAACTAAAATTTTATCTATAAAAATAAATGAAAAACCCATTAGAATTCCCATTGCTAGATTCATACCCATACCTCCTCTTCTCCTTACAGATGAAACTGACACAGATATTAAAGTAAGAACAAACACGGAAAATGGCAAACTATACCTCTTGTGTCTAATTAATAAATGTTGATTAATTAATTTTGATCCTGAATTTAATTCAGATTCGATAAATTCATTTAAATCGAAAAGTGTTAATGTTTCAGCTTCATAATTCAAAGGTGACAGATCTTGAATGTTGAAGTTAAAAATAGTATCGAATGATTTTTTTTTAATTAAAATTTCATCTTCTTCATAAATAATTCTTTTTTTAAAATTTAGGAGGCGAAATACCGAATCAGACTTAATCCATCTAATTGATTGTGCCATAATTTTAAATTTTAATTTTTCATTTTTAAAGTGCTCAAGAGTAAAGTCCATAGCTCTTTCTCTAGTTGGATTATAGCTGCTTACGTAAACAAATTCATTTTGAGATATTTGTTTAAAAACTCTTGATGTGTTTCTAATCACAGATTTTTTATTTAGGTATTTATAATTAAACTCATTAAAACCTTTACTCGCTCCAGGAACTACAAACATTCCTAAAAAATAAGAAATAATTGCAATTAAAGAAGCTGATATAAAATATGGCCTAAGAAATCTTGAAAAAGAAACTCCTGAGCTTAGGATAGAAATGATTTCTGTGTTGTTAGCTAGCTTTGATGTAAACCAAATTATTGATAAAAAAAGTAAAATAGGAAAAAGTAAATTCCCAAAATACCACATAAAGTCAAAATAATAATCGATTATTTCACTCAATGGTATCTCATTTTCTTTAAACTTGTCTATCCTTTCGGCAACATCAACCATAATACCAATTGGAATGAATAAAAAAAGTGCAACAAAAAAAGTAATTAAATATTTTTTAATTATGTAAGTGTCTAAAATTTTTAGCATTTAAATTTTGGTACTTAATGTTTTAACTATTTTATCTTTCCAAGATGCAAATTCATCTATCATAATTTTCTCTCTCGCAATTTTTAAAAGACTATTATAAAAATTTAAGTTATGAATAGTAGCAATTTGTTTTCCAAGAATTTCATTTACCATGAAAAGATGTCTAAGATATGCTTTAGAATATTGATAATCACATTCTCTATAACCGTTAGTTTTAATTTTACTGTGGTCATTTTCCCATTTTTTATTTTTAATGTTAATGATTCCATCAAAAGTAAATAACATACCATTCCTCCCATTTCTAGTAGGAATTACACAATCAAACATATCAACACCATTTGAGATATTTTCTAATAAGTTTACAGGTGTTCCAACACCCATTAAATACCTCGGTTTGTCAGGTGGTAAAATTGAACAAACTAAATCTGAAACTTTATACATTTCTTCATCTGGCTCTCCAACAGATAAGCCACCAATTGCATACCCTTCAGAAAATCTATGTGAGACAAACTCTGCCGATTCTTTTCTTAAATCATTATAAACTCCTCCCTGAACAATTGGAAATAAAAATTGCTTTTTATCATACAAAAATGGAGTGTTATCGTGTTTTACAATGCATCTATCTAACCATCTATGAGTTAACTTCATAGAATTCTTTACATAATCAAATGTACATGGATATGGTGGGCACTCGTCAAAAGCCATTATTATATCTGCTCCAATTTCCCTTTGAATTTCAATTACGGATTCAGGAGTTAATAAATGTTTACTTCCATCTATATGCGATTGAAATAAAACACCTTTTTCTGAAATTTTTCTTCTATTGGATAATGAATAGACTTGATATCCTCCAGAATCAGTTAATATAAGTCTTTTCCAATTCATGAACTTATGAATTCCCCCTGCATTCTTAATTATTTTAGTACCTGGTCTTAAATATAAATGATATGTATTACTCAAAATAATGTTAGAATTAATTTGTTTCTCTAGTACCTCTTGATCAATACCTTTAACTGAAGCTTGGGTACCAACAGGCATAAAAATAGGAGTTTCTATTTGACCTATTGGACTCTCTAAAATGCCTGCACGCGCATTTGAACGAGAATCTTTTTTTATTAATTTAAATTCCATGTTTTTGAGTGGAAGTCATAATAATTAAAAATAATGAACAATAATTGTTCGTAATCTTTTTAAAATTGATGTTCATTGACTCAATGAAATTAATCTAAAAATTTAAATTTACAATGCAAAGCAAAACTTATGTCAACAATTGATAAACTAGAAAAATTAACTGTACAAGTTAGAAGAGATATTTTAAGAATGGTTCACGCTGTAAATTCTGGTCATCCAGGGGGATCACTTGGCTGTGCAGAATTTTTTGTTGTAATTTATAACAAAATTTTAGATTTAAATGATGGTTTTGACATGGATGGCAAAGATGAAGATTTATTTTTTTTGTCAAATGGTCATATCTCACCTGTATTTTACAGTGTTTTAGCACGGAGAGGATTTTTCCCCATTAGTGAACTCGATACTTTTAGAAAGTTAAATTCAAGATTACAAGGCCATCCGACAACTCACGAAAATCTGCCAGGTATAAGAGTTGCTTCAGGATCTCTAGGTCAGGGAATTTCTGTGGCGATTGGAAGTGCATTGTCTAAAAAACTGAATAACGATGACAAACTTGTATACGTTTTAGTTGGTGATGGAGAATTACAAGAAGGTCAAAATTGGGAAGCCATAATGTTTGCCTCAGCTAAAAAAATTGATAATTTAATTTTGTGTGTTGACTTGAATGGTAAACAAATTGATGGTTCAACAAGTGATGTGCTACCGATGGGAAATCTAAAAAACAAGTTTGAAGCGTTTGGGTGGAGAGTGCTAAATATAGAAAATGGTAATAATCTTGAGTTAATTATTGAGAAATTAAATGATGCAAAGAAAGAAACCAAAAAAAGTTTACCTATTTGCTTGCTTATGAAAACTGAAATGGGTAACGGTGTTGATTTTATGATGAATACTCATGAGTGGCACGGAGTTGCTCCGAATGATGAACAGCTTCAAATTGCTTTATCTCAGAATCCTGAAACTCTCGGAGACTACTAATATTAAAATATGAAAAAATTCACGTACACAGAATTAAAAGATACAAGATCTGGATTTGGTGATGGTCTGGCTGAACTAGGAAGAAAAAATAAAAATATAGTCGCATTGTGTGCAGATTTAACTGGTTCATTAAAGATGAATCAATTTAAAGAAGAAAATCCAAATAGATTTTTTCAAGTTGGAATTGCTGAGGCAAATATGATGGGGATTGCTGCTGGACTTACGATTGGCGGAAAAATACCTTTCACAGGTACTTTTGCTAATTTTTCTACTGGACGAGTGTATGATCAAATTAGGCAATCAATCGCATACTCGGGAAAAAATGTAAAAATATGTGCTTCCCACTCAGGATTAACTCTTGGAGAAGATGGTGCGACTCATCAAATACTTGAAGATATTGGTTTGATGAAAATGTTACCTGGAATGACAGTAATAAATACATGTGATTATAACCAAACTAAGCAAGCAACTATCAAAATTGCTAAACACCAAGGTCCAGTATATTTAAGATTTGGAAGACCTAAAGTTCCAAATTTTACAAGTACAGACCAAAAATTTAATATTGGAAAAGGAATTATATTAAATGATGGGGAGGATGTAACTATAGTTTCTACAGGACACTTAGTTTGGGAATCAATTTTGGCTGGTCAAAAGTTAAATGATATGGGTATTTCAACAGAAATCATAAATATTCACACTATAAAGCCAATTGACGAAGAGATAATTTTAAAATCTGTAAAAAAGACTCGCTGTATAGTATCAGCAGAAGAACATAATTTTTTAGGTGGGCTAGGTGAAAGCATTTCTGGTGTATTAACAAAAAATGATCCAGTACCACAGGAATTTGTTGCAACTAACGATACTTTTGGTGAATCTGGATCTCCTTATAAACTAATGGACAAATATGGTTTAAATTCGAACGCAATTGTTAATGCTGTGAAAAAAGTTCTTTCAAGAAAATGAAAAATAATTTTTTAATAATTATTTCTTTGTTTTTTTTTTCGAATTTAATTTTTAATAAATCATACTCTCAAATTAAATACGGAATCAAGCTAGGTGTAAATTTTGATAATGTAGGAGATATTAAAAGTTCGAAGTCATTAAAAATGGATATTAAAACAGCCTCTGTCGCAAGTGCGCACTTTGGGATGTTTGCTGAACTAAAAATAGTAGATCTATATGTTAGACCTGAAATACAAATTAGTAAAAGTAAATCTGAACTAATATCATTAGATCAGTTTCAAATTAATAAAATAGAAATTCCAATTTTACTTGGTTATAACATTTTTGGTTCTTTGTCAATATTTACAGGTCCAATTTTTCAGAAAATAATTTCAATTAAAAGTAAATCATTAACTTTTGGCAACTATACTAATTCTCTAACAATGGGCCTTCAAATTGGCTCAAGAATTAATATTGGTAAATTTGGATTAGGATTTCGTTTTGAAAGAGGTTTTACAGATAACGAGATAGAGATTTTGGGAGATAATGGCATAGATATCGAAGCTTATTCTGACATAAGACCAAAATTATGGTCTGTCAGCCTTACATACACTTTTAATAAGAGAAAGATCTAAATACTAAGTGTTTTTATCAAGATAATCTGGGACGCCGTCATTATTCGAGTCATCAGGTAAATTATCTGGATCGTCTCCATCTAATTCATCTTTAGTTAAAATACCATCGCCATCATCATCTTCATCATACATATTAATTATTCCATCTTCGTCTGTATCATCATTGTAGGGATTTCCGTCTTCGTTGGGGTCCTCATCAATTGATAAAACTCCATCATTGTCATGATCAGCTCTGTTAATAGTAAATACAGAAAGCTCGAAAATTAGTGGAGAATAAGTTGGTATAGCAGTTTGCGCATTATTAAAATAACCTAATCCAGATGGAATAAATATGAGTCCTCTTCCAAATTGATTGAAATCTATAGTTCCATTTTGTCTTTGAATGAAATTTCCAGGTGAAAAATATTGTAGCCCGTATCTAAAACCTCTGATAACATTAGCCGTATCAAACCACACAGGATTTGTTTTCTTGTCAAATATATTCCCATTTAATAATTTTCCTTTATATGTTAGGTAAACTGAATCAGCTATGCTAGGTTTATCGTGAGCTCTAACTCCGTCTCTGATAACAATATGATACATCTTATGCTCAATAATTTCTCCTTCATTAGAAGCTAATTTAACAGAAGTTTGAACAGCAAAATCAAAAAGTGATTTTAAGTTATCATTTTCAGAAAGAATTGTGTCAATAATAATTTCCTTATCTTCATAATTTTCATTTTGAAAATCCTCATGATTATAATAATGAGATTTCAAATACTGAATTAATTTTTGGTCATCTTCTAGTGATTGTTCAAAATAATCTCTTGGAGGTTCTTGATCTTCTTGTTCATCGGGCCTGCACGAAAAAATCAATAAAATCAAAAAGAAAGATAAAATGAATTGAACACTTAGATTTTTAGAATGTTCAATTTTTAATTTGACCATTTATGTTTATTTTACGCAAATTTAATATTAATTTATAAAATGAGAATCGATTTCTATATTTGGTCAGTTAGATATTTTGGGTCAAGAAATAAAGCAACAAAGGCGTGTAAAAATGGAAATGTGAGTGTCAATGGAAGAAAAATAAAAGCTTCGCATGAAGTGTTAGTTGATGATTTTATATCAATTAAGAATAAGGATAAATTACACAAGTTTATAGTTTTAGGTTTCCCAAAATCCAGAGTTGGTAATAAATTGGTCGATTTATACAGAATGAAAAAGGAGATAGACGAAAAAAATAAAGTATTTGAGAAATTAAATTATTCAAGAAAAAAAGGTGAAGGAAGACCTACAAAAAAGGAAAGAAGAAATCTTGATAAATTTTTAACTTAAATAAAGTATCAATATGAGAAAATTTGAAAATTTAATTTTTGATGAAAAAAAAATTAAGTATTGTACAAAGAGAATTGCATTTCAAATATATGAATGTAATATTAAAAGCAAAGAGATTTTTCTAATAGGGATTGAAGAAAATGGGTCTGTATTTGCTAGGGAAATTGAAAAAATTCTTAGCTGCATTGCAAAAATAAAAATTACAACCTTAAAATTAAAAATAGATAAGAAAAACCCTGGAACTAAAATATCTATTAATACTGAAATTGCTAATTTAGAAAACAAGAGTGTAGTGATTGTTGATGACGTTCTAAATACCGGTTTAGTTCTTGCACATTCTTTAAAATTTTTATTAACAGTAAATGTTAAACAAATTAAAATAGCCGTATTAGTTAACAGAGAACATAATATATTCCCAATCAAAGCAGATTTCAAGGGAATATCTCTGTCCACATCTGTTAATGAGACCGTAAAAGTTGATTTAAACAAAAATCAAAAAGGAATCTATTTAATCTAAGGAAAGTAAAATTTCTCCTATAATTTCAGGGATTGATTTTTTATCAATAATTATTTTTATTTGAGCCATCTCATAGAACGAGGACCTTTCAAAAAGGTGCTTTGAAATAAAATCTCTAATCTGAGTTTCATTATTCAAATGCTGTATTAAGGGTCTTTTGAAATGTTCATCTTTTAACCTATTAACAAGACTATCTATACTTGCTTTAAAGTATATAGTCTGGTGAGCTGAACTTACTAAATCAGACATATTATTAAAATAACAGGGTGTACCTCCACCTAATGAAACAACTTTTGGGGAAGATGAAGAAATAAAATTTAATAAAATTTTTCTTTCAATTTGACGAAAATATAGTTCTCCTTTCGATTCAAAAATTTCTTTTACTGATTTATTTTCATACTCTTCAATTTTATTGTCTAAGTCAATAAAAGAGGTATTTAGCTGAGAAGCCAGTGCTTTTCCAAGGATTGTTTTGCCACATCCCATGTAACCTATTAAAAAAACAGTATTCAAAATCAATTTTTATTGATTATAAATTTAATGATTTAAGACAATGCTTTATAAATTTTTGAATGTATATTTGCGAGCTTAAATATTAATGATTTGGTAGCTCAGTTGGTAGAGCATCTCCCTTTTAAGGAGAGGGTCCTGGGTTCGAGACCCAGCCAAATCACTTTTTTGTATTACATTTACTACTAAAGTATGACTTGGTAGCTCAGTTGGTAGAGCATCTCCCTTTTAAGGAGAGGGTCCTGGGTTCGAGACCCAGCCAAGTCACTTTGTTTTTACGCACGTGGCGGAATTGGTAGACGCGTTAGGTTGAGGGCCTAATGAGATTTATCTCTTGGAAGTTCGAGTCTTCTCGTGCGTACTTTGTGATGTTTTTTTTTTATATTTGCTTGCTATTTAATGAGTTGAGGAAAATGAAGAAGGTAAAAAATAGTTTCAGTATTAAAAATCTTGAGCACATATCTGGTATTAAAGCTCATACAATACGAATATGGGAAAAAAGATATAATCTCCTTTCACCAGAAAGAACTGATACAAACATAAGAAGATATTCACTAGATAGCCTACGGAAGCTTTTAAATATTACTTTATTATACAAGAACGGTTTTAAAATTTCAAAAATTGCTAATTTAGAACCGAAAAACATACCCTTTTTAGTAAGAGAAATTGCCTTAGAAAATAGTTCAGAAAAAATCTCTATAAATTCACTTAAACTAGCTATGGTGAACTTTGACGTTGAGATGTTTGATAGAAAGTATGAAGCTTTATCTGAAAATTATAGTTTCGAACACGTATTCTTCAAAATATTTGTTCCATTAATGTCCGAATTAGGTATTTTATGGCAAACTGGGGCTATATGCCCTTCTCATGAACATTTTATAACGAGTCTTATTAAACAGAAAATTCATGTGCAAACTGAAAAAATCCCAAATAAAAATATTAATGAACAATCTTCAGTAAAATTTGTTCTGTTTTTACCTGAAAATGAAATTCACGAATTAAGTATTCTTTTTTTGAACTATTTAGTCTTGAGCAAAGGATATCAGACGATATTTTTGGGCCAATCAATACCTTTGAAAAGTCTAAAAACCCTATTGCCACACAATGACTTTCTTCATTTTGTAACCTACATTACTGTACAACCGTCAAGAAATGATTTACATAAATTTGTTATTTCCTTTAATGAAAATTTAATTAATGGTACCAAAAACAAGTTGTCTATTTTTGGACCACAAGCAAAACAATTAGAACCTAATTCCTTCCCAGAAAATATATTCATTCATACTGACCACGAAATTTTTGTTAAGCAATTTTTATCTCAACCTGTCTTTATATAGTTTTTTTGTATTTTTAATGTAGAATTAAATTCTCTTAAGCATAATGAAAGAGCTCTTTGATATTGTTTCAGAAAAATGCAGTGAAAGTGTTACTAAATCCTACAGTACATCCTTTTCAATAGCTACCAAAATGTTAGCCTCTAACATTCAACAAGACATATATAATATTTATGGGTTTGTAAGACTTTCAGATGAGATTGTAGATTCACTGCACAATTATGACAAAGAAATATTATTTAATCGTTTTGAAAAAGACTTAAAAAACTCCATAAGCGAAAAAATAAGTTTAAATCCAATATTAAATTCATTTCAACATACATTCCACAAATATAATTTTGACATGGAATTGGTAAATTCTTTTATGAAAAGTATGAGATGGGATTTACACAAAAAAAAATATTTTACTAAATCTGATTATAATGAATATATATATGGGTCAGCAGACGTTGTAGGGCTAATGTGCTTGAAAGTTTTTGTTAACGGTAATAAAAATAGATATAACGAATTAAGAAAATATGCTATGTCGCTAGGATCCGCTTTTCAAAAAGTAAATTTTCTCAGAGATGTCAAAAATGACTTTGAAAATCTCAATAGGTCATACTTCCCAAAAATTGATTTTTTTAATTTCACTGAAGAAGATAAAAATAGTATTATAGTAGAAATTGAAGAAGACTTTAAAAATGGTTTAAAAGGAATTAATATGCTTCCCAACAACGCTAGATTTGGAGTTTACACAGCATATAAATATTATTTTAGTTTACTAAAAAAACTAAAAAAAACACCTTCAAAATTTATAATTTCAACTAGGATACGAATACCAAATTATGTAAAAATGGGATTACTCGCGGAATCTTACTTAAACTATCATTTTAAAACCTATAAATAATCATGTGGAATATAGTTTGGATTTTGATTCTAGTTTTTACGTTTATATTTATGGAATTCGTTGCTTGGTTTTCACATAAATACGTCATGCACGGTTTTCTATGGTCCTGGCACAAAGATCACCACAAGAAAGATCATGATTCATGGTTTGAAAAAAATGATTTATTTTTTTTAGTTTACGCAATTCCAAGTATATCTTTTGTGATTTTATGGGGAGAATTTTCTTTATGGTTAGGACTTCCTATAGCGATTGGTATTTTTTGTTATGGCTTTACTTATTTTATTGTGCATGATATCTTTATACATAGAAGGTTTAAAATATTTAGAAATATCAACAACAGATATGCTAAGGGGATAAGAAGAGCTCACAAAATACATCATAAAAATATCAAAAAAGAAGATGGAGAATGTTTTGGAATGTTATTTGTACCAAAAAAATATTTTAAATAGATAGTCTACTTTTTGATCCAATCATTTGAGAAATTACAATTTCGAAATAATTTGTTGACATTAACGAATGTTTCATCTATTTTTAATTTCAGCCACTTTTGAACAGCTTTTAGTTGTTTATCTTTTAAAGCTAAATCTTTTATTTTTGTAAAATCTTCAGAAAAATTAGCTACATGCTCTTCAAATCTTTTTGAAACCATAATAACTTTATATTTCTTTAAACCTGAACGATCAGTTTCTAACAATGGAAGTGACATTTCACCCTCACTTAAATTTTTAACTTGATTGTATAGTTTAGGATCCATTTTAGTCAATTCAAAACGGGTGTCTCCAGTAATAGGGTTTACAAGTTTTCCTCCATTATTTCTGGTTTCTTTTTCATAAGAAAAGTTAAAAGCTGCATCACTAAACTTAATTTCTTTTTCAATAATTCTTTTTCTTATTGTATCTAATAAATTTTTAGACTCAATAAGTTTTGATTGTTCAATATTTGGGGTGATTAATATGTGTCTAATATCAACTTGTTGACCTCTAATTTTTTCAACAGTCAAAATATGCCAACCGAATTCTGTTTTAAATGGGCTGGAAATTTCACCTTCTTCAAGGCTAAAGGCAACGTCTCTGAATTCTTTTACCATTCTAGGTCTTTTTCTGTGGAGCGTATATTTTCCTCCATTCGCTCTTGAACCTGGATCCTGCGAATATAAAATAGCTTTAGACGAAAAACTTAAGCCTTTTTCTTCAACGTCATTCTTAAAGGAATTTAATAAGTCAATAACCCTGTTTTTTTCTTCTTCACTAACTTTAGGTTCAATCACAATTTGCGATATTTCCAATTCAGTTCCAAAAACAGGTAAATCTGCCTTAGGAATTGACTCATAAAATAACTTTACTTCTTCAGGAGTAACCTCAACATCATCAACAATTTTTGATTGCATAAGTTGAGATAGTTTTTGAATTTTATTTAATTGATATAACTCATCACGAAAAGATAATTCATCTTTTTTGTTGTAGAACTCTAATACTTTTTCTAAACTACCAAGTTGTTCTGTAAAATATTCTATGCTTTGATCAACATAAGAATAAATCTCAGTATCACTTACCTCTAAGCTGTCTTGAATTGCATGATGGGCATAAAGTTTGTCTTCCATTAACTTCCCTAAAAGTTCACACCTAGTTACATTTTTAGTGGGAATACCCTGGGATTCCATTTCCGAAAATGTTTTATCAATATCTGAATCTAAAATAACATAGTCACCAACTACAGAAGCAACTCCGTCTAATTTAAACCTTAGAGTATTTTGACCAAAAATGCTTTTAATTTGTGTATTTAAAAAAACTATTAAAAAAAGAAACTTAAGGAAAGGTTTCAAATTGTTTGGTTTGTATTGCATTATCTAGAATTTCTTTATCAAGATTTTTAAAAAAATTTATTTTTTGCTTATTAATTAAAATCTTTTCAATATTCTTTTTAATTGTGACATAAGGTGCTGGGCTATTATATTTTTTATAATCAAAAACTTTTAACAAATATACCTCTAACGAATCTTTGTAAACAAAAAAATCTGTTCTTTTTAAATCTTGTTGAAAATTAGAATAATTTATAAGTGGAATTTTTTTTAATAAATCCATTTTATTTATCCAATGGGATTTGTTTAACATAAAGTCATTGAATTGATAGTTAAGGGAATCTAAAAAATACAGGTCTATTTCTGAAAAATTTCTAAGTCTTGACGTAATCAATTTTAAATTATTATTCCCCTTAGGCAAAATAACGTAAGCTACATTATAAATATTTTCTTTTAATTTAAAACTATTTTTATTTTTTTTATAGTATTCTATTTTATCTAAACTATCAATTTTATAAATGGAATTCGAGGTAGTCAAGAAGTTTCGATAAGTGTCTGTCCACAGCTGCAGCTTGTATTTTTCAACCATTTTTAATAATTCTTTTTGAATTGAATCATTCAGATACAAGAGAGATTGACTGTAAATAAGTTTTTTTATTGCCCAATTATTAATAATTGATGTTGAAACAATTACACTATCTTCATATGACAAACCTGGATTTAATTTATCTAAAAGATCTGATTTATATAAAAAACTTGAGTTAACTCTAGCAACTCTTTTTCTTTTTTCAGTTTCTTGTAAATCCTGACAGCAGACAAAAAATAAAATTAAAATTAAAATTCTCATACGTGAAAATATATTCAAACTTAAAAAAATAAATAACAGTTTTTTTAATTTTTAATTAAGTGATTGATTTATGAGGTTTTTTTTAATTAGTAATATTGTTATAACTTGCAACTAATTAAGAAATATGAGGTTTTCAATTTTATTGTTAGTATTTTTTAATTTTTTGAATTTTGAGTACAGTATAATTTATTCAAAAAACAACATCCAGCCATTATCTTATAAATTCTACGATTTTTCACAAAAATCTTCTGCAAAATTGATTTATAAGGATGGTTTGTTAAGTATTGAAGGGTTAAATGGAAATGCCAATGTAACAATTTACACTATTATTGGAAATAAAGTAGCAAATTTTTCTAATATTGATCTCCGCAAATTCAAACAAAATATTAGCTTACAGAAAGAAAATATGTACATCTTAAGGATTGAGCTCTCAAACGAAATTTTAACTTATAAATTCTTTGCAAGATAATTTATCTTGAATAATTAGGAGCTTCTTTTGTGATTTCTATGTTGTGGGGATGACTTTCTGTAATTCCCGCGGAGGTGATTCTAACAAATTCTCCATTATTTTTTAATTCTTTGATATTTTTTGTTCCACAGTAACCCATACCTGCCCTGAGTCCTCCCATCAACTGTTGTATACTTTCAAAGATCTCACCTTTGTATGGTACTCTTCCTTCAATTCCTTCTGGAACAAGCTTTTTAATATCATCCTCAACATCTTGAAAATAACGATCCTTACTACCCTTTTTCATAGCTTCCACACTACCCATTCCCCTGTAAGATTTGAATTTTCTACCCTCAAATATAATTGTCTCACCAGGGGACTCTTTTGTACCAGCTAGAAGTGAGCCCAGCATGACACAATCTGCACCAGCTGCTATTGCTTTTGGTAAATCTCCAGTATATCGTATTCCTCCATCAGCGATTATTGGTATACCAGATCCTTTGATAGCATTTGAAACCGACATAATTGCTGATAATTGAGGATACCCAACACCAGCAATAATCCTGGTTGTGCAAATTGAACCAGGTCCAATTCCTACCTTAATTGCGTCAGCGCCCAAATCAATTAAAAACTTTGCAGCTTCGCCGGTTGCGATATTCCCTACTACAACATCTAAATTTTTAAAACTTTTTTTGATTTCTCTCATTATATCTGCTACCCTTTTTGAATGTGCATGGGCGGTGTCAATTACAACAGCATCTACACCCGCACTAACCAAAGACTGGGTTCTTTCTATCACATCGCCGGTAACACCAACAGCAGCAGCTAAACGGAGTCTTCCGTATATATCTTTATTAGAGATGGGTTTAATAGTTTGCTTTGTTATATCACGGTATGTAATTAGACCAACTAATTTATTTGAAACATCAACTACTGGTAATTTTTCTATTTTATGTTTCTTTAAGATTTTTTCTGCATCTTTAAGAGATGTGTTTGGACTAACTGTTATAAGATTTTTGGAGGTCATTACATCTTTAATTGATTTTTTTCCGTTCCCTTCAAAACGTAAATCTCTATTCGTTACTATTCCACATAATTTTCTATTTTTTGCTATTATTGGTATTCCTCCAATATTATTTTTTTTCATAGATTCCTTAGCATCTGAAACTTTACCGTCTAAGGATAGGGTTACCGGATCTAAAATCATACCGGATTCAGATCTTTTAACAAATCTTACTTTACTAGCTTGCTTTTCAATCGACATATTTTTATGCAAAACACCTATGCCCCCCTCACGAGCAAGCGCTATTGCCATTTGACTTTCTGTAACCGTATCCATTGCAGCGGAAATAACAGGAATATTTAGTGGGATATTTTTTGAAAATTTGGTTTTGATATCAACTTCTCTAGGTAAAACCTCAGAATATTTTGGGACAAGAAGTACATCGTCAAATGTAAGACCTTCTTGAATTTTGTAAGTTGATTTATTTATCATTGCAACTAGAATAGAAATAGTTGCGAGCAAATTTATTAAAAAAACATTTAAATTAAGCCCTTTGCACAATCTTTCTTATATATCATAACAATCAGTTATTAAATGAATTATGATAGTAATATATATAGAGCTAGTGATACTAAAATAAGTCCATTGATTGGTTTTAAAAATTCTAATTTCAAAATATTTGAAACTCTAGATGAAAAGTAAGCCGTAATTGAAAAGATAACAAAAACCTGAATAATAAAAATTGAACATAAAACAATATATTGAAATGATTCTTTAATTTCTGAACTAAACAAGAAATTAGGAAAAAAAAGCCAGAAAAATAGACCAACTTTAGGATTTGTTATGTTCATAATTACTCCTTGTTTGTATAAATTTTTTGAATTATTTGAATTTGCGTCATTTTTATTTTGAAAAAAAACAAAATAAAGTTCTACTATACCTTGATACAGAAAATATGTAAATCCAATTATTTTAATATAGGATAGAATTATTTGCGAATTAGAAAAAAAATTTGACCATCCAAAAATTAATATAAATGAATGAACCAAAAGTCCCGTTATTAAACCTATTATAAATTTTATGGACGAATTGAACCCTTTCTCAAGGCTATACGAAATTAAAACTATAATATCTGGACCTGGAGACAATGTAATCAAAACAGATGCTACTATAAAAGTTAATAATTCTTGCATTGCTTTTCAATATAAT
>MDTG01148610.1_pt1 | contig 31206 bp, 31 predicted proteins | sample 811421 | NCBI WGS metagenome assembly MDTG01 (sample SAMN05326645, study PRJNA326480) | marine metagenome | isolation source: seawater | place: Pacific Ocean: South East | collected 2011
GAAGGCTGTGAACGCGACTGGTCTGTCGCCACCAAATCCTTCGAAGGCAAGGACGGGAAGGTCACGGCCTTAAACTGCGTCCGCCTTAGTTGGAGGAACGGTAAGATGACTGAACTCGAAGGCTCCGAATTCCAACTAAAGGCCGATCTCGTGCTTCTTGCAATGGGCTTCGTTAACCCGGTCCACGAGGGCATGTTGGACTCGCTCGGCGTCGAATACGATAGCCGCGGCAACGTGAATGCCAATACCGATGTCTACGCCACGTCCATTGACAAAATCTTTGCTGCTGGCGACATGCGGCGCGGGCAGTCCCTCGTCGTTTGGGCGATCCGAGAAGGTCGCCAGTGTGCACGGGCCATCGACGAATACCTCACGGGATCCTCTGACCTCCCCCGATGAAGATTTAAGACGGCGAGGTCTCCAGAAAATGACTTATGATCAAATTTATGGTCGATTGACTGGGTAGAATGCACTCAAGGACACTACCTCTCCGCGCCCTATTTAGCGGAAGTTCTCTCGAATAGAACCTCGAACAAATTGTTTCCGTCTGGCACAGAGGCAGCCCAACGGGCCATTTCCCGCGCGGTATCCAAAGTTATCGCCGAGGTCCGAATTGGTGGCCTCACGCCGTTTACCGACAGCGGGAGGCCGACCAAAGGCACCTCGCTGTCTGACGAAGTTGTCATCAGGCCTATTGCTGCAACCTGCGGATCATCTACAAGTTCAGCTAGGTCCTGAATAGGTGTACAGGGAACTTCATGCGCCGTGAGGCGATCCATCCAATAATCCCGTGAATTTTTGATCACCTCAGCCTGGACCATGGAGTCCACCTCTTCACGACGGGCTAAGCGGTCTTCCATAGTCTTGTAGTTGCAGTCATCGGCCCATTCCGGATGTCCTAAGGCTTCAGCCAATCGTCCAAACAATGCGTCTGACCCAGTTGCGATAATGATCGGTTGATTAGACGTCTGATATGCACCATAGGGGCAGACAAGTGCATGTCCGGCACCCATGCGAACCGGGACTTTTCCATCTAAGACAAAATTAGTCATTTGCAGTCCAACCCAATTTACAGCGGTTTCAAAAAGCGAGGTTTCTATCACGCAACCCTCTCCCGAAATACCGCGTCTGACTAGCGCCGCTAAAACCCCGATAGCCGTCCACATGCCCGTACCAAAGTCATTAAGCGATGGCCCAGCACGAACCGGGCCACCCTCCTCCGTGCCGGTTATACTCATTATGCCGCCATAGGCCTGCAACGCCATCTCATAGCCCGGCCGGCCGGCCATCGGGCCGCTGGAGCCAAAGGCTGTCATGTCACCGTAAATTAGGGAAGGCTTAGCCGTCCGCAAGGTCATTGCGTCGATCCCTAGTTTTTCGACGGTGCCAGGTCGCATGTTGTGGACAAAGACATCTGCCTCATAAATCAACCGGTCGAAGACGTCCCGATCGCCAATATCCTTGAGGTCAAGAACCATACCGATTTTGTTGCGGTTCATAAACTGGTAGACAGCCGCATCTCCCCGGATAAAAGGAGGTCCCCAACCGCGTGCCGCATCGCCTTTAGGCGCTTCAATCTTGATCACCGTCGCACCCAGGTCTGCCATAATTGTGCCGGCCCATGGACCAGCCACACTTTGGCCTAGTTCCAATACTTTAACGCCTTCGAGGAGAGCCGATGCCGAATTTACCATTTTCTCTATCCTCTACTTTCCAATCCTTAGCGCCTCACTAGAATGCCAATAAAATCAGAGTAAACACACTTTATAGAAAGGGCATGATTATGACCGGTCAGATTAATTTTGACGACTATAGGCTTTGTCAACCTCTCTACTTCAAAGATCTTGCAATTGGCCAAAAATTTCCAATTCCCTCTAGAACAATGACGGATGCTCTTTTTGCCGCATTTCAATTGGCCTCAGGAGACAATCACCCTATTCATTATGATGTTGAATATTGTAAGGCTCACGGCCATCCAGGCCTTTTAGCTCATGCAATGCAGGTAATGATTCAGACCGCCCCAGGCGCTGGCATGTTGCCACATATGGTAGAGCAATCTCTAATCGGAATGCTGGAATTGTCAGGGCGCATGTTGGCACCCGTCTATAGTGGAGATACCGTTTATCCCATTCTAGAAATCACGGGACTGGAAGAACAAACGACCACAGGGATCGTGATTCTAAGTTCCACTATACACAACCAAAAAGGCGAGAAAGTATTCGAAGGCACCCAAACTTTACTTCTGAGAAAAGAAACGGTAGCGGATTAGTATCTTTATCTTTGTATCATAAGATCTGGCAACCAAGTGATAACCTCTGGGAAAGCCAAAAATACGCCAAGAGTTATTACATCAGCGATAAAGAAAGGCCCAATTCCACGGAATACTTCTTGAAGAGGTATATCCGGTCTAACCCCCGCAACGACATAGCAGTTAAGGCCAATTGGGGGCGTGATTAAACAAACCTCACACATCTTAACAACGACGATCCCGAACCAAATTGGATCATAACCCAAACCAATAACAGCAGGGTAAACAACGGGTAAAGTTAGGAGTAACATCCCGATAGCATCCATGAACATGCCAAGGATCACGTAAAACATCAGGATACAAATCATCGTAACTACGGGCGGGAAAGGAAGAGAAACCACCCATTCAGCAAATACTGCCGGCAACTCAGCAAAGCCCATAAACCGAACGAATATAAGGACGCCCCAAACTAAGGAAAAAATCATGACGGTGAGGCGTGCCGTTTCGAGTAACGCCTCTCTTAACGTGGGCCATTTCATGCCCCCAACGAGCGCCATAATGAAGACAACCATTGAGCCCAAAGCACCGGCCTCCGTAGGAGTCGCAGTGCCTGTGTACATAGAAAAAAAGATGATAAAGATAACGAATACAACCGGGAGAGTTCCCGGCAAAGATTTTAGCCTATCATTCCAGGTGAACCCTTTTACTGGCGGGCCAAGCTCAGGGTTTCGGGCCGCCATAAAAATTATTAGAGCAGCATAGATTATCGCAGACACTATTCCTGGTATGAAACCGGCAACCAGAAGCCTGCCGATCGACTCTTCAACAATGATTGCATAAATAACTAGTATGGCGCTCGGCGGAATCAGCGAAGCCAGCGTACCTCCGGCTGCAACAACTCCCGCAGCTAAACGTTGGCTATAGCCATATTTTAACATTTCTGGAATTGCTACACGCGAAAATACTGCTGCGGTCGCAGTTGAAGCACCGGAAACAGCCGCAAAGCCTGCGGTAGCAAATACTGTGGCCACAGCAAGTCCGCCAGGAACCCAGCCGAAACACTTCCGTGCAGCATCAAACAAGCTTTGTGTCATGCCCGCGTGGTAGGCCAGGAAACCGATCAAGATGAACATGGGAAGTACAGAGAGCGGGTACAGCGTTCCTTTTGCATACGGAATCATACCCGCGTTACCTGCTCCACCCGTCCAACCAATAATAGTGACCAACCCTAGAAGGCCGACGAGAGCGCAAGCATAAACCACCCTCACACCAATAAGGACTAAACCGATGAGAACCGCTGAACCAACAATACCTATCTGAAATTCGTCCACTGTATTCCCCCTAGTCCTTCGTCACATTTGGTTCGATTCCGTCTTTACCAAATGCGTCCTGAATTTCTTTGGTCGCCAATTCAACCTCACTATGCATCAATGGGACTGCTATCGGTGTTGCTGTGGGTTCAACAATAAGTCTTACATAACCCCATATTTGTAACGTTAAGCGCGCCAGCAAAACACTGAATGCAATAGGAACCCAAATTTTTGATGGCCACGTGGGTATCTCTTCCGCGATTGTGGAATCTCCAAGTTCAAAAGCCCGTCCAAAAGCGGTTGAACTGTAATAAACCAGCACGCACATGATAAAGAGTGCAATAAGAACCCCAATGCACTCCGATATCCAAAGTGTGCGCCCTCTCATTGTTCGGACTACTAATTCCATCCGAATATGGCCACCCACTCGTTGCATTCCTGATATCGCGAGAAATGCGAATGCAACCATGAACAATTGCACGAGGTCCGTGTATCCCCAGATCGGAAAACTGTAAATTTCAATTGGGATTCCCAAAGACTCAAATATCGCACTTAATACTTTGGGCCCCTTTCGAAAAATAGCATTCAGCGTACCAAATAACATGAGGGCCAAAATGACGATAGCTGCGAGAAGAGTAAAAAAGTCTTCGATTTTTGCCAACGACCGGTCGAGCCTCGATAACATGCTATCATCTGAATAAGTATTTTCCGTGGTATTCCCAACCATTGCTCCCCCCCAAGGCGATATGCCGGGGCATTCACCCCGGCATAGACCTTATGGTCAGATTTTCGTGTTTACGAAATTAGGCGTTTTGGCTATTTAGCTGCTGCAAGCACTGAATCAAGTAGGCCTTGCGCATCAAATTCGCCCTTATATTTGGCCACCCACTTATCATATACGGGTTGCCCGCCAGCTTTCTGAAACCTCGCCAATTCAGCATCCGAGTATTTTACTTCGGTTAATTTCTTACGCCATTTTGGCAGGTTAACCTTGTCCTTTGCCGAATATGCAGCTTTCAGCGCTGCGTAGCCTTTTTCACGAGCTTGATACATCAACTTCTTGTATTGCTCTGGAAGCTTGCCCCAAGCAGTGAGGCTTATAATGTTTGGGCAATCATTCGTGCCCGGAGACATGTTCGAAGTGAACCAAGTCGCGACTTCGTCAATTTTGTATGCGGAATGTGCATAAGTCGATGGAAATGACACGGCATCGGCCGCGCCTCGATCAATGGCTTGGTAGACCTCTGTAGCGGTCATAGTTGCGATAGAGGCCCCAAGAGCACGCATTGCACCGGCCATGCCACCCAAGGCTCGTACTGTCATGCCTTTGTAATCTTCTAGCTTCTTCGGCGGCTTACCCCGACCGAGAAACTCGTACTGCGGCAGATTCGAGCTAGAGAATGCAAAGACATTCCATTTTTTCTTAATCTCACCTGCTGCAACGGGATTTTCATGAATGGTCTGAGCTACCTTACGCTGCATGTCAAAATTCTTAATTGGCAAAAATGGCAAATTCAAAACTGTCATCGCCTTGTTTTTACCAGCATGATACGCCCAGCAAACCTTTGAGGCCTCAAAAACACCTGCCTTGATGTTGTCCAGGTTCTGTTTTTTTCCGCCAAGCTGATCACCATAGTAAATCTTAATCTTAAATTTTCCGTTGGTTTCAGCCTCCACATGCTTTTTCCAAGCTTCTACGTCAGCGGTAAAAGCCCGTTTTTTGCCCCAAACATTGAATTTCCATGTGACAGCTGGTCCATCCACAGCGGCAACAGCCGGTGCAGTGACAAACGCTCCACATGCCACCGCAGCGGCTGCAATAGCAAACAACGTTAATTTACTGTGTTTCATCGTGGTCTATTCCTCCCTGAATTAGACGATAAGCCTCAAAACTACAGGTTTAACTAGTCATACAGTATGCCCAAGAAACCCTCCAATACAACGGCTTAATTGTATAGTACTAGTCGCTTGCCCAGACGAGGAGAACGCTTCAACTTGGGCCCCATTTAATAGGCTCAAATAAACTTGCGAGCGTCAGCCTGCGGACAAGTTTTCCAGTCCAGAGATGATTGTTTGAACCGGTAATCGCCTCTCCACAAAAGCGACTACAAACATCTATTTTCATGAATGCAGTATCTTCCGAGGATATCCAAGTTAACCTGACGGCACAGGTAATATTGAAATCCATGTCCTACCAGAACGCCACCCTCCGAGGCCCTTAAATCGACCTAATTCTCCAACACTTCGAAACATTCTTTAAATTCCAGATCGTCGGGATCGATTATATAGTACACTGTTTTAATTCGATCCGTTTATTGAGCCTGAACATATAGATAATCTCCTGTGAATAAGAGTATATCCATTAATCGAACCTTTATTCGGGCTGTTCATCATGGCCCGTCAGGTCTCTTGGCGGAGTAACAGTAGAATGATAGATCGTCCAGTTATCGGGCTTCTGATGGATTATCAGGAAACAGGTGATTTCTCATCACGACCCCATTATGCCCTGAGATGTTCCTATTTTGACGCTGTCTGGCAAGCTGGTGGCTTACCAATAGCCATACCGTACCTGGATGAAGCTTGGAACGCTTACCTTGGATATTGCCAAGGCCTAATCCTTCCTGGCGGATTCTATCCGTTTCCGGCAACCCTTTATGGCGAAACCCCAGTCATTGATGAACCCGTTCATCCGCGCTTCGCCTTTGAACGCGAATTAGCCAAGAGATCCCTGGATATGGACAAACCGACGCTTGGCATTTGCGCCGGCATGCAGGTCCTTGCCACCACCATGGGTGCAACAATGTACCGCGATGTAGGTAATGAACTTCCAACCATTATTGACCATTTGAACGAGCGCCCAGCGGAGGAACCAGCCCACGATGTAACAATCAAAGAAGGGACCCAATTGCATGAGGTGCTCGGAACGGCTGCCCTGCGGGTCAATACGGCCCACAAGGAGGCTCTCAAATCCCTCCCGGAATCGGTGATCATCAGCGCCAGGGCGGAAGATGGAGTCATCGAAGGTGTTGAAGTTCCTAGTCGCCGTTTCTGTCTCGGAGTACAATGGCATCCTGAGTTATTTGCAGCCACACCGAGCCCACACCGAAAACTGTTTGACGCTCTGGTGAGAGCGGCTCGCGTATGAGAGATCTAATAATTGGTATTGCTGGCTGCGGCTCCATGGGGCTCCCTATGGCAAGGCAGCTACTGGCTGCAGGGCAGGACGTATGGGGTTACGATGTCCGGCCTACAAAAGAGTTCGGCGACTTCCAGTCCAGGATGATCTCCAATCCGATTGAATTCGGCACTAAGGTGGACATACTCATCTCCGTTGTCCGAGATTATCAACAGACCCTTGATCTCTGCTTTGATGATCAAGCCGTGTTCACCCTGCCCAACTACCCGACAACGTTCGTTTGCAGTTCAACCTTATCCCCAAGGCTCCTTCCGGACATCTTGGCTCGACTGCCGCAGAATGTCGCTATGGTTGATGCGGCTATGTCTGGCGCACCCGCTCGGGCAGAGAATGGCACCCTTACCTTTATGGTCGGTGGCGAATTCGGAGCCGTGGAATGTTTAACACCTCTGTTCAAAATAATGGGTTCAGAAGTCAACCATCTCGGGGGTATGGGTAGCGGCATGACCTGCAAGGTTATTAATAACTTTGTTGCCATCACAGGCGTAGCGGCAGTCCGCAAAGCGATCATAGCGGCGAGAGCCCTAGGCATGGATGCGAAAACGGTGCTGGATATAATGAAGACAAGCTCGGGTAGCACCTGGTACGGCGACAACATCGACCAGATTTCTTGGGCCCGCGAGGGTTACGATCCGAGTAATACAATCGGGATCATTGAAAAGGATATGATATCTTTCTTGGACGCGGTCACCAGTAATACAGACGTCGAGATAAAAGATTTCGCCGCAAGCGTCTTGGAGATTGTGCGTTCGATGGAGCCTTTGGACCTTTGAGCGCGTCAGTCTCCGTTTCCCTTCAAGCCGCAACGTGTCACGTTGTCTTTATGACCACGGTATTGCATAGGGCATGCGGCGGCACGACTTCGATGCGGTCTAGGTCGCACTCCTTCTAGGCAGCGGCGCGAATGGCTGCAGCCTTAACGCTGTCATCTACATGATCTTCGAACTGCTTAAAATTGCCCTCGAAACGTTGGGTGAGATTACGGGCCTGCGAATCGTAGGCGCTGCCATCACTCCAGGTGTTTCTTGGATTAAGAACCTCACCTGGAACATCGGGGCAAGCCTGCGGCACCAATACGCCGAAGTTAGGATCCGGAGAAACCTCAACTTCTCCAAGGCTACCATTAAGAGCCGCGTTTACCATGGCTCGGGTATAAGCAATCTTCATTCTCTCACCGACACCATACCCCCCACCAGACCAACCCGTGTTGACAAGCCAACACTTCGCATCGTGGTCAGCCATCTTATCTCCTAATAACTTGGCATAAACGGTCGGATGGCGCGGCATGAAGGGCGCGCCGAAGCAAGTGGAGAATGTCGCGGCCGGCTCTTTCAGACCACGCTCTGTTCCAGCCACTTTCGCTGTGTAACCGCTCAGGAAGTGATACATGGCTTGGTCTGGCGTGAGTTGGCTAATCGGTGGCAGCACACCAAAGGCGTCGCACGTCAACATGATAATATTCTTAGGGTGACCGCCTTGGCCAGTTGCTGACGCATTCGGGACCTTGGAAATGTCATAGCTCACCCTTCCGTTTTCCGAGTAGGTTCTGTCGAAGAAATCGAGCTCACGTGTATTGGGGTTCATCATCACGTTCTCGATGATCGAACCAAACGTGTGACAAAGATCGTAGATTTCAGGCTCCGCCTCGTGGGTCAGATTGATAGTCTTGGCGTAACAACCACCTTCGAAATTGAAGAGGCCATTGGCGCCCCAACCGTGCTCATCATCACCTATCAACACCCGCGAGCTGTCGGCGGATAAGGTGGTCTTTCCCGTGCCAGATAGACCAAAGAAAATTGCCGATTCTCCTTCCGGACCAATATTCGCTGAACAGTGCATAGGCAGGATTTCGCGCGGCGGCATCAGATAGTTCATGATCGAAAAGATAGATTTCTTGATCTCCCCGGCGTAGGCGGACCCCCCCACCAGGATTATCCGCTTCGCCAGGTTCACAAGAATGAATGTCGGTGACGTGGTGCCATCAGCGGATGGATCAGCGGTCACGCTGGGCGATTGCAAAACGGTGAAATCAGGTTCGAAGTTATCTAGTTCATCTGCCGGTGGCTGGATGAACATGTTTCGAGCGAACAGGTTGTGCCACGCGTTTTCCGTGATCACCCGAACCTTTAGGCGGTTCGGCGTGTCGGCGCCCGCGTAGCAGTTCTGGATGAAAACCTCACGACCGTTCAGGTACGATAACATCTTGGCATGCAATTGGTTGAAGTGCTCGACACTGATCGGCTTATTCACATCTCCCCACCAAATTTCATCTCGGGTCGTGGGTTCATCAACTACGAAACGGTCGTTGGGAGAACGGCCCGTGTGTTCGCCGGTCAGCGCGATGAAAGCGCCATGCTTCGTCAACTGGCCCTCTGAGCGTTGCAGCGCGTATTCAAAGAGCTCCGGCGCTCCCAAATTCCAATGAGCCCGCTCAACATTGTTCAAGCCGTGAATTTCCAGCCCGAAGCGGCTGGGTCGGAATCCCAAGTTCTCCAAAATAAGCTCCCTATTTTGCCTGGCAAACCCCGTACCGGCACAAATGACAACACCATTAAGAGGCCGGAAATTAAACCTCTACACTCCCACTCTCAACACTGGATTTAGAGAGTCAACCCAGCAAATTGACCCCACGTTATTTACACCGGGCCTCGGCCGCTAAACTAACCAGAATATCGCGGGCTTCCGAGGCATTGGATATGACACTCGGGAACGAGAGCCGTGCAAATCGCCCGTCGCGTTCCAAGTCCGCACCATCAGCATCGATCCCAACCATCCGCCAGCCATAGCCGCGCCGGCCAAGCAACTTCCGGGCATAAAGATCAACGGTATCAACGTGGTCTATATTCATATGATCGATGACGCCAGGCTCGGTTTTGGATATTGTCCGGACCGCAGTCTTCATCAACGTGACGTACTTGCCATCCAGCCACTGGGCTTGGGCAAACCCGCCCACCCAATGCGCGCGCTCAACGCTCATACGATAGAAATCAAAATCGCCAAAGCCCGCGTACATCTGAGCTTCAGGGTGCATGGTTAGAAAGCGTGCAGCGTGTGCGGATTTATGAGTCTTTCGGATGTTTCCCATGACAGTTACGCGGGATCCACGTTGGGGGTTGCGGTGCCGTGTCGGTTGGAGAAACAATAAAGAAGCGCGGCTGTCTTCTGCAAGATTTCGCGTATGATCTGAAAGACCCGACATCAACAACAACGGATGGGCGCCTTGATCGATGGCGACCGTTACCATAGACCCGTAGGGCCAACCGCCCGCTGTAGCTAATCCGGTTGACAAAGTGGCCAAGCGTAAACTCCGCATCAAACAGCGAATTTCGCGCCCAAGTTCATGCCGCGGCAGCACCATAATTCCAAATCTCCTACTCAAAGCTAATTAGGAAATAACTGGTGACGATACCGAGGACAAGCGAGATCACAAGACCGTCCGCCCTATTCAGCTAGGGCTTCAGGAGTTGACGGTTCCCCGCCCGCAAGCGCCAGTATTCGAGAAAATTCCATGCTGACGCCGCAATGGCGCTATATTTTTGCCATAAAAGCCCTGTAGTTAGGCGATTGACGTGAGATAATGATGTCTAAACGTACGAGGAAACTCAACCATGTCGACCACTATCGCCCTAGTTGATGACGATCAGAACATTCTGGCTTCCCTGTCGGCGGCTCTTTCTGACGAAGGGTACGCGGTGGAGACCTATACCGATGGCGCCGAAGCCCTGGAGGGATTGGGCCGACGCCCAGCGGATTTGGCAATCCTCGATATCAAGATGCCGCGCATGGATGGCATGGAACTCCTAACCGAACTACGACGACGAGATTCCCTGCCGGTAATCTTTCTAACATCCAAGGACGACGAAATTGATGAGATCATGGGCCTCCGTCTAGGTGCCGACGACTACATCAAGAAGCCTTTTTCTCAGCGGCTTTTGATGGAACGTATCCGGGCTGTTTTGCGCCGGCACGAAACGACCGGCCAGGAAGATGCCGGTAATGAAGTGATGCGCCGCGGTGACCTAGTGCTGGATCCAGCCCGTCACCTTTGCACCTGGAAAGGTGATGAGGTCAATTTGACGGTGACCGAATTCCTTATCGTCGAATCCCTGGCGCGACACCCTGGCCACGTTAAGAACCGCGATCAACTGATCGACGCCGCCTATGGCGAGAACATCTATGTTGACGACCGCACCATCGACAGCCATATCAAACGCTTGCGCCGTAAGTTCAGAGAAGCTGACGAAGATTTCATAGAGATAGAAACCCTTTACGGCGTCGGTTACCGATACAATTTGGGATAGCCGGACAGGGAGTATGGGGTGAGAGCGAAGCAACAGGATCGGACGGCGGCTGATTCGCCTATGACCAGGCGTCGTCAACGACTGCTTTCACCGATAACAAGGCGAATTCTTGCCATCAATATCCTGGCCCTCGGATTTCTAGGCGCCGGCATCCTCTATCTTGATGAGTACAAGGAAAATCTCATTGAGACCGAATTAGCCGGCCTGGTGACGCAAGCTGAAATGTTTGCCGTGGCGCTAAGTGAAGGAGCCGTAGCGCGCACACCATCTGGACAATACAGAGTTTCCGAAATCCCTAATCAGATGGTCCGCCGCTTGGTTCAGACCACAGGCGTACGGGCGCGTCTTTTCGGCTTGGATGGGCGGCTGGTTGCAGATTCACGGCGTCTGGTGGGATCCGGTGGCATTGTATCCATAGAGGTTCTGCCACCGCCCGAAGATCGAGAGAGCCCGCTCAGCCAAGCGTTCGATTTATTTGAGCACGCAGCCGATCATATTTCCGGCGCAAAACACTATCCGGCGTATACAGAAAACCCACGCCAGCACGCGCGCGACTACATCGAAGTGATGGCAGCCTTATCTGGCGATTATGTAAAGACTGTCCGTGCATTGGACAGAGATCATCTGATGCTCACTGTCGCTGTCCCCGTACAGCGTTATAAACAGGTACTTGGCGGCTTGCTGGTCACTAAGGACTCCAAGGACATTGACGATGCCATTTATGAGACCCGGCGCGATATTCTTCAGGTGTTTGCCGTGGCCCTGGCGCTCACCGTTCTTCTATCCATTTATCTGGCCGGCACCATCGCGCGTCCATTGCGGCGGCTGGCCTTGGCAGCCGAACGGGTTCGCCACGATCATTCACGACGTTATCGGATACCGGACATGGCCGATCGCGATGACGAGATCGGTGAGTTGGCGGCAACCCTCAATGACATGACCGACGCCTTATGGCAACGCATGGACGCTATCGATCGCTTCGCTGCAGACGTTGCCCATGAGATCAAGAATCCGCTAACGTCACTGCGTAGCGCAGTCGAAACCACAGCCCGTTTAAAGGATCCCTTGCAACAGCAGAAACTGATGGGCATCATTCAGGAGGATGTCGGCCGCCTGGACCGCCTGATTAGCGATATTTCTGAGGCCTCGCGACTTGATGCTGAGTTGTCGCGAGCCGAGAGCGAACCGACAGACATCGCCGGCATGTTGGCTACGTTAGCTGACATCCAAAACACCACCCACGATCCATCTGGCCCACGCGTTGTGGTGGTCCGTACGGACAGCTCTGATCCGTTGATGGTCTCGGGCATTGAAAGCCGACTTGCACAAGTTTTTCGGAACTTGATCACTAACGCCGCAACCTTCAGTCCAAACGGGGGCGTAATCTCCATCACGATTTCTACCGAGCCACATGAAGTATGCATCGACGTGGACGACGAGGGCCCCGGCATCCCACTTGGGAACGAGGCCAAAATCTTTCAACGATTCTATACAGAACGCGCCGAATCAGAAAAATTCGGCACCCACTCAGGCCTTGGTCTAAGCATCTCTCAACAGATCATCGAGGCGCATCGCGGTGAAATTCGCGCCGGCAATCGGTTCGATGCGTTGGGTAGTGTTCTCGGTGCCCGGTTCATGGTGCGGTTACCATTGGCATGAGTAACGACACCGCAAAACAGTTACATGCCACTTGCGTTTCCATTGATGACGTGGGCTTGCTCATCCGAGGACCATCGGGGATCGGTAAATCCGACCTGGCATTGCGGCTCATCGACAAGGGCGCGCGCCTGGTCGCAGATGACCGGGTCGATCTACTGGTTTCGGATAACGACGTGATTGCCCACGCGCCGGCAACACTGGTGGGGCTTTTGGAGGTCAGAGGCCTTGGCATTCTACGTTTTCCACTTCACGATGCGGCCGTTATTCGCTTGGTAGTGGACCTGGTAAACCCCGAAGACGTTACCCGGTTGCCCGACCGACGTATGACCGAACTTATCGGCATCGACGTGCCTGCCGTGACACTTGATCCATTCGAGGCTAGCGCCGTCACAAAAGTGCAACTTGCCCTTCAACTCACTCTCGGCCGTATAATGCGCCACGATGATTGAGCAGTCCCGAAATACCGAAGACGCCCTTCCGGTAGTCCTCGTTACAGGCGTTTCAGGCGCCGGTAAATCGACCGCGCTGAAGTGCCTCGAGGATCTGAGATATAACGCTATCGACAACGTTCCCTTATCTTTGATCGAACATCTCCTCATCGGCGACGCTTGCAACGCGCCCACCGCCATTGGTATTGATATTCGAACCCGGGATTTCGATGCCAAGGGTTTCCTTGAGCAGGTTAAAACCCTCGTGGTGCGCGCCGACCTGGCAGTCCGCCTGCTGTTCGTCGACTGTGACGACGACATCCTTGTCCGGCGATTTGAGGAAACGCGCCGTACCCATCCTCTGGCGTCAGACCGTCCTGTCAGCGACGGCATTCGCGAAGAACGTGCCCAAATGGCGTTTCTCCGAGACGGTGCTGAAGTCGTCATCGATACTTCAGATATGAAGCCAGGTGATATGAAGCCGCTTCTTGAAGGGCATTTTTGTACCAACGCACAGACAGGCCTTAATGTTTTCGTCATGTCATTCGGGTTCAAATACGGACTTCCTCGAGACGCGGATCTTGTCTTTGATGTCCGTTTCCTTCGCAATCCGTATTATGAAGAGGCGCTGCGTTGCCAAACGGGCCAAGATCCTGAGGTTTCCGATTTCGTTCGCCGGGATGACGGATTTGATGATTTCTTGACCAACTTGAAGGCTCTCCTTTCACCTTTGTTCCCTCGGTATGCGGCAGAGGGCAAAAGCTATTTGACCATTGCTGTTGGTTGCACTGGGGGTCGGCACCGCTCGGTTTGCGTGACCGAGGACCTAGCGGCATGGATCGTGCAACAAGGCGAACGTGCACATCTCCGCCACCGGGACTTGGAAAATCGGTCAAAATAAGTTCTAGTGACTTCAAGAGGCTTGTTCGACGAACAGACTAAAAGCAATTGGGGGTCGGCATGATTGGAATGGTTCTCGTCACGCACGGCCGATTGGCCGATGAATTGATCGCCGCGCTCGAGCATGTTGTCGGCCCCCAGAAAAATGTCCTGTCGGTTTGCATCGGTCCCGACGACGACATGGAACAGCGGCGCAGCGACATCATGAAATCAGCCGTCGATGCGGACAACGGAAATGGCGTGGTGCTTCTTACCGATATGTTTGGCGGTACTCCATCGAACCTCGCGATTTCGATTATGGACACCGCCACTGTAGAGATTATTGCAGGGGTCAACTTGCCCATGTTGATCAAGCTGGCATCGGTACGTGAAACGATGGACTTAGCCGACGCGGTCGCCAGCGCGCAAGAAGCGGGTCGAAAATACATCAATATTGCCTCCCAACAGCTAGCGCAGGACGGTACGTGAACGGCAACGGTCGTGTTTCGACAATTCAAAATAAACGGGGTTTGCATGCCCGCGCAGCCGCGAAGTTCGCGCAAGTGGCTGGTAAATTTGACGCACATGTTACAGTTTCCCGCGGTGGCCAAAGCGTTTCGGGCATCTCAATCATGGGTCTTATGATGTTGGCTGCCAGCCCTGGCACAAAGATCAATTTGTCAGCAACCGGTGCGGAAGCGACAGCGGCGTTGGATGCCATATGCGCGCTGATCGACGCAAAATTCGAAGAAGATTGAACTGGATGTCCGAGGAGCGCGAATACCACGGGCTTGGCGTCGCGCCAGGGATCGCCATTGGCGTTGCGTATTTACGCGAAACGGGCGGCCTGGAGGTTCCCGAGCGCAGACTACGTAAGGCCGAGGTTCCAGACGAGGAACTGCGACTGGAGAAGGCCGTTGAACTGGCTCGCCGACAGATTCGTCGTCTCCAAAACCGAACCGGGGATCTTCCAGGCACTGCCTCAGAAGAGCTTGGTTTTCTTCTCGATGCCTATGAGCAGATGCTCGGCGGCTCTCGACTCGTACGCGGAGCCAAGACGCGAATTATTAACGAACGCGTCAATGCCGAAGCCGCGGTCCAGCATGAAATCGCAGCCATTGCGGAAACTTTCCAAGCCATGGACGATGCCTATATTGCCGCTCGGTTAGAGGATATCCGCGAGGTTGGCAATCGAATCATCCGTAATTTGACGCGTAAACCGCTACGCGCGTTCTCAACCGCGCCGAAAGGATCGTTGGTCATCACAGATCAATTAACGCCAGCTGACTTGGCTCAGATTGATCCGGCACTGATCGCCGGTGCGGCTTCGTCGTTTGGCGGCGCGGAGGGGCATACCGCAATTATGGCTCGCGCGCTTGGGCTTCCAACGGTTCTCGGCGTACCAGACCTTATGACTCAGACCCATCCCGGCGATACAGTGATCATCGACGGCACCGTCGGACGGGTTGTCCTGACACCCTCCGAAAAGACGCTACAAGCCTATCAGCAACGCCGCGACAAGTTGCGCCGGGAAGCGCGCCGCCTGAGTCGCTTACGCAATCTACCCGCGCGAAGTCGGGACGGCTCGGACTTTGTCCTTCAAGCGAATGTCGACCTACCCATGGAGATGCCAATAGTCGCGCAAGCCGGTGCCGAGGGCATTGGCCTGCTGAGGAGCGAGTTCTTATTTATGAACCGCGAAACGCTACCCACGGAAGATGAGCAGTACGCCATTTTCCGTGATATAGTGGAAGCAATGGAAGGTCGTCCAGTGACCATCCGCAGCCTAGATGTGGGCGCCGACAAACCCGCTGACGTGATTACTAGTGCCTTTGGAACCACCGCATCGACCGCGCTTGGGTTGCGCGGCATTCGGCTAGCATTAACCGAAACTGAGATTTTAGAGACCCAATTCCGTGCCATGCTGCGCGCAACGAGCCATGGCCCCGTCCGCATCCTCCTACCCATGGTTTCTAACACATCGGAAGTAATTAAGGCCCGCGAACTTCTGATCAAGGCGGCAACACGGCTAAAGAGACGGAAGATTGCCGTTCCGGATCCCCTGCCGCCGTTGGGCATCATGATCGAAGTTCCAGGCGCTGCCTTGGCCGCCGATGCCTTGGCCCGTCACAGCGATTTCTTCGCCATCGGCTCCAATGACCTGACCATGTATACGCTGGCCACGGACCGGGCAAATGAACATGTTGCACATCTGTTCGATCCCTTGCATCCCGCAGTTCTAAGATTGATCCAATTTACGACCAGTGCCGCCCTCAGGGCCCGCATCCCCATCAGCATCTGCGGCGAAATGGCTGGCGAACCGCGCTACGCTGGGTTGCTGGTTGGGCTTGGCTTGCGTGAGTTGTCGATGTCGCCGGCCTCAATTCCACGGGTCAAACAACGTATCCGGGAAATGGACGCACTGGCAGCGGCTGCGCGGGCGAATCTGATCATGGATCAAACGGATTCGGGACGAATCGCCACGCTTCTCGACGATTTTAACGCGCTGGCCTGATTTAATGGACGGTGGAACCGCCGGCTTGATCAGCATCGACATCCGAGACATCGATAAGGTTTGAACTGGGATCCTCGTTGAATGACCCATCTAACTCTATGATTTCGCGCGGCAGGTAATTTTTGGGCGCCATGGCCTGAAGTAAATTGCGAGCCCGATCCAGGTTTTTCCCAGTTACCGCAGCCTGGCGATATTTTCGACGCAGTTCATAGACTTCGAGGGCGGATTCAAAGGCATCGATGGCCGCTTCAATTCGATCCAAATTATTCGCTTTCTTGCCCAATAGGAAGAGGGCGCTACCCAGATTGTTCTGGGTCGCCGCCCAGGCCAAGGGCTCTTTCTTTCGATCACGAACTTGGAGGACTGCGTCATGGGCGTTGGCTGCGGTAGCCATAGCCTCAAGGCTCTTCACATGCTCACCAAATACCTGAGCGGTTCTTGCGAAGCTAGACATGACCTCGGTCCATCGGGCTAGCGTCCGACGTTTCGAATAGACCTTCAATGCATTTTGATGGTACCGGAGTGCCTGGCGCAAGGTTCCCGTATGGCCGGCTTCGTAGCCGAGTTTGTAGTAAATTAATCCAAGCCTGCTCTGTAAAGCCGCCCATTCGTAGGGCGTTTCATCCTTAGCGAAGACCTCCAACGCCGATAAGGCAGAGGCGGCCGACTGTTCATAACCGGCCAAGTCTTTATCCGAATCGGCCTTTAGGTAAAGAAGGTTGGACAGGTGCTTGTACGCCATCGCCCAGTCAACGGGGGATTCTTCCAGTTCTACGGCGGCGGAAACCTGGCGGTAGGCGGTCATCGCCTGAGCCATTAACTCAGTCGTGCGCTTCGCCGACCAGGCTGACGTCAGGATGTTTCCATGGCAAAGGTACAGGGCGGCGCGTTCCCGGCTTGTCATGTCGGGCGGGATGTCGTCCATGGTCATCCCGGCTCTTACAGCCGCATCCGGCAACGCGGCCAAACGCATTTTTGCCTTGTCGCGGTTGACGGGAACTGTCGCGCTTAATGTTGCGGCATGGAGGAAATCGGCGTAGGTCCCGCTGAAATGGGCCGGCAAAGGCAAATCCGTAGTCAAATCAAAACTGCCAGGGACCCGCTCATCCCAAGTCGTCAATGTGATAAAATGAATATGGACGACCGCCCCTGTTGGCGGCACATGGCCCCAGATCAGGATGTCCGCCTGGCGTTCCCTCAACCAGCGCCGGGCAAGTTTGGCAACACGGGACAACTCCGTGGTCAAATCTTCATCGACGTTAATCTCCAACGCACTGCCCAAAGGGCGGGCATGGACATCACGGAATCGATCGAAGGCGGCGATCACCTTCTTGGTCACGATCCCATTGGCATCACCATTGAAGTTTGCAACACGAGCCTCAATACGACCTTCCATCGGTTGCATTAGGTCCGTCATTCGTTGGATAAAACCTGGACCTTCCGCATTCGGCGCAGTTTCGCTCTGCGTTAGCTCTGGTGGTGCACCGTAGCCGATCTGCTCAATCAGGCAGTCTAGCATGCCTCTCTTTTGGGCCACGGGTTGAGCCATATGCGCGCCAGTGTCGGAGTTGATCAGTCGCACTTGCACGGGCCCCAAGGCACGCGCCGTTGACTCCCGTTTACCGCCCCCGATGAGGCCCATCTCGCCAAAGATCTGACCGGCTTGAAAGGTGTCGACGCCCGCAGGTCCCGCACCATCATCACGAAATAGCTCCACCGCGCCGCTCAGGACCTCATAGGCGCCCTCTGCAAGATCACCCTCGCGATAGATAATCTCGCCGTCCTCGTATGCCTGCTTTCGCCGGGCCAAGACCACTTCCCCAATCCTATCAACCGCGTCCGCATCCGAAATTTTCTATCCGGATACAAATAGCGGGGTTTTTCACATGTAAGGATTACGGAAAAAGGTTATTAAGCGTTTAACGAAGAGAGATCCATAAAGCGCCTTAATGGCCACCGGAGAGATGGCTTCTGCAAATATTCTCGCTGTGACGCGCTCTTATGTAACAGCAGCCTCTGTCTCAAAGGTAGTGATCGTCCCTGTGACGTATGGAACAAAAGCAAAAGGCACCACGTTGAAGATATCGCCCTTATTCCATTTGGCCACTTACAGAATGTCTAAAACCTTTTCAGGTGGACGGCCAACAGCAGCCTTTTTTCCCTTCACTACAATCGGACGTTGGAGTGCACGGGGATATTTACAGATGGCCGCGATCAAGGTGTCGCCATCTAAATCATTGGCGATCCCCTCCTCCTGAGCCTCTTTTCGGCGAAGGATATCGCGGGGCTCCAGCCCGAGCAAATCGAGAACGTTCGCCAATTCAGTCGCACTCGGCGGATTTACCAGGTATTCGACGATATCCGGTTCAAATCCCTTCTTCTGAATCAGCGCCAGCGTCTGACGCGATTTCGAGCATTTCGGATTGTGATACATCTTGACGCTCATGGCGAATCTCCTTGGTCAGCTGGTTTGAACGGTTGAAAGTCATCCGGCTTGTCCGCTGGCAAGGTTTCCACGTAGATGGATTGACTGGGGAATGCAAAACCCGAGCCCGAGCCCTCGACGATCTCCATTATCGTGCAGGCTAGACGTTCCTTAATTTCCAACCAACGCCCCCACTCAGTCGTTCGAGTAAAGCAATAGATCATCATGTCGATAGACGAGTCATTGAAACGGTCGATGCGGACGAAGGTTGGCACCTCCGGCGGATCGGCAAAGTCTTCGCTGTTGAGGATATAGGCCTCGATCCCATCGCGAATCTGGCGGAGCTGTGCAATACTAGTTCGATATTCTATACCAATGCGCCAAAAAATTCGCCGATGCGACATGGAAGAGAAATTCACCACAGCCGTATCCGAAAGTTTGGCGTTTGGCACCATGACCGGTGCCTTATCGAATCGCCGGATCATGGTCGAACGGAAACCGATGTTTTCCACCGTACCTTCAACCGTACCTTCAACGAGAATCCAATCGCCTTTCCTAAACCGCTTTTCACCCAGGATCAAAATGCCCCCGATCAAGTTCTTGAAAAGGTCTTGTGCGCCCAGCGCCACAGCAACCCCAAACAATCCGGCGCCCGCAATGATCGGCCCCACCTGAATTCCCCAGATCTGCAAGATTGTCGCAGCACCAACAAGTAAGATAGCAAAACGAATCGCCTTGACCATCCAGTCCACCAGTTCGTGTGTGAACACCCGTTCCAACTGATCGAGCAGGAAACTCCATGGCCCGATCATCCGATGCACAGCCCAGAAGACATTAGCGACGATCAGGCTACGGACCACATTCTCCGCGATTTCCGCGTAGATACCTTGCAACTGCAAATGCTGGGTTGCAAAGAAAATGCCCAGGACCAAAGGCACCATGCGTAATGGTGGGCCCAGGGCCTCGGCCATCTTGTCATCAAGACGGTTAGCGGTGCGGTGCGCCATAGACACCAACCGCCCCATGACGTAGCGGGAAAATAATCCCCGTACCATCATGAAGGCGAGCAAAATGCCAAGCGCCGTCAACAAACGTCCGACATCGACGCCCGCGAAACCCTCGCTCCAGACCTCAATCACCAGTAGCCAGAATTTATCCAGATCCTGCATAACGCCATCACATAATTTACGTTATCGGAAATTTAGGCAGTCCCAGGCGCTTCGACAATCTACTCTTTTTAACTTACTGCAAGCACGGTCTTGTATGGTCTCGTTGCTTACTAGTTAGGTGCGACCCCATTGGGAGCGGCATCAGATAAACATCCAGACTAAGCCCAGGTCACAAACCTATTCGCATTGTCGTCTGGTCAATGAGGGCTCCAGCCAAAAGCAAAGACACGCGACTAAGGATCTCAGTCTTCATTCATAAGTCTCATCGGCAGTATATTGCAACCGATCATCCGCGTGTTCGCCTACAACAATAGCCTCCAGAACCTCCACTGTCTCAGCCTCAATTATACGCCTGGCGATATCGTAAGAAAACCCCGCACGCGCCAAAGCCGCCAGATCACGATCGCGACGCTCTTCACGTGCGACGTTACGACGATAGGGCCCAAGACGGCGACGGCGAGCTAACGCGGCGGCGGCGGCAAGGTCAAGATCGGGCATATCCTCCCGCACCGACTCCAAGGCGACCTTAATATTTTCGATGTCGACCCCCTTTCCTCTAAGTTTCATCGCCACAGCACGTGTTGAATTGCCGCGCGCCAATAGGGACCGCGCTCGACTCTCCGCATAGGCACGGTCATTTAGATAACCTAAGGCCTGGAACTTGATGACCAATGTTTCGATCCAGATCTCACCCTCTTTCGGATCGGTTCCATGGGCGCGCGCGGAAGCCTCGACGCGGCGCATGAGCACCTTGCGTAAACTGTCCGTATTCGCTGAGTACCGGGAGACATAATGAAGCGCGATATTATTGAGACGCTTTTCCGTTACCTTCCGCAATTCGCGCTGGCCAGCCCTCTTCGGTGCGTTTTCGCCGCGTTTATCTGCATCATCCGCCATGCGCGAAGTGTCGCATGGTGCCGGCCAGACACCAATTTATCTTTTCTCATCGCGCCCATGGTGTATCTAGGACCAAGGAATGAAGGAAATCATACACGACCCCGCCGCGGCCAACTGGATCGGTTTGCGCACGCTGTATATGCGCGAAGTCCGCCGCTTCACGAAGGTTTATACGCAAACCATTATGGCGCCTGTGGTCACGACGCTATTATTCCTCGCAGTATTTTCCCTCGCGCTCGGCGGGTCGCACCGCGTTGTAGCTGGCCTATCGTTTGTGCAGTTCCTCGCACCAGGCCTGATCATGATGGCGATTACTCAGAATGCCTTCGCCAACACGTCGTCATCGATCATGGTCTCCAAGGTCCAGGGGAATATCGTCGACATTCTAATGCCGCCGTTTACGGCCTATGAATTGTGGCTGGCACTGGTTATGGGTGGTGCCAGCCGGGGTATTGCCGTCGGTCTCGCCGTCGGCATTGCAATGACCTTTTTCGTCGATCTCGGCTTGCATGCACCAGTATACATTCTCTTCCACGCCTTTCTGGCCTCGGTGATGCTCTCCCAGTTGGGGTTGATTGGCGGTATTTGGGCGGAGAAGTTCGATCACATGGCGGCGATCACTAATTTCATAATTACGCCGCTGGCATTTCTCTCAGGCACCTTCTACTCGATCCAACGATTGCCGGAAACCTTCCAGGCCATCGCACACTTTAATCCCTTCTTCTGCATGATCGACGGATTTCGCTACGGTGTGATCGGACATGCAGATGGCAACCTCACCACCGGTTTGGCCATCATGATTGGGATCAACGCTGCGCTGTGGCTGGTATGCACCCGTATTCTGCATAACGGTTACAAATTGAAGGCCTGACCGCACGGCCCGTTGACAAGGCCACCCCCCATCAACATACTTCGCGGCCTTCGCGGCCTTCGCGGCCTTCGCGGCCTTCGCGGCCTTCGGGGCCTTCGCGGCAGCCATGGCAGCCCTGCTGGAATAAAGGAGGATGAAATCGTGATTCCCGCCGTCATGCCGACCTACGCCAGATATGACGTTGCCCTTGAAAGAGGCGAAGGCGTTTATGCCTTCGGCACGGACGGGCGACGATATCTCGATTTTGGGGCCGGCATTGCCGTGGCATCACTGGGTCATTGCCATCCGCATCTGGTCGAAGCATTGAAAACGCAGGCCGAAACCCTTTGGCATGTCTCCAATCTCTATAATATTCCCGGCCAGGAGCGCCTGGCCGAACGCCTGGTCGCCAACACGTTCGCCGATGCCGTATTTTTCAATAACTCCGGCAATGAGGCTGTAGAGCTTGGCTTCAAAATGATACGCAAGTTCCAATCCGAGAACGGCCACCTGGAACGCTATAGGATCATTTCCGTCGAAGGTGCCTTCCACGGCCGTTCGCTTGCCGGACTCTCCGCCGGGAAGCAAGAGAAGCAAACGGCCGGTTTTGGTCCGCTGACCGAAGGGTTCGATCAGGTGGCGTTCGGCAATCTCAGCGAGATGAAGTCCGCCGTCACTCCACAAACCGCCGGCATAGTCATTGAACCGATCCAAGGGGAGGGCGGCATCCGCCCGATGGGCGACGACTACCTAAAAGGAGTTCGGGCCATTTGTGACGAATATGGCTTGTTGTTGCAGTTCGACGAAGTTCAAACGGGTATTGGCCGTACCGGCAAGCTCTACGCCTACCAATGGTCGGGCGTGGAGCCAGATATTCTTTCGTCCGCCAAGGGCTTGGGAGGTGGCTTCCCGGTGGGCGCGACAATTGCAACCGAACAGGTCGCTGCCGCCATGGGCGCCGGCAGCCACGGCTCCACCTTCGGCGGAAACCCCCTAGCCATGGCCTGCGCCAACGCTGTCCTTGATGTCGTCTTGAGCGACGGATTCCTCGACAACGTGAACGCTATGTCGGAGCGCCTTCGCAAGGGGCTCAACGACCTTGTCTCCAAATACCCGAATCACTTGGCCGGCGTGCGCGGCAAAGGATTACTGCTCGGCTTGCGGTTCCAAGGGGACGGCAATGAGGCCGGCGCCATGGTTGCTAAGGCGAATGCCCTCGGCTTGCTGAGCGTTCCCGCCGGCGATAATATCATGCGGATGATCCCGCCTCTCGTCATCGAAAGCGCTCACGTAGATGAAGCCTTGGGCATTCTCGACAAAGCCCTGGCGGAAACGGCCGCCAAGGCTGATTGAGATGAGCGAATTGCGGCACTTTCTGGATATTGACCAGTTCGACGCCGGGACGCTTCGCGACATTCTAGATCGCGGCCTCTCTTTGAAAAAATCTTGGATCGGCGGCAGACGCGAACGACCACTCGACGGCCGCACCCTGGTTATGATCTTCGAGAAGCCCTCGACCCGAACCCGAGTATCATTTCAGGTCGGCATGCAACAATTGGGCGGTATGGTGGTGGTGATGAGCGAGCACGAGTCGCAACTCGGCCGCGGCGAGACACCAGCCGACACAGCGCAGGTTCTGTCGCGGTATGCGGATGCAATCATGATCCGGACGGGCAATCCACAAAAACTCCAGGACTTAGCCGCATACGCCACCGTGCCAGTGATTAACGGCCTGACAGATGAGTCCCATCCGTGTCAAATTATGGCCGACATCATGACCTTCGAGGAGCATCGCGGATCCATTGCCGGCCGCATCGTCACCTGGTCTGGTGATGGCAACAACGTTGCGCAGAGTTGGATCCATGTGGCAGTGAAACTTGGTTTCACCTTAAAACTTGCCTGCCCGAATACGCTCCAACCGCCGCAGGACATTCTAGATTGGGCCGCGGCCGAGGGCGGCAACATAGTGCTCTCGGATAGCCCTGAAGAGGGTGTGTCTGAAGCCGACTTGGTAGTGACAGATACTTGGGTTTCCATGGGCGACAAGGACGGGGACATGCGTCGCAAAATCTTGCTACCGTTCCAAGTTAATGCCGATCTAATGGCTCGCGCCAACGCGGATGCACTGTTCATGCATTGTCTCCCGGCACACCGCGGCGAAGAGGTTACCGACGATGTTATGGACGGCCCTCAGTCTGTGGTCTGGGACGAAGCGGAAAATCGCCTGCATGCCCAAAAGGGCATCTTGTCGTGGTGTCTGGAGTAACCTGCCCGGGCGCCGAGGTTTTTGGAAGCCAGAAATTCACCGACGACGACGTGCGTGGCTTGCGACCCTGAGCCACGCCCGCCTGGCCGGTAGCCGAATGCATGACCTCGTGTGGATGGCGATCTATCGCGGGTTTTCTGTCAAAATTTCTCCAACGTCTTGGACCAGATTGACAGGAAGCTCTTGATCCTGACCTATGGCGATGGCAACCAAGTGCCATGCGTTGGGCTTTGTGACTAGAAGATACATGGCTAGGTCTTTTTAAAATGCAGATACGAGCGGCATTCCGGCGGACCAAAACTGGCCGGGCCATGGAGGCGGGTCTTACAGCATGAGACCTTGCGGAAAACGCCATAGGTGTCTATTTCCAGATGGACCAAGGCAATTCATATGTCCCTCCGCTCTATGAGGACCTAGGAGTTCGGACGGTCTATACTGACAACTACTGGACCTTGTTTCGAGATGACAGACCGTCAACTTGATTTCGGCGACTTCATCCTCCCCTTCCAAGTCGAAGGGCTTGGCGTTCGGGGAAGATTGGTGCGTCTGGAGAAAACCGTTCAAGATCTAGTGGGCGACGGGCGCTACGCCGATGACGTGGCCTTTCTTTTGGCGACAACTGCGGCCCTGTCCGCAGTGCTTGCCAGTGGCTTAAAGTACGAAGGTACCTTCACGCTCCAAGCGCAAGGCAATGGTCCGGTCGGATTGTTACTGGCCGATATCACCAGCGACGGCGACATGCGGGGCTATGCCAAGTACAATGCCGACCTCCTCCACGGTGCCGACAACACGGGCGCCATGGTGCCGCGACTTCTGGGCGCGGGCCATTTGGCGTTCACTGTCGACCAGGGGCCAAATACGGACCGCTACCAAGGCATCACTGAACTAAGCGGTGGCACCCTCGCCGATTGCGCACAGACCTATTTTAGAGACTCCGAACAATTGGAGACGGCCGTGGTGCTGGATGCCGGCCGCGACGATAAGGGCTTCATTCGTGCCGGGGCGTTCATGGTCCAAAAGATGCCCGATCAACCTGTCGATCCCGAAATTTGGGACAATTACCAAGAAACGTGGAGGGAAGCGACGGTCCTCGCCGCCACCCTGAAGGCGTCCGAACTCCTTGATCCCAACCTGCCCGCCGGAAATCTTCTGTTTCGCCTGTTCCACGAGCGCGGGGTTCGTGTATTTGACTCCAAACCGGTCCGACACTCATGCCGATGCGGCCGAGAGCGGGTCGAAAACACACTGGCTTCGTTCCCAGAAGCGGAAATCAATGCCATGCGAGAAAACGGCATGATTAGCGTCACATGCGAATTCTGCGGCCTCAACTATACATTTGACGAAAAAGACCTGCGCGCCCTATATGCCTGATTGACGCATGGTTCTGTAGGCATGACCCAAAGGAACAAAACTACCGTGCACAAAGCTTTTCGTAATACCATTTACCTCGGGGCTATGATCGGTCTGCTGAGCGCATGCGTCTCACCGGTGCTGACCCAACGCTTGCCGGGGATCACTTTTTCTCACCTTCAGGTATACAAATTCGATGTGGCCAAAATTGAGATTGAAAACCGCTACAATGCGCCGCTCAAAGCGCCGCACATTGTGCACCTTATGCCAACGACACCAGGCAAAGCGCTCGAGCAATGGTTGAAGGACCGTTTTCAAGCTGTTGGCCAAAACGGCACTCTTCGGCTGATAATTGAGGAAGCACGGGCGACCAAGACAGCCCTCAGCCTCAACAAAAGTCTTAAGGGTCGCCTGACGAAACAGCAGTCCCAGCGTTATGACATGGCGCTGCGAGCGACACTGCACATGCGCGATGAGAAAGGCAAAACCATCGGTACAGCCAGCGCGCGCGCCGAGCGCTCCATCACGGCGCGCGAAGACATCAGCCTAAACGATCGTGAAGAGCTTTGGTTCGATACGGTTAATTTGCTAATGGTCGATTTCAACAAGGCCATGGAAGTAAACGTCCAATCCTACCTTTCCCGCTGGTTCCGTCAGCCAGTTCGTTCGGGAAAGCCGGAGTAGGCATAACAACGGGGGATGCCCCTGAGCACCCCCAAATGCATTGGTTACTTTCGCTGGCTGATTAGCGCAGGAAGGTAATTGAAACGCGACGATTCTTGCCTTCGCGCTTGTTGTCGCCACTGTCAACAACCGGTGCAATTTCACCGTAGCGGGACCACTTAAGCCTCTTCCGTGGCACACCCAGTTCCATGAGACGGTTGCTCACTTCGGCGGCGCGATATCGGGACAGACGCATGTTGTATTTTTTGTTGCCCGATGTGTCGGCGTGACCGGCAACAATTATCTTGCCAGGCTTGCGCAGACGGTAGTCAGCATATGCTTGCTTGATTTTGGTCATTTCACTATCTGTGATGTCGGCGCTATCGAGACCAAAGTAGACTACAAATGGCGCAGGCATAGGTGCCGGTGCCGCCTTCTTCTTTGGCGTCATCTTCACCATTTTCTTACGGACCTTTGTATCAAAAAGGGCCGCTTGGAAAGCCTGACGACAGGCGCGGATGTGCTCGGGCTGATCGCCTTCTTCCTGTTCTTGCATCCAGCAATCAAACATCGCCTGAGCACGCGCTGCAGGACCCGGGGTTAGCTCGCCAGCGCCGTTCCAGAGCTTGTTTACCAGAGACGTACGAGCCTTCGCCAGTTGACCTTTGGCGTAGCTAGGGATTTTCCGCTCACTAAGTTGCTGAGGCAAGACATCCAAGCCTAGCCCGGCATCTTTGGCCTTGTTGATGAAAAATTTGGTGTCGTCAGTGTCACCTTCTTCTTGCTCAGCTTTGGCTAGAGAGACGTATTCCTTATGCAACGCCGATTTAAATGCATCACGGGATGTTTGCATACCAGCAACGGAAGCCGTGTCTATGCCGCTTGCACACCCGGAAACCAGCACAGCCACCAAGCCTGCCAGGACGATAAAATTCAACTGTTTCATTACAGGCATCCTCTTATGTTATCCAATTACTTAATCAATTCATTTGGTCAGACCGAACAAAAACTTAGTTGCAAATGAACGGCGTTCTGTTCCGCTATCGCGTGAACCTGATGCGCCAAATTTTCCATTTTGCAATTCCTCACCACACTTTGTTAGATCTATCACTATGCATGGTATAATTTAAACCTTACACGATAAACGATGCAAATACCGATTCTAAAGTGAAAGCCTACGCCGGTTCATGAACATACAGATATAGATGCACACTATTTCAACCGCGCCAGAAGCTTCTGGTGAACAGGACGATGACGGTGAAGAGTTCAAGTCGGCCGAGAAGCATACCGCCACTCAGCAACCATTTTGCCGTATCCGGAAGGTTTGCAAAGTTTCCGGCCGGGCCAACGATAGGTCCCAGGCCAGGGCCTACGTTCGCAATAGCCGCGGCGGCACTGGAAAATGCGGTTAAGAAATCCAACCCGAGAAATCCCAAGGCCACGGCTAGGATGCAGAAAGAAAAAAACCACATAAAGAAGAATCCCAGGACGGACATGATGACGTCATCAGAGATGGGTTGACGGTTGTAATAGGGTATAAATACGCCGTTCGGCTGCATCAGTTGATGGATCTGTGATCGCGCGGCAGCGTAGAGCACTTGTATTCGAAAGACTTTAATTCCGCATGTAGTCGAGCCGGCACATCCACCGATAAACATGATGAAGAAGAAAATGGGCGTCGCGAAAGCGCCCCACAGGCCATAGTTGGCGGTCGCATATCCCGTTCCCGTGATAATCGAAACAATATTGAATGCGGCTAATCTAAAGGCTTCGGCGATCTCCGACCCCTGCTCCAGCCAAAGCCAGCCCGCAGTCAACAGAATTATAACCACCACAGTGGTCAGAAACCATTGCACCTGGGTATCGCTGCCAAGTGCACTCCAATCACCTTGCAACGTTTTCAGATAAAGCAGGAATGGCAAGGCGCCTACCATCATCCCGGCCACCGCTAAATAATCTATCCAAGCATTGTTGAAGTGCCCAATCGACGCGTCGTGGGTGGAAAAACCGCCAGTGGCGATAGTCGTCATGGCATGTGCTGCCGCGTCGAACCCTTTCATACCGGCCATCCAATAGGCAAAGGTCCATACCCCGGTGAGAACGAGATAGATAGCACCGATAACGGTGGCAATCTGGGCGGCGCGGGGCAAGGCTTTCTCGGTCTGATCGGAACTCTCCATGCGGAAAAGTTGCATGCCGCCAACCCGCAGCATCGGCAACACGGCGATGGCCATTACAATAATACCGATACCGCCGAGCCACTGCAGAAGCGCCCGCCAGATCAAGACGCCCGACGGTGCTTCATCGAGTCTAGAGATAACTGTCGATCCGGTTGTCGTAAGGCCGGACATCGCCTCAAAAATCGCGTCAGTAAAACTTAGGTTAAGCTCTGAGAATTTAAGCGGTAGTGAGGCGAAAAACACCAAGGCTATCCAGCTCAGCGTCGTCATCACGAAAGCCTGCCGGGCCATCATCCGGCCTCCGCCTGTCCGGCACGTTAATGCCGTGGCCACACCGACAAATAAGGTTACCCCGCCGGAAACCACGAAGACCTCCCAATCCGGGTGGCCGTTGTACAAATCAAATGCGGCCGGTACCACCATCATCACTGCGAGGGTGGACAACAGGATACCGATCACCAGGAAAACCGGCCGGAAATCCATATTTTCGCCTGTTTCGGTTTACCCCTGGAGCGCCACCGGCACCCGACAACACAGACTCAATCGTGTTGCACGGCGTGGGTCAACTGAAATTCGTTGTTGACAGATGTTAGCCAAACCGCGTTTCGCCGGAGGACGGATTACCAATCATAGCCAGAAATTCCCGGCGCGTTTCGCCACTATCACGAAAAGCACCGAGCATTCGGCTGGTCACCATGGTAACGCCCGACTTGTGCACTCCGCGGGTAGTCATGCATTGGTGTGCCGCCTCAACGATCACAGCGGTACCAAGCGGTTGTAGAATTTCATCGATCGCATTAGCCACTTGCGAAGTCAATTTTTCTTGTATCTGAAGTCGTTTAGCATAAGCCTCAACCAAGCGCGCCAACTTTGAGATGCCCACTACCCGACGATGTGGCATATATGCTACATGGGCCTTACCGATAATCGGGACCATGTGGTGTTCGCAATGTGATTCAAGCCGAATGTCGCGTAACAACACGATTTCGTCGTATCCTTCGACTTCTTCAAAAGTTCGCTCTAGGATGGCTTTGGGGTCAGCAACATAGCCGGAAAAGAACTCTTCGTAGGACCGCACAACGCGATCCGGGGTATCCACTAGACCTTCCCGGTCGGGGTCATCGCCCGCCCATCGGATCAACGTGCGAACCGCAGCCTCTGCCTCTAATCGGCTAGGCTTAGCATTTTCATCTTTATTTTCAGCAATTACGCTGAACGATTTATCAGAATTCACGTGCCACTTCCTGTGTCTTCCATTGCTGGTTACTTTGTAGATGGGTGGCCCCTCACACAACGTCAAGTTCGCCCGACGTCGACCAAACCCAAAGTGGCGGTGCAAGCCGGATCAATGAACAACCGGTTGGGGACCTTCGTAGATATCCAACGAGAATGCAGGCACGGGAACATCAAAAATTTCCCCATACTCGCTGATCATACGAAAACTTCCAAACATGAACCCCGAAGACGTCGTAAGCGGCGTACCACTTGTATACTCGAACGCCTCTCCTGGCTTCAGGATTGGCTGCTCACCAACGACACCATCGCCGATCACATCATGCGCCTGGCCACGCGCATCGACGATCCGCCAATGTCGCGTCAACAGTTGCGCCACGGCATCGCTGTAGTTCTCGATACGGACATGGTAGGCCCAGAAGTATCGACCGTCATCAGGTTCTGATTGATTCTCCAGAAATATGGGCTGCACGCTAACGGTAATGCCGCGGGTCGTCTCCGAATAGGGCTCAGGCACAGCGGATCGAGGAGTTAAGGACATGCTTAATTCTTTAGTCCGAGCTGCACGATGCGCCACCAAGAACGCAGAATTTCGCACAATGGGGATGGTTGAGCCGAACGCCGCCTGCCGACTGACAAAGCTCAGCACCCAATTCAAACTCATCATCAAAGGGTAGCAAGGTGCAAGGCACAACAACGGGACCGTCAGCGCCCTTCTTGTGAACAATCATTCGGGACGTCGCGCACATGATCGTTTCTGGCTCGATCCCAAGAATATCCCAACAATGCACCGTGATTTCTGGAACATCGACGGTCATGTCCATTTCCGGGAACAAGACTAGACGCGCCGGGTCATCAGCATCGATGCTGATGTCCTCGCTTTGGAAAAATGCACGGTAACCGGCGCGCGCCTCATTATCCGTCTCGTCCCAACACGTACGGCCAGCGACATACAGATTAAAGCCGTTTGCCGCCAGCCACCGAAGACCCTCTATCATTGGCTCCCAAGTTTGGGCTCCGCGAATGTCTTCGTGCTTCTCTCGAGTGAAGTGATCAATGGACACCCTGATCGCCAGAGCGTCGCCGTGACACTCGCGCATCGCCAAAAGGTCTCCGCACCAACGATGAAGCGGTTTCATAGCATTAGTTAAAACAAGGACACGGAAACCACGGGTCAAGCTCTCTTCAATCATCGCCGGGAGATCTTTGTTCATGAATGGCTCGCCGCCTGTAAACGCAATCTCCTCGACCGGGTAACCTTCCACTGCGATCTCATCGAGATAAGTCACCACGTGAGACAAGCTGAGATACCTCAGCTTGTCATTAGTCGGACTAGAATCCATGTAGCAGTTATTGCAAGTGATGTTGCAAAGACTACCGGTGTTGAACCATACGGTACGGAGCCGCGTTAGTGCGACCATCGCGCGTTCCTCCCCTTTCGCGGTCACCAAGGGATCCTGGAATTTGGCCAAATCCATGGGAACGGCCTCGGAAATCATCGAATTGGGCATGGCACTAATTTCAATTCTTATCGCAGGTGAATCTCATCGGCACCTGATAATATGCACTGATGCTCCGCGCCAATCAAAAATAGTTTTGTTAGCCTGATACAACGTTCAGCCAAAGACAGATAACCC
>MDTG01012270.1_pt1 | contig 31195 bp, 25 predicted proteins | sample 811421 | NCBI WGS metagenome assembly MDTG01 (sample SAMN05326645, study PRJNA326480) | marine metagenome | isolation source: seawater | place: Pacific Ocean: South East | collected 2011
CGTCGGTAGAAAACGCGCGGCGCGGTTTAACTGCGCCGTATGATTTGGCTTTAAGCCATTTATACACGTCGGGCAGGCGCGCCTTATGCTTTCTCCATGCGCCTGTCCGACCATTTCTATCTATATGAGATGACGCGATCGCAATTGGCGACGCGCCACAATATCGCCAATCAGCCAAATGCCGGTCAAATTGACGCATTACGGCATTTATGCGTCGAGGTGCTGGAACCGGTGCGGCGGCATTTTGGTGTGCCGATTGTGCCGAGCAGTGGCTTTCGCAGCATGGCATTGAACCGGCTTTTGGGCAGTCAGGATTCCAGTAGCCATTGCGCCGGTGAGGCGGTGGATTTTGAGGTTATCGGCGTGGGTAATTTGGTTCTGGCGCATTGGATGGCGGAGAACCTCGTTTTTGACCAATTAATTTTGGAATATCCACAGGCCGATGACGAGCGTGCCGGTTGGCTTCATATATCTTATAAGCACACAGAAAACCGCGCTCAGTGCTTGACTCGACATCAAAACGGTTATGCGCGTGGATTGCCAAGACTGAAAAATGTTCTACAAAAGTTCCCAAAGGCGCAGAAAACGTAACAAAAGGCAATAAACTGTTATTTGTCGTGCCTTAGGTGCTTTTGTAGAACAGGCTCATGGAAAGCCCCAAGCGGGGCATTTATGAGGAAACCGCATGGCACCACCCCCCGCCAGTATTGCCGAGATGACGGAACAGTTTACCGCTGCGCCGCTTTCTGCTTTGCCGCAAGCGGCGCGTTTGGGTGTCCGGCAAACAACCGTTGCCGAGGCGGCGACGCTGAGCGGCATCGGTTTGCACTCCGGTCGCCAAGTCAATGTGCGTTTGCTGCCTGCCGCTGCCAATACGGGCATTGTTTTCCTTCGTACGGATATTGAAGACCAGAGCGAAGCGCTTATCCCGGCACTGTGCGCCAGTGTTTGCGAAGTGACCTTATCTTCAAAAATCGGCAATCGTTTTGGCCATGTGGTCGGCACGGTAGAACATTTAATGGCTGCTTTTGCGGGTTTGCGCATTGATAATGCGATTGTTGAAATTGACGCGGCTGAAGTGCCGATTATGGATGGCAGCGCCAAACCTTTTGTTGACCTTATCAACCGCGCCGGTATTCGTGAATTGGGCGTGTCGCGCCGTGTGGTGCGGGTCACGAAGCCTGTGCGTGTCGAAAATGGCGACGCTTATTGCGAATTAATTCCGGATAATGAGCGCGTCTTCGAAGCTGAGATTGATTTTGATTGCGGCGCCATTGGTCGCCAATCTTATGCACTGACCCTTGATCAGGGTGATTTTGACACTGATGTCGTCAATGCCCGCACGTTCTGCATGGCGCAGCAAGTGGAAGACATGCACAAAGCCGGTCTGGCGCTTGGCGGTTCTATGGACAATGCCATTGTGGTTGACGGTGACGAGGTTTTGAACGAAGAGGGTCTGCGCTCGGCGGATGAATTCGTACAGCACAAATTGCTCGATGCTATTGGTGATTTATATCTGATGGGCATGCCGCTTATCGGTCGCTATCGCGGCTATAAGTCGGGTCATGCCCTTCACAATCAATTGCTCAATGCATTATTTGCTGATGAAACTTGCTTTGAGCTGGTTGAATTGGCGTCAGACGATGCCGTTCTGGCCGCTGAATAAGCCGTTTTAAACTTTTCTTTTTGCTCGGTTGTGCCAATCATGCTGGCTTCGCAGCTTATGATGCAGTAAAACAAGCCATCTGGAAGTGCGGAATCACATGAAAAATTTGATGGCAAAAATTCGTTTCTCCGCAAGTTTTGCGGCGGTGCTCTGTGTGGCGGCCTGCGGTGGCGCACAGATTGAAGCCGAATATGTCGAGCGTCCTGTCGAGCAAATATACAATAGCGCGCATGAAGAATTGGCACTAGGCAATTATATTCTCGCGACGCAAGAATTTGATGAGGTGGAGCGCCAGCACCCTTATTCGCTATGGGCGCGCCGTGCTATGGTGATGGCCGCTTATACCTATTACCTGCAAAACAAATATGATGAAGCGACCGCCACGGCGCGGCGCTTTCTCGCGCTTTATCCCGGCAATAAACAGGCAGCTTATGTATATTATCTGATTGCCTTGTCGCAATATGAACGGATTTCCGATGTCAGCCGCGACCAGCAAACCACGGAACTGGCAATGATTGCCTTGCAGGAAGTGGTGCGCCGCTATCCCGATTCCGACTATGCCCGTGACGCATTATTGAAGATTGATCTGACAAAAGACAATCTTGCTGGCAAAGAAATGAGTGTCGGGCGCTTTTACCTCAATCGCCGCGAATATGCCGCCGCCGCAGGGCGCTTCCGCAATGTGATTGAAAGATATGGGCGCACCAGCCATGTGCCCGAAGCGCTGCATCGCTTGACCGAGGTTTATATGTCATTGGGCATTACGGGCGAAGCACAAAATTCAGCCGCCGTATTGGGTTTTAATTATCCCGACAGCCAGTGGTATCGCGACAGTTATTCGATTTTGGTAGAGCGAGACTTAAAGCCGGTGAAAGACGAAAAATCATGGATAAGCCGCGCCATTGACCGGATTTTATAGGGCGCGGGCATGCTGCTATCGCTCTCCATTCGCGACATTGTTCTGATTGACCGCCTCGACCTTGAGTGGCAACCCACCTTATGCACGCTGACCGGCGAGACCGGTGCCGGTAAATCAATATTGCTGGATGCATTGGGTTTGGCGACCGGCGCGCGCGGCGATGCCGGTCTGGTGCGGCAAGGCTGCACGCAAGGCAGCGTCACGGCGGTGTTTCAGCTTTCAGAAAATCATCCGATTCAAAAAATTCTCAGTGAGAACGGCCTTGACGAGGGCAGCCCGGTTTCCGAATTGATTTTGCGTCGGCAGCAATCGGCTGATGGGCGCAGCCGTGCCTTTTGCAATGACCAGCCGATTGGCGTCAATCTGCTGAAGCAAATCGGTGGGACACTGGTTGAAATCCACGGTCAGAATGAGAGCCAAGCGCTGACCGACGCGGCAACGCAACGCAATTTGCTGGACGGTTTTGCCGGTCATACTGATATGGTTGCCGAGCTTGGCGTTCTGCACGGCGCGCAACAACACGCGCGTGCCGCATTGGCCGCTTATCGCGCTGAATTGGCCAAAGCCAGCGCCGATACCGAGTTTTTGACTCATGCGATTGCCGAATTGCAGGAGTTAAACCCGAAAATCGGCGAGGAAGTGGCGTTGGCAGATGAGCGGCTATTATTGATCAATGCCGAGAAAATTATCGGTGACTTGCGTGAGGCCGAGGATTTCTTGCAAGGCGAGGGCAGTATTGAAACGGCACTTAATGGTGCTTTGCGTCGCCTTGAAAAAGCCGCGCCCGAAGCAGCCGGACAGCTTGATGATGCCATTTCAGCGATTGACCGCGCGCTGATTGAAGCGGGTGAGGCGCGTATCGCGGTTTCTGATGCAGCGGCGCGCATTACCAATAATCCGGCACGGTTGGAAGAAGTGGAGGGGCGTTTATTCGCTTTACGCGGTTTGGCGCGCAAGCACGATACGACTTGCGATGGCTTGCCGAATTTACTGGTCGAAATGGATGAGAAACTAAGCGCCATTCATGGTGGCAATGATCGGATGGCGGAATTGGAAACTGCAGTGAAAGACAGCGATGCGGCTTATGAGAAAGCGGCCATGGCCATTTCCGAGGCTCGCCATGCCGCTGCTGCGCGCTTGGACGATATGGTCAATAAGGAATTGCAGCCGCTCAAACTTGATGGCGGCAAGTTTTCAACCCTGATTGAGCGCGTCGCTTTGGAAGACGGCGCGGCGCATGGCATTGATAAGATAAGTTTTGTGGCCGCGACCAATCCCGGCATGGCGCCGGGGCCGATTGCCAAGATCGCCTCGGGCGGTGAATTGGCGCGCTTCATGCTGGCCTTGAAGGTTTCTTTGGCGACAGAAGGACATGGCGGCACATTGATATTTGACGAGGTTGATGCCGGTGTCGGTGGGGCTGTGGCCGAAGCGGTCGGCACGCGGCTGCACCGTCTGGCACAAAACGGGCAAATTCTGGTGGTCACTCATAGCCCGCAAGTGGCGGCGCGCGGTGACCATCATTGGCAAGTCAGCAAGAGCGGCGAAAACGGCTCGGTCAGCACCAATGTTGTGCCATTGCTTGATAATGCGCGGCTGGAAGAAGTTGCGCGTATGCTGTCGGGCGCTGATATTACCGACGAGGCACGCGCCGCCGCACAGCGTTTGTTGGAGACGGGGTGATGGCGGCGGACACGCCGGTCGATGCGCTTGGCAAGGCCGAGGCCGAAGCCGAATTGGCGCGGCTCGCCGCCGAGATTGCCGCGCATGATATCGCCTATCATCAACAGGATGCGCCGCTTATATCGGACGCTGATTATGATGCCTTGCGCCGCCGGAATGACGAGATTGAAGCCCGCTTTCCTGACTTGAAGCGCGGCGACAGCCCGAGCGAGCAGGTCGGGGCAGCGCCGACAAGCGCCTTTGGAAAAGTGGAACATGTCGTGCCAATGCTGTCATTGGGCAATGCCTTTGACGATGGCGATGTCATCGATTTCGACACCCGTATTCGACGCTTTTTGAATTTGGATGCTGACGTGGAATTGGTGTTTACCTCGGAGCCGAAAATTGACGGCCTGTCAGCCAGCTTGCGTTATGAGAAAGGCGCATTGGTGCAGGGCGCGACGCGCGGCGATGGTCGCGTCGGCGAAGACATTACCGCCAATCTCAAAACCCTGCCCGATATACCCCATCACTTGCCGACCGGTGTTCCCGATATTGTTGAAGTGCGTGGCGAGGTTTATATGAGCCATGCCGACTTCGCTGCGCTGAATGAACGCCAAGAAGCCGAAGGCGGTAAAATATTTGCCAATCCGCGCAATGCGGCGGCCGGCAGTCTGCGCCAGCTTGACCCTGAAATGACCAAACAGAGGCCTTTAAAGTTTTTTGCCTATGCGTGGGGTGAAATGGACGCCATGCCGGCGGATACGCAAAGCGGCATGATGGATTGCTTTCGCAACTGGGGGTTCAGTGTAAATCCGGCTTTCCTGACCGCTCATGACACGGCCGGACTACTGGCCCATTGGGCAGAGATTGAAAACCGCCGTGCCGCGCTGGATTATGATATTGACGGCATGGTCTATAAGGTTGACCGGTTGGATTATCAAAACCGCCTCGGCTTTGTCTCCCGCGCGCCGCGCTGGGCGATTGCCCATAAATTTCCCGCCGAGCAAGCGACCACCACATTAAATGATATCGATATTCAAGTCGGGCGCACCGGTGCGTTGACGCCGGTTGCCAAGCTCGCACCGGTAACCGTTGGCGGTGTGGTGGTCTCTAACGCCACTTTGCACAATGCTGATGAGATTGCGCGTAAAGATATTCGCATTGGCGACCGCGTGGTCATTCAGCGCGCCGGTGACGTTATTCCGCAAGTGGTGCGTGTGCTGCCCGAGGCGCGCAAGGCCGACAGTCAGCCATTTGATTTCCCGACAATTTGCCCGGCTTGTGGTGCCGAGGCCCTGCGCGAAGTGCGCGATGATGGCGAGGCCGATGTGGTGACGCGGTGCTCGGCCGGATTTACCTGTCCGGCGCAAGCACGCGAGCGCTTGAAGCATTTCGTCTCGCGCGCGGCACTCGATATTGAAGGCTTAGGGCAGAAGCAAATTGATGATTATTGGGCGCTGGGCCTTATCAGAACGCCGCAGGATATATTTACCCTGCAGACGCGCTTTGAAAATAATCCGCCGGAAATTTGGCAATATACATCGGGCAGTAAAGACAAAATCGGCACGCTGAAAGAGAGCGCGCGCAAGCTTTTTAGCGCCATTGAAAGCCGTAAAACAGCCGACCTTGACCGCTATATTTTCGCGCTTGGTATTCGCCATATTGGCGAAACATCGGCGCGGCTTTTGGCCCGTCACTATTTATCTTTATCGGCCATGATGCAGGCAGCGCAAGCAATGGCCGCAGGCGATGAAAGTGCGCTCAGCGAGATTGAGGCATTGGACGGGGTCGGCAAGGCGCTGGTCGATGCGCTTATCGGCTTTTTTGCCTCGGAAGAAAACCGCATTGCCGTGGCTGCACTGCTTGAGGTCGGTGTCAATCCAACACCGCCTGAACAAATGGCCACTGATACGCCGGTTGCCGGAAAGACAATTGTTTTCACCGGCACGCTGGAAAAAATGACCCGCGCTGAAGCGAAAGCACGCGCCGAGGCTTTGGGGGCGAAAGTGGTCGGCTCTGTATCGGCCAAGACCGATATTTTGGTTGCCGGTCCGGGGGCAGGTTCAAAGCTTGCCAAGGCGACAGAGCTTGGGGTTGAAGTCCTCACCGAAGAACAGTGGATCGAACTGGCACAAGCCTAGAGCGATTTGCAATTGGCCTTGAGCCAGCTTTTTGTGGATTTATCGACCATGGGCAAAAGGGTTTTCTGCACCCGCTTATGATAAGCGTCGAGCCAGGCAATTTCAGCCGCACTCATTTGGCTTTTATCTATCAGGCGGCGGTCAATCGGAGCCAGCGTCAGCGGCTCAAACCCCATCATCGGACGCGCGCCTCTGGTTTTTTTGAGGGGCGTTACATATTGCAGGTTTTCAATGCGAATGCCGAATGCATTGGTTTTGTAATAGCCCGGCTCATTGGAAACAATCATACCTTCTTCCAGTGCCACCGTGCCGCCTTTTGAAATGCGCTGCGGCCCTTCATGCACGGAAAGATAGCTGCCGACGCCATGGCCGGTGCCGTGGTCAAAATCCAGCCCGACTTCCCACAGCGGCGCGCGTGCCAGCGTATCTAATTGCATGCCGTTTGTGCCGGGCGGAAAATGTGCCATAGCGAGGGCAATATGACCGCGTAAAACACGGGTAAAGGCATCAATAGCGCCGGCCGGTGCTTTGCCGCCCTCAACCAACACCGTGCGTGTGACATCTGTTGTGCCTTGCTGATATTGCCCACCACTGTCGATGAGATAAAGATCGCCCGGCTTAATGGCGCGATTGGTCTTTTCCGTCACGCGGTAATGCACAATTGCCCCATTGGGACCGGTGCCGGAAATCGTATCAAAACTCAAATCCAATAATTTTCCCGACGCGGCACGGCAAGCTTCGGCCTGCTTGGCGGCGCAAATTTCCGTCAGTTCGCCTTTGCCGGCATTTTTGTCAAACCACGCCAGGAAATTGCACAGTGCCGCCCCGTCCATTTCATGCGCCGTAATGCTGGCTTTAATCTCGGCCTTGTGCTTGGCCGCTTTCGGCAAGGCGCACGGGTCGGTGATGCGCACCAAATTTGCATCTTGCATTTGTTCGGCAAACCATGCCGGTGTATTGCTCGGGTCAAAGGCTACTGTTTTGCCTTTCAGTGCTTTCAGTTTGGCGAGCATATCGCCTTGCCGATGCAGACGCAGGCCGCGGCCAATATGCGCACGCACCGTCGCATCGACGCGGCTTTGACGAATGAACCAATCAAAGCTGCCGTTTTTATTGAGCAGTCCGAAAGATAGGGCAAATGGCGTATGGGGCACATCAGTGGCGCGAATATTCAAAAGCCAGGCAATATTTTCAGGCTGCGCCACAAGCAACATATCATGGCCGGCCGTCTTCATCTCAGCCGCCAGTGCTTTGCGTTTTTGTTCTGAGCTGCGACCGGCAAACCGCGTCGGTTGAATGACCACCGGCGAATCCGGCAGCTCAGGGCGGTTATGCCAATCGGCATCGAGCGGGTTTTCATCAAGCAACACCAGTCGTGCACCCTTGGCGGAAAGGCGGTCGCGATAGGCTTTCACCGCCGTCTCACTGTGCAGACGCGGGTCAAGGCCGATTTCCATACCTTTCTTCACTGTGGCAGCAAGCCATTGCGACGGCGCGGTTTGCATAATATCGACAATCGCAAACAGCTTGGTGTCGGTTTGTTTCGGCGCTTGTAAAATATAGCGGCCATCGACAAACAAGGCGGCTTTGCGCGCCAATATAATCGCCGTGCCGGCTGAGCCGCCAAAACCGGATATATATTTCAAGCGCTCATTGGCGGCGGGCACATATTCGCCCTGATATTCGTCCTCGCGCGGCACGATCAGTCCGTCCAGCTTGCGCTTGGCGAGACGTGCGCGCAGCGCCTTTACACGGGGCGCGACGTCATTGGTTGAATGGTCGTCGTCAAAGTTTTGAAACATAACTTACTTTATCGCTTAAAGCAGAGGCTCGTCCATGCCTCTATGACAATTTTCCGCTCGACCACCAAATCATGCGAACGATAACGCGCGATCACACGGCGCGCTTGCTCATTAAGTATGCCGGACACAATCACCCGCCCATGTGGGGTTAAATGGCGTTTGAAATCAGCGGCCAAATCACGCAATGGCGCGGCCAGTATATTGGCTAATATCAAATCAAAGCGCTTTGCCTGATAAGAGCGATGCGCCATGCCCTCAGCCGTGAAGCAATGAATGCGCGGAGCAACGCCATTCAAGCGGGCATTGGTTCTTGTCACGGCGACGGCGGTCGGGTCATTATCACTGGCGAGAATATGGCACGCGCCCGTTTTGGCGGCTGCAATGGCCAGCACGCCCGAGCCGCAGCCAATATCGGCAATATGGTGCGGCGCATGTGCTTTCATATGCACAGCTATCAAAGCCAAGCACCCTTGTGTTGTGCCGTGATGGCCGGAGCCGAAAGCATTACCGGCTTGCATTTCAATATTGCGCCAAGCACCGGCGCGTGGCGCATCATGGCTACCATGCAAATAGAACGGCGGCACAATGACCGGCGGCAGGCCTTTTTGGCTTTCGCTGACCCAATCCTTATCGGGCAATGGTGCCAAATCGGCAATCGCATCAGTCGGTAAAGCGAGCGCCCCCACATTCGGTTCCGTTTCAAAATAAACCTCGAAACGCGTCGCTTCATTATCAACATCCGTGGCCCATATGGTCGCGCCGAAATTCTCGAGCGCGGTCTCCGCGGCTTCCTTGTCGATGGTGGTAAATGTCAGTTTCCAAGCGCTGGGCATAAGCGGTCATGCGGCCGTCAGTGCTTTTCGACATAATTATCGAGCACTTTTTTGGTTCCCGCTTTTTCAAATGCGACGGTCAACTTATTGCCTTCAATCGCCTCAATGCGGCCATAGCCGAATTTTTGGTGGAATATGCGCTCACCGCGCTTAAACGCGCTGGTGCTCATGGAAGAAACAACCGGTTCGGCGCGCGCATTAATGGTCGGCGGCGCGCCTTGTTTGTAAGAACTGCGATTGTTTTGCGCCCGTTGCCAGCCGGGGCTGTTATAGCTGGACGTCGAAAAATCATTATTGAAGCGGCTTTGGTTCGAAAAACCGCCAACCGCATGGTCGCTTTCAGCCACTTCGACATGGTCTTGCGGCAATTCATCGATAAAGCGCGACGGCAAAGCCGAGTTCCACTGGCCGTGCGTGCGACGATTGCCGGCAAAGCTGATGGTGGCGCGCTGTTTGGCGCGGGTAATGCCGACATAAGCGAGGCGGCGTTCTTCTTCCAAGCCTTTTGTGCCGCTTTCGTCGAGGCTGCGCTGGTGGGGAAACAAGCCCTCTTCCCAACCGGGCAGGAACACGCTTTCAAATTCCAACCCTTTGGCGGCGTGCAGCGTCATGATGGAGACTTTATCTTCATTGTCATCATTGGCCGCTTCCATGACCAAAGAAATATGTTCAAGATAGCCGGTCAGCGTCTCAAACTCTTCCATAGAGCGCACAAGTTCTTTCAAGTTTTCCAACTTGCCCGGCGCATCGGGTGATTTATCGGCCTGCCACATGGCGGTATAGCCGCTTTCATCGAGCACCAGTTCGGCCAACTCCGTATGCGTCATGGTATCGACCAATGAGCGCCAATGGGTGACGGCCCGCACAAAGCCGGTCAAAGCGCGCCGCGCGGCCGGTTTCAACTCTTCCGTATCGATAATGTCTTCAGCCATGCGGAACAGCGATTTGCCTTGCCCGCGCGCCGCGTTTTGCAGCGTCTGCATGGCGACATTGCCGAGGCCACGGCGCGGCTTATTGCAAATCCGTTCAAAAGCCAAATCATCGTCGATTTGCGCAATCAGCCGCAAATAAGCATTGGCATCGCGAATTTCCGCGCGTTCATAAAAGCGCGGGCCGCCAATCACGCGATAGGGAATGCCCAAAGAAATAAAACGGTCTTCAAATTCGCGCATTTGGAATGAGGCGCGCACCAGAACCGCCATTTCATTAAGCGCCTGACCGCTGCGTTGATAGGCTTCAATGTCATCGGCCGTCATGCGTGCCTCTTCTTCGCCATCCCATACGCCGCGTACTTTTACCGGGTCGCCATCTTCATTGCTGTCGGTCCAGAGGGTTTTGCCGAGGCGGCTCTCATTGGCGGCAATCAGGCCGGAGGCGGCACCCAAAATATGCGGTGTTGAGCGGTAATTGCGTTCCAGCCGTATTACTTGCGCGCCTTCAAAATCCTTTTCGAAGCGCAAAATATTGTCGACCTCGGCACCGCGCCAGCCGTAAATTGATTGGTCATCATCGCCGACGCAGCAAATATTATTGTGCCCCTGCGCCAGCAAACGCAGCCAGAGATATTGCACCGCATTCGTGTCTTGATATTCATCGACCAAAATATGTTTGAAACGTTGCTGATACTCGCTCAGCACCGCTTCATTTTCGCGAAACAGGCGCAAACATTCGAGCAGCAAATCGCCGAAATCGGCGGCATTGAGTATTTTCAACCGTTTTTGATAATCGGCATAAAGCTTACCGCCCAAGCCACTGGCAAAAAAACCGGCTTCGCCTTCCGGCACATTTTCAGGCATCCAGCCACGGTTTTTCCAGCGATCAATCAAAATCGCCATTTGTCGTGCCGGCCAGCGCTTTTCATCGATATTCTCGGCCTGAATAAGCTGTTTCAGCAGCCTTATTTGGTCATCGGTGTCGAGAATGGTGAAATCGGGCCGTAAATCGACCAATTCGGCGTGAATCCTCAATATTTTCGCCGATAATGAGTGAAATGTCCCGAGCCAGGGCATGCCCTCAACGGTTTCGCCAAGCATTTGGCCGATGCGCTCCTTCATTTCGCGCGCCGCCTTATTGGTAAAAGTAACGGCGAGAATTTGGCTCGGCCAAGCCTGTTGCGTGGCAATCTTAAAAGCAATGCGCGTGGTCAGCGCGCGTGTCTTACCGGTGCCGGCACCGGCCAGCAAGAGAAGCGGCCCGTCATCGGCGGTGACGGCAGCTTTTTGCTCATCATTCAATCCGTCGAGCAAAGGCTCAAGGCGGCGCGCCTGTCCGGCCGCGCTGGCGCGCTCAGATATGCTGCCACCTTGCGGCTGCGGCGCAGGGGGTGGGGCGTCAGCGCCCAAATCGAACGGGTCGTTTTCCATCCATCTCACCTAATTTGATTCGCTCACTATAGCATTTCGTGCATTTAGGCCGAACCTATCTAGCCAATCACTTGCGACATTGTTAGTCTCGGCACTCGAGATAACAATAGGTCGTCATGCCGCGCTTTCCCTATCTTTCTTCCATTTTTCTGCTGCTGTCATTGGTCATGGCCGCTGTGATTGTGCCGAATAAGGCGCGAATTTTGCCGCCGGTGCAACAAATCGAAAGCGATTTATCGACGCGCTTTGACGGCGCAGTGAAAATCGACGGTGCTGTGCGCTTGCGTTTTTTACCGCGGCCACAGCTCATTATCGACAAGGTCAGCTTCAGCGACAGTAAAGACGCTGAGGCATTGTTCGCTGCCACCATACCGCGCCTGGTTATTGACTTGAATGTGACCGAATTGGTGCAGGGGCGCTTCTCATCGCGCTCTTTCGCCTTGCTCAGGCCAAATGTGCAAATGCGATTGGCTGACCGCCCCGCCGCTTTGCTGGCCGGATTGCACGGCGTATCATCGCCGCCGATAGACATATTGAATGGCGATTTTCGCATTATCGGTCTCGACCCGCTGCGACCATCACATGAGACAAAAATAGCGGAAATGTCGATCAAGCTTGCGGGCAAACAGGCCGATGGCACAATATCGCTCCTGCTACAAAAATCACTGTCGAGCGGTCAAATAGGGCAGTTGCGCTTGACCATTGGCGCAATGGCAAGCGAGACCCAAATTAACCTCACTCTCGGTCTCGGCATTAATGAGCAGTTTCAATTTAACGGCTTTTTGTCTGGCCTCGATGCGCAATGGCGGCTCGATGGCGAGGTTGAATTAATGTCTGACAATATGCTCGCCAATGCCATTGAGGCCCGCTTGCCGGTTAGTCTGCTGCCCGACGGAAGGCGGCTCGCCCTGTCGGGTTTGGTGCGCGGTTCGTCATCCGGTTTGCGTTCCGACAGTTTGGAAATCGAAGCGCTTAACACAATTTTTCGCGCGCGCATGGCATTAAACTGGCCGCGCCGCGCCGGAGAAACACCAATGCTAGACGGGCGTTTGTCTACCGGATCCGTCAATCTTGATTTGATGCGCCCGAATTTCGATTTAAGAACCCAGGCTTTGCTCGGCCAATTGTGGCGTACTCTCGCTCCCGATCTTGCCATATCTATGACGCTGGAAGCTACGCGCTTTACCATTGGCGGTGAAACCGGCTCCGATCTGTCTGCCGATATTGAGCAAAAGGCCGAAATATTGCGGGTGCAGCGACTAAATCTTAATTTGCCGTTCCGTTCATCTTTATTGGCCTCGGGGCGTTTCAGCCTGGCCGATGAAAACCCAGCATTTGAAGGAAATTTCTCTGCCCGTTCTTCCGATACATTGGCTTTGCTGCTGTGGCTCGGCAATCGATATGGCGTGGATTTTTCAGCCCTAGCCGAGACGGTTGACGAAGCTCAATTTCAGCGCACCTCATTGGTCGGCGATGTGACCTTCGACAATAACGGCCTGGACTTGAAGGGTCTGGCCGGTCGTCTCGGCGATGACTATTTTTCGTCAGAGATAAAACTGTCTGATTTGGCAGTGCAAGAGGCCGATATAATGTTCAATATCAATCGACTCGATTTGGCCGATTGGGGCATCGTAACCGGCGGCTCTGCGGCACGCGATGGAGGTCTTGTCAGCATTTGGCCGCAAATCAATCGCTTATTGGGCGACCTCATGCACGAAGCTAATGCGCGGCGCTTGATTGATTTTGACATAAATGTCGGCCGCGTATTTGCCGATACGCGGCGCATCGGGTCGGCGCGTATTGAAGGGCGGTTAAATGACCGCGCCTTAGAGCTTGAAACGCTGCATCTGGCAAATTTTGATAATGCCGATATTCGTTTGGCGGGCCGCGTGAATTATGATGCCACTTTGGCCTATGGGACACTGGCATTGTCGGCTGAAAGCGACTCGTCAGAATGGCTGCGTGAACCGATATTTTCGCTTTTTGCCCCGCTTGACTTTACTGCCGCAGCTGCCAGCCGCCTTGCCGTTGAAATAAATCTCACGGCGCCGGAGTCTGCGGATTGGCCGAAGGTTTTATATTCAGCGACGGGTGATATTGGTGGCGCGGAACTTGACCTCACAATGAGTACGCCGACCCGGTCGCTTGCCTATGTGGAAAGCGGTACGGAAATGAAGCTCGCCTTGAAAGGTGCGGCGAATGACATGGCACGATTGTTTTTACTGCCTGCCTCCTATAACGATGCAGCGCTTGGTGACATGCGGTTAGATTTGACTGCATCGGGCAATGATTTGTTTTCACTAGCCACTGACATGGTGCTGGCCAATGACCGTCTGGCCTTGAACGGAACATTGCGGGCAGGAACAGGCGGCAATTCTCTAGCGGGGGCGCTGGAGTTTGATTTGGCGCAATTCTTGCCCTTGCTCGCGCCGGCCAGTGATTGGTCGCCTGTGGTGGCGCGGGGCAAGGTTCAACTTATTGCCGCGCCTGAAAACACCAGCTTTTCAGGTCTTGAGATGAATTTCAGTGGCGGGCGCGTTTCAGGCGAGGGGGTTTTGCAAAGCGGCGACGCCCTGCCGCGCCTGAATATGAATATGGCGGTCGAGAATGTCGATTTGAGTTGGTTGTTGCCGATGCGAGAAGCGGAAAATTGGAACGAGGGTCAGCTACGCTGGGCTTTGTTTGGGCGCAGCAATGCCGATATTCAGTTACGCGCGATAAATTCGCGCTTCGGGCCGATAATGCTCGACAATCTGAGCGGACGGTTGAAATTGACCGAAGGTGTATTGGAAGCGCCGGAAGTCACGCTCAATCTTTTGGGTGGCACAATGACAGCCAATGTTTTGGCCGAGGGCGGTTTCTTGACACCGCGCTTTGCCATTAATGCCCAATTTGCCGAGATTAACCCGACATCGCTTATCGCGGCGCAATATGGCAATGCCCTGGTCGATGCGCCGGTGAGCGGCTCTCTTATGTTGGAAGGTCGCGGCAGCAGCGCCCGTGCCGTCATGGCGGCGTTGAGCGGGGAGCTGAATTTTGAAATATCTCCCGGAAATCTGACATTCTTTGATGCTGTCGGTTTTGCCGATGCCGCACGGATTGCCAATTTTGCAGGAGATGCCAACACTTTGGTCGCGCAACATACCGGCTTACATCGGCTGAGTTTTGCCCGCGGTCTGGGCCGCGCCAATCTCCGTAATGGTGTGCTTGATGCCGCCAGTGCCGATTTTGTTTTTGCCGATGGTTTGAATGAAGCACGGCTTGAAGCGGCAATGGATATGGTGGGTCTTGAGGTCGATGCGGCTTTTGCGCTTTATCCTCTTGATCGTCAAAGGCCTGTCATATGGCGTGTAAGCGGTGATTTTGAGAAGCCGATTGTGGAAATTGACGCATCGGCTTTTAATGCTAATTCTGTCGCGCCCAGCGCAACACCGCCACCCGCAAGGTAGATGACAGGCTGGCCTCGCGGGTTTCGGCGTCTAGCTGACGAATAAGGTCGGGCACGGATTGCTTGTTCTGTGCCGCCATTTCCTTAAGCGTATCCCAAAATATCGGCTCCAATGACACGCTGGTCGCGTGACCGGCAATGGTGATGGAACGTTTTTCGGGTTTCATGAGCTTATTTTGGCGCAATCATATCTTCCGGACGGACTATGGTGTCGAATTCTTCTTCCGTTACAAAGCCGCCTTTAACCGCTTCTTCGCGCAATGTTGTGCCGTTTCTATGCGCCGTTTTGGCAACCGTGGTCGCATTGTCATAGCCGATTGTCGGGGCCAATGCCGTAACCAGCATGAGCGAGCGTTCCATTAGTGCAGCGATATTGTCTTCATTGGCCTTAATGCCGACAACGCAATTATCGGAGAAGCTGACCGCCGCGTCACCAAGCAGACGAATGGATTGCAGCACATTGGCGGCAATCACGGGTTTGTAAACATTCAATTCAAAATGTCCTTGCGAGCCGGCAAAAGAAACGGCCGTATTATTGCCCATCACTTGCGCGCAGACCATGGTCAGCGCTTCGCATTGCGTCGGATTGACCTTGCCCGGCATGATGGAGGAGCCGGGCTCGTTTTCCGGCAGGCTCAATTCACCCAAACCGGAGCGCGGGCCGGAGCCGAGCAGACGAATATCATTGGCGATTTTGAACAAGGAGACGGCTACCTCATTGAGTGCGCCATGTGCTTCGACCATGGCGTCATGCGTTGCCAGAGCCTCAAATTTATTCGGCGCGGTAATGAAAGGCAGCTTGGTATAGGCCGCCACTTCATCGGCAAATTTTTCGGCAAAACCGACTTTCGCATTAATGCCGGTGCCGACCGCCGTGCCGCCTTGCGCCAATTCATAAAGTTTCGGCAACACGCCTTCGACGCGGGCGATGCCGTTTGCCACCATAGCCACATAGCCGGAAAATTCTTGCCCCAGAGTCAGAGGCGTTGCGTCTTGCGTGTGGGTGCGGCCGATTTTGATGATGTCTTTGAAGCTCTGCGCCTTATCGTTCAGCGCATTGTGCAATTGCTGCAGGCTCGGTACCAGCATATGAACGATTTCTTCCGCCGCCGCGATATGCATGGCGGTCGGGAAGGTATCATTGGATGATTGACTGCGATTACAATGGTCATTCGGGTGCACCGGTTCCTTTGAACCCATTGTGCCGCCGAGCATTTCAATGGCGCGATTAGAGATGACTTCATTGGAATTCATGTTGGATTGTGTGCCTGAACCGGTTTGCCAAACAACAAGCGGGAAATGATCGTTCAGCTTGCCTTCCGCTACTTCACTGGCAGCGCTGACAATGGCCTCACCGATTTCTTTTTCCAAATTGTCGAGCTTCATATTGGCTTTGGCGGCTGACATTTTAACAATGCCGAGCGCCCGCACCAGCGGCAGCGGCATGGTTTCCGTGCCGATTTTGAAATTGCCGAGCGAGCGCTGCGTCTGCGCCCCCCAATATTTATCGGCGGCGACTTCCAATGGGCCAAAGCTATCGGTTTCGGTGCGCGTATCGGCCATTTTTCACTCTCCAATGGAAATTTTATCAGTAAGCGGTCTAACACGGTGACCGCATGCCGCCAATATATCCGCTAATATTGGGCGTTGAAAACTATTTATCGCGAAAGCTGTCGAGACTGACCACTTCGCCGCTCTTATCGTCAGTTTTTTTACCCGGCGCACCGGATTGGTCTTCTTCTGCCGATAAAATGGCATCAACCATAGTGTCTTGGTTTTCAATCGCCGCCAAGTCGATATTAGGGGCATCGACGTCAAACATCAGTCCGAAGGCGACGCTGGGGTCATAAAATTTGCTGACCGCGGAAAACGGCACGGTCAATCTTTCCGGCGTGTCATTAAAACTCAGCGTCACATGAAACGCATCTTCTTCAATTTCCAAATCGTCAAATTGGTTTTGCAGCACAATGGTAATTTCTTCCGGATGCTGGGCGCGCAGCTTGTCGGAAATCACTACGCCGTCGGCTTGCGTGTAATATGTGATGTAAAAATGATGCGCGCCGGCGAGGCCTTCTGATGCGGCTTCCTGCATAACTTTGCGCACCATGCCAAGCAGTGCCGCTTGAGCGCGGTCTGCATATTTATAAATGTCGCCGGAATCATCGCTTGTGTCTGTCATATGTTTTGCCTGCTTGCCTTTCGGCCAATTAAAAGTGGAAGGCTTCTGTTGCCAGGTGCCTTCCGAACCCCGCCACCACCGGCGAAGGCGGTGGACTTTAAATGAAGTCGTGTGACTGCTTACGCAGCGACAGCTACTTCCGCATAGTTGTCATTTGCAACTACTAAAGTGGCCCGATGACGATGGTGCCATGCCGGGCGACGGAAACATCCTTTACGCCCTCGTCGATCCTGGTTCGCCCCCGAAACATGAAAGAATTGGTGGAGGCGCCGGGTACTGCCCCCGGGTCCGATGGGTTTATTGCGAAGCCCGTTTATCGCCATAGTCGGCAAGCCGACAGTGCTAATATAACAGTTTACACAGCAAATTAACAGTGCGGCGGTAAAGCCCGTTGCGAATCTTCCATCGAAAAGGGCAAATTAGATGTATGAAGCAATATCTTGACCTGCTTGAGCATGTGTTGCACCACGGCGTGCAGCGTGATGACCGCACCGGTACCGGCACTTTGTCCGTGTTCGGCCATCAAATGCGTTTTAATTTGGGCCATGGTTTTCCGGTTCTGACGACCAAAAAGCTGCATTTGAAATCCATTATTCATGAATTGTTGTGGTTTCTCTCGGGCGATACCAATATCGCCTATTTGAAAGAAAACGGCGTTTCGATTTGGGATGAATGGGCCGATGCGGACGGTAATCTCGGGCCGGTTTACGGCAAGCAATGGCGCAGCTGGCAGACGCCCGGCGGGGCGCATATTGACCAAATTACCGCTTTGGTGGAGCAGTTGAAAAACAACCCTGACTCGCGTCGTCATATCGTCACGGCTTGGAATCCGGCCGATGTCGATAATATGGCACTGCCGCCTTGCCACTGTTTGTTCCAGTTTTATGTCGCCAAAGGCAAGCTGTCGTGCCAGCTCTATCAGCGCTCAGCCGATATTTTTCTCGGTGTGCCGTTCAACATTGCGTCTTATGCACTGCTGACGCAAATGCTGGCGCAGGTTTGCGACTTGGAAGCCGGAGATTTCGTGCATACGTTGGGCGATGCACATCTTTATCTCAATCATATCGACCAAGCACGCACGCAATTGCAGCGCCGCCCGGGGGTTTTGCCGAGCATTAACATCAACCCCGACAAAAAAGATATTTTCGGCTTTGTCTTTGATGATTTCGAATTGGTTGATTATGTCGCCCAAGACCATATTCCCGCGCCGGTTGCCGTTTAGCCATGCCGGTGATTGAGATGGTGGTGGCCGTTGCCGAAAACGGCATTATCGGCAAAGACGGTGATATGCCATGGCAACTGCCGTCCGATCTCAAACATTTCAAACAAGTGACAATGGGTTGCCCGATTATTATGGGACGGCTGACATGGAAAAGTATCGGTCGGCCTTTGCCCGGTCGGGTGAATATTGTCATCAGCCGCAGCGCGTTGGATTTGCCCGACGGGGTGGTTGGCGTTGCCACACCTGAGGAAGCGTTGGGCGCGGCGGGTGATGCTGAGACGGTGATGATTATCGGCGGCGGGCAGATTTATAGATTATTCGAGCCGCAGGCGACGACCATTCATCTGACTGAAGTTCACGCCACGCCTGATGGCGACACAGCATTTGCTTTGCAAAACCCCGATGATTGGCACGAGGCGGCGCGCGAAAGATTTTCGGCTGGCGAAAACGATAGCGCCGATTATAGTTTTATCACGCTGAAACGCATTTAAGCGGGGAGGGTGATATGCGCGAAATTGCTTCAGGCCTATTATTTCCCGAAGGGCCGATTGTTATGGATGATGGTTCGGTCATATTGGTTGAGATTGCGCGCGGCACATTGAGCCGCGTTACCCCTGACGGAAAAATCGAAGTGATTGCCGAAACCGGCGGCGGGCCGAACGGTGCAGCCATTGGCCCCGATGGCGCGGTTTATATTTGCAATAATGGCGGCTTTGAATGGCACGATGTCAACGGCTTGCTGTTTGCCGGCGATATTGCGCAAGATTATTCGGGCGGGCGCATTGAGCGGGTCGATTTGGCGACCGGCAAAGTCGAGGTGCTATATACGGAAGTAAACGGCAATCCGCTGCGCGGGCCCAATGATATCGTTTTCGATAGACAAGGCGGTTTTTGGTTCACCGATTTGGGCAAAGGGCATGGCCGGTTGAAAGACCGAGGCGCCCTGTTTTACGCCAAAACCGATGGCAGTCACGTCGAGGAAATGGTGTTTCCCGTTGAAACCGCCAATGGTGTCGGTCTCAGTCCTGATGAAGATTATGTCTATGTCGCCGAAACACAAGGCGCGCGCCTCTGGCGTTGGAAACTTGACGGGCCGGGCAAGCTGGCCGAGAGCGGACGCACGGGCCAGAAAAATTTTGTTGCTTCGCCGGAAGGCTATAGCTTTTTCGACTCCATGGCGGTCGAGGCCGATGGCACGGTTTGTGTCGCGACCATTATGAATGGCGGCATTTCACGTATCAATCCGGCAACCGGCGATATTCGCCATGTGTCGACCGGCGACCCGATGACCACCAATATTTGCTTTGGCGGGGAAGATTTGAAAACCGCTTACATTACCGCTTCAGGCACCGGACGCTTGCTGGCGACCGAATGGGACACGCCCGGCCTGCCGCTTAATTTTCTGAATAAGTAGAGACAAACTCCGGCAGCACGACGGCTTGGCCGCAATGGCGGTTGCCGTCGGCGTCGACTTGCATAAGCGGCGGGCCATATAACACCCAGCCCTCACGCAGCGCATCAGAAACGCGCTGGCAAAAGGCAGCATCATCAGGGCCGGTCAAAAAACGATAGGCTTTTTTTCTTCACTCAAGTGGTTTCCTTAATTGATTTACTGATGCGCGCGGCCAGTTTATGAAATGCTTCATGACTGCCATTTGTGCCGATAGCGGCATCAAGCGGCAGGGCTGCGAGATGTGCTAGTTTCAGCTTTTTTGCCATAGCCTCGCCGCCTTCGCCAAACGGATAAAGGCGGGTGCCATTAGGAGCATCGAGATAAGCCATATTTTCAAACAGCCCCAGCACCGGCACTTGGGTTTTTTCGAACATGGCAATGGCACGGGTCACATCGGCCAGCGCCAAATCAGATGGCGTGGTGACCAGCACCGCGCCCGATACCGGAATACGCTGCGCCATGGTCAGTTGAATATCACCCGTGCCGGGTGGCAGGTCGAGCACCAGCACGTCAAGTTCGGGCCAAGCGACATCTTCGAGCATTTGCATCAGCGCGCCTTGTGCCATCGGGCCGCGCCAAATCATCGCCTGTTCGCTATCGATCAAATAACCAATGGACATGGTGTGCATGCCGCCCGCTTCAATTGGAATAAGCTTTTTGTCGTCGGTCAGTTGCGGCTTGTCGGTAATGCCCAAAAGCAGCGGCATGCTCGGCCCGTAAATATCGGCATCGAGCAGGCCGGTGACGTTACCCGCTTTGGCCAATGCCGCAGCCAGATTGACCGCAACGGTCGATTTGCCGACGCCGCCCTTGCCAGAAGAGACAGCGATCACTGTTTTGATGCGTTTGAAAATCTCGGGTATTTCCGTGCTGGCGCTTTTATGTGGCGTCTTTTCCTGCGCCATGCGATGAGCCGTCAAAACGCAAGTTACCGACACCACGTCTCGCAATTCCTGTACCGCTTGTTCGGCTTGCGTCTTCAGCCCGTCCAGTGTTTCAGGCGGCAGACCGTCCACCTCAATGGAAAAGCCGACATTGCCGTCGCGCAGCACCAAACCCTGCACGCGGTCGGCTGCGACCAGCGTTTGCGTGTCGCTGGCGGCGGTAATCGCATCCAGTGCAGCGAGAATGTCTTTCTCGAGCAATTCGGTCATGGTTAAAAAACCTCGGCTAAACCTTGAATTTACCTGTCATGTTCACCACATAGACCTGTATATAATGCGCTTGTCAATCGATGCGAAGATTGCGTTGTTCTTGCACAAGTGTCACATTGCGACACATTCGGCGCGCGCATATAGAAGCGTCTCGGTAAACGGAGGTTAGTCAATGCCTTGGGACAATAATTCAGGCAATAATCAAAACCCCTGGGGCAGCGGTGGTGGCTCAGGTAAAGGGCCCGGTCGAGGCCCCGGCGGCAATGAGCCGGACATTGAAGAAATGATTCGTCAGGCGCAAGAACGCGTCAGCCGTCTGCTGCCCGGTGCGGGCGGCGGCTCAGGATTGGTCGTAATAGTTGCTGTTCTGCTCGGCCTTTGGGCGTTGAGCGGGTTTTACCGCGTGCAAGCCGATGAGCAGGGGGTTGTGTTGCGCTTCGGCAAGTTTCATACGCAAACCAGCCCGGGCCTAAATTATCATTTGCCTTGGCCTATTGAGACGGCTGTAACGCCAAAAGTGACGACGGAGAATCTGGTTGATATCGGCATGCGCGCTAGCACTGACCGGCGCTCTGCCGGTGTAACACGTGATGTGCCGGAAGAAAGCTTGATGTTGACCGGTGACGAAAATATCGTCGATGTAGATTTCTCGGTGTTCTGGGTCATTAAAGATGCACCCGATTTCCTGTTCAATATTCAAAACCCAACGGGCACGGTGAAGGCTGTTGCCGAAAGCACCATGCGGGAAATTATCGGGCAAAATGATATTCAGCCGATTTTGACCGAACAGCGTCAAACCAATGAAGAGCAAGTTAAGGCGCTGATGCAAAAAACCCTTGATGAATATGGTGCCGGCATCACCATTACCCGAGTGAAAATGCAGAAAGTTGACCCGCCTGCGGCAGTGATTGATGCTTTCCGCGATGTGCAAGCGGCACGCGCCGACCAAGAGCGGGCGCGCAATGAAGCCAATAAATATGCTAATCGCGTTGTGCCGGAAGCACAAGGTGAGGCGGTGCGTATCCGGCGTGAAGCGGAAGCCTATCGCGCCCAAACAGTTGCTGAAGCCGATGGTGAAGCAACCCGTTTTGCCTCGATTTATGATGAATATCGTTCTGCGCGCGGCGTTACCCGCCAGCGCATGTTCCTTGAAACATTGGAAAAAGTTCTTGGCCGCACCAATAAGGTGATTATCGAGCAAGACGGGCAAGGCGTTGTGCCCTACCTGCCGCTCGACCAGCTGAAGCGCAATCAGGAGGCAAAACAATGAAACGCCCTAGTTTCGTAATTTCTCTCATTCTTCTTGGCTTTTTAGGCGTCTTGGCTTCGGCCTCGTTATTTACCGTGCATCAAACGCAACAAGCTTTGTTGCTGCAATTCGGTGACCCGCGCCGTGTCATTACCGAGGCCGGTCTCAATATAAAAGTGCCGTTTGTGCAAAATGTTATTTTCATCGACAAGCGTATTCTTGACCTTGATACGCCGGCGGAAGAGCTGATTGCATCAGACCAAAAGCGTCTGGTGGTTGATGCCTTTACCCGCTATCGCATCGTCGACCCGCTGCAATTCTACAAAGCCTTGCGCGATGAGCGTCGCGCCCAATCGCGTCTTTCAACCATTGTGTCGTCTTCCATGCGCTCGGTTTTGGGTGAAGAAAAATTTGAAACCGTGGTACGCGATGAACGTTCGCAGCTGATGCAGCGCATCAGCGCCTTGGTCAATGAGCAAGCGGCTGATTTTGGCATTGAGATTATTGATGTGCGTATTCGCCGTGCCGATTTGCCGGAGGCTAACAGCCAAGCGATTTATCGCCGGATGCAAACCGAACGCGAGCAAGAGGCGGCTGAGTTCCGTGCCCGTGGTCAGGAGGTGGCGCGCGCTATTCGCGCACAAGCCGATAAACAAGTGACGGTTCTTCTCGCCGAAGCGACCCGTGACAGTGAAATCATTCGCGGTCAGGGCGATGGTTGCCGCAACCGCGTGTTTGCCAAGGTATTCGGACAAGATCCAGATTTCTTCGCCTTTTACCGCTCTATGCAAGCCTATGAAAAAGCCTTGGAAGAAGACGGCACAACCATGGTGTTGTCGCCTGACAGCGCTTTTTTCCAATTCTTAAAAAATCCGAACTCAACGCTGGCGCCCAGCCAAACCGGTAAGGTCAAGCGCGGAGCTCGGGTTAATGTCGATAAGCTGACCAAAGACGGCAAATCATTGAGCGATAATTTGTGCCCCGAAATCGTCCTAGAGGCGGCAGCGGAGCAGGCGGCAAACTAATGCTCGAAAAGCTGTTTCTGGCCATTGGGCTGGTGCTGGCTTTTGAAGGGGCTCTTTATGCCCTTTTTCCGTCATTTTTGCGTTCTATGGTCAAACAATTCGATGCTGTCAGTGATGCCACCCTCCGCAATGGCGGTTTGGTTGCTCTGACCATAGGTGTCGTTTTGGTCTGGATGCTTGGATAGGATTTCTCATAAATGTTGGAACAAACGCTCTCTCGCTTTTTCATTGTCTTCGCGCTCATGGTTGCGCCATTGGCGGTCGGTTCTGCTGTGGCACGACCGATAGATGGCTTTGCCGATTTGGCCGAACGCCTGACCCCGGCCGTGGTCAATATATCGACCTCGCAAAAAGTTGAACAGCGCCGCTCGCGCGGCCCAGGCCAACCACCTTTTGACCGCTTTTTTGAAGAGTTTTTCAACCAGCGGCGCGGCGACGGTCAAGCGCCTAGTCAAAAAGTCTCTTCTTTGGGCAGTGGATTTGTTATCGATCCGAAAGGCATTATCGTCACCAATAATCATGTGATTGAAGAAGCCGATGAAATTACCGTGACCTTTTCAGACGGCACTAAGCTTGATGCCGAGTTGATTGGCCGCGACCCGAAGACCGATTTGGCCGTATTGAAAGTAAGTTCCAAAAAACGCCTGCCCTTTGTGTCTTTGGGCGATAGCGATAAGGCGCGGGTCGGCGATTGGGTGATTGCCATTGGCAATCCGTTCGGGCTGGGCGGCTCGCTTTCCGCCGGTGTTATTTCGGCGATTAACCGTGATATCAATGCCGGTCCTTATGACAGTTTCATTCAAACCGATGCCGCCATTAACCGCGGTAATTCGGGTGGGCCTTTGTTCAATATGCGCGGTGAAGTCATTGGCGTAAACTCAGCGATTATTTCACCATCAGGTGGTTCGGTCGGTATCGGCTTTTCAATTCCGTCCAATCTCGCCAAAACGGTGACTGCACAATTGCAGAATTTTGGTGAGACACGCCGTGGTTGGCTCGGCGTGCGCATTCAGCAAGTGACCGATGAATTGGCCGAAGGCTTATCACTCGGTAAGGCGCGTGGGGCTTTGGTGTCGGAAGTTTCGCCTGACGGGCCGGCTGAAAAAGGCGGTGTGAAAGTCGGCGATGTGATTGTCCGCTTTGACGGCAAGCCTGTGCCGACCATGCGCGATTTGCCCCGTATTGTGGCTGAAACGACGATTGATAAGCCGGTTCAGGTTGAGATCATTCGGCGCGGCAAGTCGCGCATGTTGAAAATCGTTACCGGCCGCTTGGAAGAAGCAAGCAGCAAGCCTGAGAATGAAAAGCAGACGAAAGAACAAGTGCGCAGCGATGATGACGAAAGCTATATCGGGCTGACTTTGCAAAGCTTAAGCCGCGAGAACCGCCAGCGCTTCGGTTTGGGCGATGATGTTATCGGTGCCGTGATTATCGATGTTGAGCGTGACAGTGCGGCCTTTGAATCGGGTATTCGCCCCGGCGATGTTGTGTCAGAGATTGACCAGCGCCCTGTCGGTTCGGCCAAAGCAGTGGTTGATGCGCTGAAAGCGGCCAAGAAAAACGGGCGTAATTCAGCGTTGGCTTTTATTCGTTCCGGTGAAACCGTGCGCTTTATCGCCCTACCTTTGGCTGATTAAAAACCGCTTTAGGCGAATTCGTTTTGCTTATAACCTTGCAGATAGAGTAGAGCGGTCAAATCGCCATGGGTGATGCGATAGCGCGCGCTTTCAGCGACGGCGGGTTTGGCGCGAAAGGCCACGCCCATGCCGGCAATGCCCAGCATGGCTAAATCATTTGAACCGTCACCAACGGCCAGCACCTCGTCTTGCTCGAGGCCCATTTCGGCCGCCCAAGCGACAAGAATTTCGGCCTTGGTAGCACGCCCCAAAACCGGCTCGACCACTGTGCCGTCCAGCACGCCATTTTCGACGTTTAAATCATTGCATTGAAAGCGGTTGAAATTGAGCTTATCGGCAATACGCGATGCAAAGAACACAAAGCCACCTGAAACAAGGCCGCAAAACACATTATGTTTGCGCAAGGTTGCAAGCAGAGAAGCGGCGCCGGGCATCAGCGATATGCCATTATCATAAAGCTCTTGCAGCGCGCTTTCGGGCACATTTTTCAGCATTGCGACGCGCTCTTTCAAGGCCAGTTCAAAATCCAACTCGCCGCGCATGGCGCGTTTAGTTATATCGGCGATTACGTCTTCTTTGCCGATGGTCTTGGCCAGTTCATCAAGACATTCTTGTTCGATAATCGTGCTTTCCAAATCGGCAATTAGCATTTTCTTCTGCCGTGCCATATCGCTGACACGGTTAATATCAATCGGCTCGTCGCTAAAGCGGTCAGCCATGGCATCAGCAATGCCTAGCATATCGGGCGCAATGGCATATTGCACCGCCGCGTCGCCGAGGCGGTCGGCCGTAGGCAGGGTCGGTATGGCTTCGGCCAGCGTTGCCAGCATGTTGTCGTTCAGCGTGTCGCTGTCCGGTTGCGCAGTCACTACCAGAAAATCCGTTTCTGTCGCTTTTGTCATCTGCAAGAACCCTATATGAATGAGTTATGTCCGAGCTACCCATCCTTATTGCAGGCGCAACGGCCAGCGGCAAGTCCGCATTGGCTGTGGCGCTGGCAGAAAAATATAATGGCTGCGTTATCAATGCCGATAGCATGCAGGTTTATGACACGCTGAATGTACTGACGGCGCGACCGCCAAAGGAGGATTTGCGCCGCGCGCGCCATGTTCTTTACGGTCATGTGCCTGTCGCCGCGCCATATAGTGTCGGGCAATGGCAAGCCGAAGCGCTGGCCGCAATCGATGAAGCGAAGAAAAACGGCCAGCGGCCGATATTGGTCGGCGGCACCGGGCTGTATTTCAAAAGCCTGACGCAAGGGCTGGCCGATGTTCCCGATATTCCTGAAAATCTGCGCGACGGTTTGCGCGCAAGGCTCGATAGTGATGGCTTATCAGTGCTTTATGCTGAACTGCAGCTCGTTGATAGCGCATTGGCACTACGCTTGCCGCCGACAGATACGCAACGTATTTTGCGCGGCCTTGAGGTCTATGAAGCGACCGGAGAGCCGTTATCGCAATGGCAAAAACAGGAGCAAAAGCCACCTTTGACCGCTTATTGCGGTATTTTGCTGATGCCGGGTCGCGATTGGCTCTATGCGCGTTGTAATGCGCGCTATGAGACCATGTTGGCAGACGGAGCGCAAAAAGAGGCTGAAGAATTATGGGCGCTCAATTTGCCGCCCGATGCCAATGCGCTGAAAGCCCTAGGCGTCAGTCAACTCATGGCACTGATGCAGGGTGAATTGGATGCCGAAACGGCGACTGCACAGGCACAGCAGGCGACGCGACGCTATGCCAAGCGGCAAATGACGTGGTTTCGCAATCAAATGAGCGATTGGAAAAGCTTTAGTGAGCAAGATTATGAAAATAATTTCTCCAATATCTTTTCATTTATTTCAAAATAGAGCTTGACTACGACATAAAAATTGCTAATTTCGCGAGCTCTGGGCGCGTTTGCGCCTGTAACTCTTTGGAGACGCGTGATAAAGCGCGAATGGAACGATGGAAAAACAAATAAACGGCGCTCAAATCGTCTTGCAAGCGCTGCGCGATAATGGCGTGCAGCATATTTTCGGCTATCCCGGTGGCGCTGTGCTGCCGATTTATGACGAATTATTCCAGCAGGAAGATATTGAGCATATTCTCGTCCGCCACGAACAAGGCGCGACCCATGCGGCGGAGGGCTATGCCCGTTCCAGCGGCAAATGCGGTGTTGTGCTTGTTACCTCCGGTCCCGGTGCTACCAATGCGGTGACCGGGCTCACCGATGCGTTGATGGATTCCATTCCGATGGTTTGCATTACCGGCCAAGTGCCGACCCATTTGATTGGTGCCGATGCGTTTCAAGAGGCCGATACAGTCGGCATCACACGCGCCTGCACGAAGCATAATTATCTCGTTAAAGACGTGAATGATTTGGCGCGCGTCATGCATGAGGCGTTTTATGTCGCCACCACAGGCCGCCCCGGCCCGGTGGTTGTCGATATTCCCAAAGATGTGCAATTTGCCATGGGCAACTATCTGAAGCCGACAGCGGTGAAGCACAAATCCTATCGGCCGAAAGTCAAAGGCGATATGGAGGCGATTAATGCTGCCGTCGATTTGATTGCCAACGCCAAAAAGCCGATTTTCTATACAGGCGGCGGGGTTATTAATTCAGGCCCGCAGGCCAGCCAATTGCTGCGCGAATTCGTCAAGCTGACCGGCTATCCCATCACCTCAACCCTGATGGGGCTGGGCAGCTATCCGTCGGCCGATAAGCAATGGCTCGGCATGTTGGGCATGCACGGCACATATGAAGCCAATCTGGCCATGCATGATTGCGATGTCATGATTAATATCGGCGCACGCTTTGATGACCGCATTACCGGTACTTTGGATAAGTTCTCGCCCGACAGCAAGAAAATCCATGTCGATATTGACCCGTCGAGCATCAATAAAAATGTTGTTGTCGACGTGCCGATTGTCGGTGATGTGGCGCATGTCTTGGAAGATATGTTGCGGGTTTATAAATCGCGCGCCGTCACGCCTGACAAAAAGGCATTGAGCAGCTGGTGGAAAGAAATCGAAGGCTGGCGCGACCGCAATTGCCTGGCCTATCGCAAAGACGAAAAGGCGATCAAGCCGCAATACGCGGTTGAACGCCTCTATGAGCTGACCAAAGGGCCTGACACGTTCATCACCACGGAGGTGGGCCAGCACCAAATGTGGGCAGCCCAATATTATCGCTTTGAAGACCCAAATCGCTGGATGACCTCGGGCGGTTTGGGCACAATGGGCTATGGCATTCCGGCAGCAGTCGGCGTGCAAGTTGCCAATCCGAAAGGCTTGGTGATTGATATTGCCGGCGAAGCCTCGGCCATGATGACCATGCAAGAATTATCGACCGCTGTTCAGCATCGCCTGCCCATCAAAATCTTCATTTTGAACAATGAATATATGGGCATGGTGCGCCAATGGCAGGAATTGCTGCATGGCGGGCGCTATTCCAATTCCTATTCTGAGGCGCTGCCCGATTTCGTGAAATTGGCCGAGGCCTATGGCGCGACCGGCATTCGCGCCGAAAAGCCAGGCGAATTGGACGATGCCATTAAGCTCATGGTTGACACGGACGGGCCGGTTATTTTTGACTGCATTGTCACTAAAGAAGAAAACTGCTTCCCGATGATTCCATCGGGCGCGGCGCATAATGACATGCTGTTGGCTGACGATCAGGGGCTGGAAGTTGAAGTCTCTGATGAAGGCAAGGCGCTGGTCTAAAATTTGGTTAAATATGGGGCTTTCCCCGCTTGCGGTGCTGCGCTATAGAGTGCCGGTAAGAGGGGCGGGTTGGACAGGTTTTCAATGAGCGAACAAGCTACAGCAACGCATACGATTTCCGTGTTGGTCGATAATGAGGCCGGCGTGCTGGCACGCGTCATCGGTCTGTTTTCGGGGCGCGGCTATAATATTGACAGCCTGACCGTGGCCGAAGTTGACCAGAGCGCGCACATGTCGCGCATCACCATTGTGACCAGCGGTACGCCGCAAGTGATTGAGCAAATCAAGGCGCAATTGGGTCGTCTTGTGCCGGTGCATCGTGTCGTTGATCTGACGGTTGAATGCGAAAGCGTCGAGCGCGAATTGGCGTTGGTTAAAGTGTCGGGTATGGGCGATGCGCGGGTTGAAGCCTTGCGCTTGTCGGAAGCGTTTCGCGCCCGTGTCGTTGATGCGACGCCTGAGAGCTTTGTTTTTGAAATCACCGGCAATAGCGAAAAAATCGATGCCTTTATCGAATTAATGACACCTTTGGGGCTGCAAGAAGCTTCGCGCACCGGCGCGGCGGCCTTGGCGCGCGGCCCGGAACCTATGTAATTTTTGAGCATTTAAGGAGCAAACTGATGGAAATGCTTTATGAACGCGACGCAGATTCAAATCTGATTAAAGACAAAAAAGTGGCCGTGATCGGTTATGGTTCGCAAGGCCATGCCCATTTGCTCAATCTGCGCGACAGCGGCGTTGAGCAGGTTTGCGTCGGTTTGCGCGACGGCTCGGGCTCGATTGCCAAAGCCGAAGCCGAAGGCATTGAGGTTAAGAACATTGCCGATGCGGCAGCTTGGGCCGATGTGGTGATGATTTTGACACCTGATGAGCTGCAAAAAGATATTTATGCCGAGCATATTGCCAATAATATTCGCGAAGGCGGCACGCTAATGTTCGCGCATGGCTTGTCGATTCATTTCGGTCTCATTGAAGCGCGCCCCGACCTTGACGTGTCAATGGTTGCGCCGAAAGGCCCCGGTCATACGGTGCGCGGTGAATATTTAAAAGGCGGTGGTGTGCCCTGTTTGGTTGCCGTTGCGCAAGACGCCTCAGGCAATGCCCGCGACTTGGCGCTGTCTTATGCGTGCGGCGTCGGCGGCGGTCGTTCCGGCATTATCGAAACCACTTTCCGCGATGAGTGCGAAACCGATTTGTTCGGCGAACAAGCCGTTTTGTGCGGTGGTGTGGTCGAGCTGATTAAAGCCGGTTACGAAACCCTGACCGAAGCCGGTTATCCGCCGGAAATGGCCTATTTCGAATGCCTGCACGAAGTGAAGCTGATTGTCGACCTGATTTATGAAGGCGGCATTGCCAATATGAATTACTCCATCTCCAACACGGCCGAGTTTGGTGAATATGTCTCCGGCCCGCGTGTGGTGACTTCCGAAACCAAAGCCGAGATGAAGAAAATCCTCGAAGACATTCAGACCGGCAAATTCACCGATCGCTGGATGCAGGGCGGCCAAGAGGAAATCACAGATTTCCGCTCCAAGTCAGACGCGCATCCGATTGAAAAAGTCGGTGCCGATTTACGCTCCAAAATGCCATGGATTGCTGCCAATAAGCTGGTCGATCAAGACAAGAACTGAGCAGAAGAACCCGCTTGCTCAAATGGCAAGCCCGGCTCGCTTTCTCCCCGACGCGCTCATTCTCGACCAACGCCTGTTTTGGGTTTTTGTGCTGCTGTTTTTGGCGGTGAATGGAGCCGGAAGCCTATCCTTTGACCATTGGTTGAATATCGATAACCCCCCCTGAATTAGCAGGGAACACCTTGCATAATTGCAAATTTGCGTATTTGCAGATAGACTGTTGCAATTATGAAGGGTCTTGATTGGGACGATTTGCGCTATTTTTTGGCAGTTGCGGCAACCGGCAGCCTGTCCGCTGCTGCGCGCGAACTCAATGTCAACACCACCACGGTTTTGCGCCGTATCGGCAATCTCGAAGAAGCGCTTGATGCGCGGCTGTTTGAACGGTTGCGCAGCGGCTATGCGCTGACCCAAGACGGCACAAGGCTGTTGCAATCACTGGAACCGGTCGATAACAGCCTGTCCTCTTTGCAGCGCGATTTTCAGGCCGGTTCGGGCAATGTGCGCGGCGTGGTGCGGCTATCGGCTAGCGAAGTTGTAGCGTGTGGTCTTTTGGGACCGCTTTTGTCGAATTTTCAAGAAAAATCGCCGGATGTGGCGCTCGACATCATCACCGATCCATCAATTTCCGGCACCGGCACGGCCCCGCGCGTGATGAATGCGCTGCGCGATGTTGATATTGCGCTCAGGCTGGCGCGCCCGACACAGGGCGATATGTTGGTGCGAAAATTGACCGATGTCGCCTATGGGCTTTATGCATCCAGCAATTATGCCGCGACATTGGGCGACGGTCCGGCGCGCAATGATTTGTCCGACGTCAAAATTATCGGTTTTTCCGAGGAAGAGCGCCCGCTTGGGCCAGTTTGGTGGCTGTCACGGGCTGAAAAAGCGGGGCAGGTGCTGATGCGCTCTTCCAGCGCTGCAACCCGCCTTGCGGCGTGTCTGAACGGCGATGCCGTTGCGGCTCTGCCGTGTTTTCAAGCCGATAATATTGCCGGTTTGACCCGCCTTGCCGGGCCTGATTTGGTCGGCAGTTTGGAATTATGGCTGCTGACGCGGGCTGATATGGCCAAGCTCGGTCATGTGCGTGCGGTGATGGATTTTGTC
>MDTG01176370.1_pt1 | contig 31194 bp, 29 predicted proteins | sample 811421 | NCBI WGS metagenome assembly MDTG01 (sample SAMN05326645, study PRJNA326480) | marine metagenome | isolation source: seawater | place: Pacific Ocean: South East | collected 2011
CAATTAGATGAACCATAGTTGGTGCGCGTATTGTCCACAATTCGGGGGCTTCAAGCAAATTTATGGGCGAAAAATTCAACACCCGTGCATTAGATATCTTGCTTTAATGCACCGGCCTTATCTGTTTTTTCCCACGGAAATTCATCTCGACCGAAGTGCCCATAGGTCGATGTAGCACGATAAATAGGTCGTTCTAAATCGAGCATTTGAATTAATCCATAAGGACGCAGATCAAAATGTCGGCGCACCAATGCAATCAGTTTTTCCTCGCTATGCGGCGATGTACCGAAGGTTTCGATACTAATTGATGTCGGCTCGGCCACGCCAATTGCGTACGAAATTTGGATCTCACAACGCTCCGCCAAACCTGCAGCAACTAGATTCTTTGCCACGTAACGAGCCGCGTAGGCTGCACTTCGGTCGACCTTCGACGGATCTTTACCGGAGAACGCACCACCACCGTGACGCGCCATACCACCGTAGGTATCGACGATGATTTTACGACCCGTCAAACCGCAGTCACCCATTGGGCCACCAATTACGAATCGACCCGTTGGGTTAATGTGAAACTTAGTGTCACGGCTAACCCATTGCTCGGGGAGTACTGGCTTAATGACTTCTTCCATCACCGCTTCACGCAATGTGGCTTGGTCAATGTCTTCACGATGTTGGGTAGACAGGACAACTGTATCAATCGCTACCGGTTTACCATTCTCATAAACAAACGTCAGCTGACTTTTGGCATCCGGGCGGAGCCAATCTAAGGTGCCGTTTTTTCGCATCTCTGACTGGCGCTGAACAATGCGGTGAGCATAGGTAATAGGGGCAGGCATCAATACCGATGTCTCATTTGATGCATAGCCAAACATCAAGCCCTGATCACCTGCGCCTTGCGCTTCAGGCGACTCACGATCAACGCCTTGATTAATGTCTTGGCTCTGCTTTCCAATCGCGTTCAACACCGCACAGGAGTTGGCATCAAAGCCCATGTCCGAGTGCGTGTAGCCGACATCGCGGATGGCTTGACGGGTTAAATCTTCAATATCGACCCAAGCTGAAGTGGATATTTCCCCGCCCACTAACACCATGCCAGTTTTGACATAGGTTTCACACGCCACACGGGCGCGGATATCTTTTGCTAAAATTGCATCCAGTACGGCATCAGAAATCTGGTCCGCAATTTTATCAGGATGGCCCTCTGAAACCGATTCAGAAGTAAACAGGTGACGTGACATATGCCTACCATTCCTTTATTTTGATTAAAATAACTAGTACTGACGGCGTAATTTAACCGATCAACAAAAAAATTTCTACTTCTAGACGTCCAAAAGTCTGTTTATAAATAAGGAATCAATTGAGTCGTATGAGAGTTCCACGTATTTTTCATCCCGAACCACTCGTGGTCAACAGCACCGTTTCACTCAGTGACGACGCCTTTCAGCACACAGTAAAAGTGCTTCGCATGCAAGAGGGCCAAGCGCTCGAGTTGTTCTGTAACGATGAGTTTAATTACACTGCGGTACTCACTTTAGTCGCCAAAAAAAGCGCGCAAGTTAAAATTATTGATGCAAAAGCTAATACAACAGAATCGCCTTTATATGTTCACTTAGGCCAAGTCGTCTCACGGGGCGACCGAATGGACTTCGCGCTACAGAAATCGGTGGAACTCGGTGTTAATGCCATCACCCCGCTGTTCAGTGAGCGGTGCGGCGTAAAATTAAGCGGCGACCGACTCGAGAAGAAGCAGCAACAATGGCAGAAAATTGTCATTTCTGCTTGTGAGCAGTCGGGTCGCAGCCATATCCCTACCGTGCTTCCCGCGGTGTCAGTGGATGACTTTGTACAGACACCTTTTGACGGTTTACGCTTAACTCTCGATCCCTATGCGCAGGTACCTCTCAATCAGATTCAAGGCGCTCGCACAGCCCAACGCATCCAATTGATTATTGGTCCTGAAGGAGGCTTCACTGATATCGAGGTGGAGCACGCGCGCAACCACAGCTTTAAACCGATTCGTTTAGGACCACGTATTCTGCGAACAGAAACCGCTGCGATGACTGCTTTAACAGCCATCCAGTATGAATTTGGTGATCTTAACGCCAGCAACGAATAAGGAACACTGCCATGAAGTTAGCCATGATTATGGACCCTATCGCACACGTAAAAACTGAAAAGGACACCAGTTTCCGACTCTTGCTCGAAGCACAAGCGCGGGGTTACCAGAGTTACTATATTGAGATGGCCGATCTACTCATTGATTCAGGTCGCCCCTATGCGATGGCACGTAAGATCACCGTCAAAGACCAAAAGACAGACTTTTATCAGTTAAGCGATGTGGAGAAGCTACCGCTCGGCGACTTTGATGTGATCATGATGCGCAAAGACCCGCCGTTTGATAGTCAGTTCCTCTATGCAACCCACATCTTTGATTTGGCGCAAGCTGAAGGTGCGCTGGTAGTGAATAACCCGCAAAGCTTGCGAGATTGTAATGAAAAGCTTTATACCAGTTGGTTTCCTGAGTTTATCACCGATAGTTTGGTGTCTGCCAATGCTGAGCAACTTAAGGCGTTTCACAAGAAGCACGGTACCGTTATTCTTAAACCGCTAGACGGGATGGGTGGTGCATCAATATTTAAAGTGAACGAAGACGGTGCAAATTTAGGTGTCATCATCGAAACACTGACTGAGAAAGGTCAACGTTATGCCATGGCACAAAAATATCTGCCAGAGATTAAAGACGGCGACAAGCGGATTCTAATTATTAATGGTGAACCTGTGCCTTACGCACTGGCTCGCATTCCTTCTGCTGGTGAGACACGCGGCAACCTCGCGGCAGGCGGTAGTGGGCGTCCGCAACCGTTGAGCGAAAGTGACGAACGCATTGCGCGTGCTATCGGTCCAACACTTAAACAAAAAGGTTTATATCTCGTTGGTCTCGATGTCATTGGTGAACGTATTACAGAAATCAATGTGACGAGTCCAACTTGTATGCGAGAGATCGAAAACGCCTACGACATCAATATCGCAGCGCAACTCTTCGCAGCTATTGAGCACGATCTACAGCAGCGTCGTTGAATTTGCTGAATAAACCCCGATATAAGTCGTATCGTGAGTGAGGAGTGCTTTATGGAAAGCTTACAAAATCATTTTTTAATTGCTACACCCAGTATGAATGATCCGCTGTTTCGTCGTAGCGTGACTTATATCTGCGAGCACAATGAAGACGGTGCGATGGGATTGATCATCAATCAACCTGCAGAGCTAACGGTTAACTCGTTACTCGACAAACTTGAAATTGTTTACCCGGATAGCGCGGATAGCCTTAAAGGTCCAGTCTATCAAGGTGGTCCAGTGGGTCAGGAGCGAGGCTTTGTGATTCATCCGCCACAACAAAACTGGCGCAGCAGTCTTAAGTTGAGCGACGAGATTATGGTCACCACGTCACGTGATATTTTGGAGGCCTTGGGTTCGTCAGCAGCGCCTCTACAATTTCTGCTGACGCTTGGATACGCTGGCTGGGAAGCGGGACAACTAGAGCAAGAGCTAGCTGAAAATTCATGGTTGGCGATACCCGCCGACCCCGAAATACTGTTTAACACCCCTATCAACCAGCGATGGGAGAAGGCCACCGAACAGCTCGGCTTTGATATTTGGAAGCTAGGACCGGACGTAGGTCACGCATGACAATTATCGGCTTTGATTTTGGCACTAAGAGTATCGGTGTGGCTGTCGGCCAGTCGATAACTGGAACTGCTTCGATATTAAAAGCGCTAAAAGCACAGGACGGCATTCCCAATTGGAATGTCGTCGAACAATTGCTTAAAGAATGGCAGCCTGAAAGAATTGTTGTTGGTTTACCGCTCAATATGGATGGCACCGAGCAGCCGCTCACCCAACGCGCCAAAAAGTTTGGCAATCGTATTCACGGCCGCTTTAATATTCCTGTCGATTTCCAGGACGAGCGTCTGACCTCTACGGCCGCTCGAGAAGCGCTGTTCGAGCGAGAAGGTTACCGTGGTCTCGAAAAAGGTAAAGTGGATAGTGCGGCCGCTCTCCTCATCGTTGAAGACTACTTACGCTCACAGTAGCTATGTTGCCAAATCATTATAATTCGTTATAGTGATCACTAAAAATAGAAGGCTTGGGAGAGTGTCGTGCTAGGCAATGAAGAACCGTTTTCAGTCACGGGTAATACCATTTTATTGCGCAACGAGAACAAAAAGTTGCTGCTAGTCACTGGTGACCGCTATAAAAATATCCTTGTATCGCGCTCTGGCGTAGAGATGAGCGACTGGGGTGCCGAACGTCGGCCTGGCGTGCGCGTCATTTCTCTGCAAGAGATTTTCAAGCGCGACAAGACCTACTTTTTCATCAGAGCAGGCGGCGTGGAGTATCAGGTTGACCTGAAGTTCCAAGAAAGTCCCATCACTGAAATGAAGTTCTAATGAAAACCGGTATTGGCAAGAGAGTGTCAGAGTTTGCCCACGGCATCCTTTTCGCTCTCTTGACGATACTCTGTGCATCCTATTCGCATACCGTACTTGCTGAGCAGTTAAGCTTCGAGAAGTCGTCAAATGATGGCGAACTCCGTTTCGCTTATCAATGGCAAATGCCTAATAATCAAACCGCGTCATTATCCTTTAACGTCGACCGACACGCCTTCATTCGCCCTTTTGCCAAGTTCCGCAATTATGACCGTCGACGAGCGCTGCGAGAGCTAAACTACCGAGTCAATCAGTATATACAAAGACAACGTTGGTATGGTGTGCAAGCCTTTCTTTCTCCTCGACAAGAGCAAATGACCATAAAAGCGCGCACAGCACGAAACGAACAGTTAGAAAAACGCTATCAGCAACAACTCGCAAAAGCACAACAATTCTTTACCGAGCAATGGCAAGATTACCTGTCTGCCAACGCCTATCGTTCACTGACCTTACCGCCTGGAGAAACAGGTATCATCCCTGATGCTGTTGCTATCGCTAAGCAAACACAACCACTACTGAGCAGCCTCGTTGTTGCCATCGGCAACCAATTAAAAGACAACAGCCGACGCAGTTATGTAAATTATGTCGCTCATTTTGTGCAAGCGATCCCTTACGATAGTTTAGAAGATGATTTATCGAGTCGCGGCGACGGCTTTACTCCTCCCAACCACCTATTGCTTAATAATCGTGGAGACTGCGATAGCAAGGTCAGCTTAACGCTAGCCTTACTTCGGCAAATCATTCCACAAGCTAAAATGATTGTTGTGTACTTACCCAAGCACGCCATTTTTGGTATCCAAATGGCAAGGCAGCCTAATGATGCTAAGCTCTCGCACGATGGTACCGAGTTTATCTTACTGGATGTCGCAGGTCCCGCAGTATCACCTGCGGGACAGCTCTCGAACGATGTGCAGTTTCTTATCGATACCCAGCAATACACCGTGGTACCCGCTAACTAAATTACAAATGCTCTTCGGCGTATTCAGCGAGACTACTTCTGACCACACCATTTAAGTTGATGGTAGCGCTGCCTGGATAATCCTTAAAACGTTCCACGATAAAGGTGAGTCCTGAGGTGACAGCAGTTAAGTAGTAACTATCAATCTGCGCTAAGTTTCCTGAAACAACGAGTTTTGTATTCTCCCCACACCGAGTAATGATGGTTTTTAGTTGTGATGCCGTTAAGTTTTGAGCTTCATCAAGTATAACCACCGCATTTTGAATACTCCGCCCTCGCATAAAGTTTAATGATTTAAATTGGATATTCGCCTTCGTCATAATGTAATTAAGACTCGAGTCCATGCTTTCATCATTTTTATGCAATACCTCAAGCGAGTCGGTTATAGCCGATAACCAAGGTGCCATTTTTTCTTCTTCGGTACCTGGCAAGAAGCCTATCGACTCAGCAATCTCAGGCGTATTGCGCGTAACAATTATTTTTTCGTAGATTCCCTTTTCGACGACCATTTCTAAGGCTGCGGCCAGCGCTAATAACGTCTTACCACTACCCGCGGGGCCGGTCAGAATAACCATGTCTAAGCTTGTATCAAGTAGCGCGTGCATCGCCATCGCTTGATATATATTCTTAGGATGAATTCCCCAAGCGCTGTAGCCCATCAAGCGCTCATGTCCCAAGTCCATAAGCGTTACAGAGGTATCATCAAAGGTATCCACTCGTGCTGCGAAATGCTCTGTTTCATCGATAAAGTATTCGTTGTAGAAGATTTGCGGCATGTGTTCGCGCGAGACCGTATGATAAGCATCTCGCCCCTCTTGCAACGTACTAACGTCGCCTACTTGCTGCCAAAAGTCCCCTTCAAACTGGTAGAAACCCTTTGTAAGTAGGCGAATATCGTCAATTAATTGGTCAGTGCGATAATCTTCAACATGTTTTACGCCTGCGCCCTTCGCCTTTAAGCGCATATTGATATCTTTTGTCACCAGTGTAACGGTGCTACCCGCAAACTTAATTTGCAGTTCTAACGCCACTTGAATAATGCGGTGGTCATTTTCGTTCAGCGCCAAAGCCGACGCGCTTTGCTCTAGCTCATAATCTGGAAAAATGGCGAGTGTCCCGTTCGCTTGGTGATCGCCACTGAGTTGCGTCAATGGCACGCCTTCTACAATTTGCTCAGGTGTTGCATCTTTCAGCACCTCCTCCAGTGATCGGATCGCGACGCGCGCATCTCGACTCACGTCTTTGTTGCGATCCTTAATATTGTCTAACTCTTCTAACACGACCATGGGAATAACGACGTTATGCTCATCGAAGCTTAGAAAGGCAAGCGGGTCATGCAACAGAATATTGGTATCTAAAACGAAGTACTTAGTAGCTTGGGAGGGTTGACTAACATTTGCGGTCATAGCGTACACCTTTTGTTATCGTTTGATTAAAGCGTAGACCAAAATTCGTGACACAGGGATGACAGTCGCATTGTTTTTTTCTAATCTCCCCATTACTATTGCCGACCTTTAAAGTTAGCGCATAGGAAGGACGAAGTGAGCGAGTTTAGTTTAGGGCAACGTTGGTTAAGCGAAACTGAAACAGATTTAGGCCTTGGCGTAGTCACAGCCGTGGATGGACGCCAGGTGTCCGTGATGTTCCCCAGCACGGGTGAAACACGAATGTACGCTAAATCCGACGCACCGCTCGCTCGATTTGTGCTGAATGAAGGACAAGAAGCAACACACGCTGACCAGTGGCGTTTTGTAGTCACCGAGGCAAAAGAACACCAAGGCTTAGCCATTTATTTTGGTGAGCGCTTGGATTCAGGTGAAGAAGTGATGGTGCCAGAGTCTCAGTTGGCCCATCAAATAGACACCAATCCAGCTTTAACTCGCTTTATTGCCGGTCAAGCCGACCGACACGATCTCTATCTTCTGCGCATGCAAGGTCAACAACAACTTGCTCAATGGCAACAAAGTACCGTTACCGGCTTACTCGGTGCGCGAGTCAATTTGTTACCGCACCAATGCTATGTCGCTTCCACCGTAGCCAACCGCTATCATCCACGCGTCATGCTCGCTGACGAAGTCGGTCTTGGTAAGACCATTGAGGCCGGCATGATTATCAAGCGCCAGCATGTTACTGGACGCAGTCGGCGCGTGCTCGTAGCGGTTCCTGACAGCCTTCGTCACCAATGGTTAGTTGAAATGAGGCGCCGTTTCGCACTCGATTTCAGTGTATTTGATGAAGCCAGAATCCGAGAAGCGCAACTCGATAGTGATAATCCATTTTCTACTGAACAATTAGTGATTATCAACAACAAGATCCTACACGATGAGCAGTGGCATGACGCACTCATGGGGGCCGAGTTCGACATGTTGGTGGTCGACGAAGCCCATCACCTTAATGACAACACACCAGGCTATGAGCACTTTGCTCAACTAGCGAAAGCCATCCCCGGTTTATTGTTATTGACAGCAACCCCTGAGCAAGAAGGTAACGAAGGTCACTTTAAGCGTCTGCAGTTACTTGATCCAGACCGCTTTAACGATTTCAACGCGTTCGAAGAAGAGCAAACCCACTATCGCGAACTCGCCGAGCAAGCAAATAACCTGAGCGGTGAGGCATTAGACGAACTCCTTGATGAGCACGGTACTGGACGAGTGATGTTTAGAAACCGTCGCCAAAATGTAGGCGGATTCCCGGCACGCCATTTTCATTCGGTAAAATTACCTGAACCCGAGGATGACATGCGTGAGCCTTGGTGGTTAGGCGACCCGCGTGTTACCTGGCTTATCGATCATATAAAAAGTAACCGTGATGACAAAACATTGCTTATTTGTCACAGCGCGAAAACGGTGAATGAGCTCGCTGAAGCATTGCGTGTGCTCGAAGGGATTAACGCTGCTGTATTCCACGAAGGGATGTCATTACTTGAGCGCGACCGCGCTGCTGAATTTTTTGCCGACGACGATAACGGTAGTCCAATTCTATTATGTTCGGAGATTGGCAGTGAAGGTCGTAACTTCCAATTTGTACATCAGCTTGTTCTCTTTGATTTACCTGGGAATCCAGACTTATTGGAGCAGCGCATTGGTCGGCTTGATCGTATCGGACAGACTCAAGACATCCAAATTTACTTGCCGTACTTAGAGGATTCCGACGAAGGTATTTTACTGCCGTGGTATCACACGATGAATGCATTCGAACAATGCAACCCGGTGGGTCGGCGCATGTACGATGAGTTTGCTCAACCAATTAAAAAGTCGTTACTCAGTTGCCAACCGCTCCCGCAAGAGATACTGCAGCAGAGCGCTGAGCTTCATCAGCAGTTAATGAGTGAAGTCGAAAAAGGGCGCGATAAGCTACAAGAATTGAATGCGTGTCGCCCCCAACAGGCCGAAGCCGTTATTTCGGCAATCGAGGAAACGAGCGATACAGCGCACCTGAGCGAGTTTATGACCACGTTTTGGGAACGCTTTGGAATTGACGCCGAGGAACTCGACGAGACGCGAACCTTCGTCAAACCAAGCGAGCATATGCGTGTCGAGGCCATTCCGGGCTTGCAAGAAGAAGGGATGACTATCACCTTTGACCGCACCACCGCACTTAATTACGAGGACGTCGAATTCTTAAGTTGGGATCATCCGCATGTGCAAGAAGCTTTGGATATCGTGACTCAGCAAGACTTCGGTAGCGTGTGCGTGACTAAGCTGAATAACAAAGCCCTTCCAGAGGGGGCTTGGTTCATGGAAGTAGACTTTAGCGCGCACATTAACGCGCCTCAGAATGCGGTAGCACAGGAGTTCTTCCCACTGCAAAACCACCGTATACTGCTCGATAGCCAAGGACGCGAATTGACCAGCAAAGTGCCTCGCGATGCGTTAACCAAGCAGGCTGACTTTATGGATAAAAAAACCTCGCGTCAGATATTAAAACAACTGCGTGACGTGACTAAGTCGCATTTGGAGGTCGCGCGCAGTTCTGCTGAGGCATGGCTTGTGGAACAAAGTGCTGCAATTCGCACGCGTATTAACGAAAGTTTAGGAAAGGAACTTGATCGTTTGACCAAGCTTAAGCAGCGCAATCCTTCGGTACGTGACTCTGAAATTCGTGCCATCGAACTGCGCAAGCAAACGTTGTTAGAAGCACTTGAGCAACCGCAGCTTTCATTGTTTGCAGTGCGTATTTTGGTTAATCACCATTAATGGCGTTACTTCATTATCAGCCACCAACCGACCCTTATCTCAAGATAATATATCGAGATAATGCGTTGGTTGTGGTCGATAAACCAGCGGGAATACTGAGCGTACCTGGCAAAGCGATCGAACACAGGGATTCAATGTACACGCGCTTAGCACGTATTTTTCCAGAGATACGAGTCGTACATCGGCTGGATATGGCGACCTCGGGTGTGATGGTATTTGCACTCGGTAAAGCGTCACAAAGCCATCTCAGCAAACAGTTTCAACAACGCACAACACAAAAAACCTATCTCGCCAAGGTATGGGGGCATTTGCCGGGCAATCATGGTTGCATCGATTTGCCTCTCAGCTGTGACTGGCCAAACCGACCTAAACAACAAGTCGACTTTGTTAACGGCAAGGCGAGCCAAACGTTTTATCAAGTATTAGCGCAACAGTCGCAAACTAGCTTAGTTAAGCTGTCTCCACATACGGGTCGTTCGCATCAACTACGCGTGCATATGCTCGCGTTGGACTGTCCTATTCTAGGTGATAAGTTTTACGCTCACTCCGCAGCATTCGATGCCGCCGAGCGATTATTACTACACGCATTTGAGTTGAAGATAGCTCATCCGCTCACAGAACAACCGGTCACTTTTAGCAGCCCCAGTCCATTTGGTTAAACACCTAAAGACTTGACCACTGCTGACGATAAAGGTGTATGAACATACTTCGATTCGTCATATGCCTAGTGGTCGTGTTAGGGTCTGCGGTTTGCTACGGACAGGATGACCGTGCCCGTTTTGTCCCTCCTCACGAAGTCGTTTGGTTGACCGATTCTGAAACCAATGATGTGTCGTATTTAGCGCTACAGCGCGAGCCATTAAAAAGCTTCGAGCGAGGACAGTTTGTTGCACTTCCTGCCTGGGGGCTACACCCGCTTCAGTCACCGTTGATTAAATCGAGCTATCATCAAGCCGCAGAAATGGGTTGGCGCAGCTGGGCTATTACGCCACCTGAGACGCTGATTGAGCCCGACTCTTTGGGCCATTACAACGCTGACTTAGGTTATTACCAACCCGACGAGAATGCGCTTCAACCTTATCGCAACTTACTGTTTAAGCGCCTTGACGCAATATATGACAAGGTAAGCGAACAACCGGGATTTACAGTGTGGATAGTTGAAGGTATCAGCGGCGCGCTCTGGCTTGATTGGATTAAACAAAACGCTTCTGCCGCTCCCGACGCTGTCATTCTGGTCGATGTCTACATCCCACAGCTACGCCTGAACGAGTTGTTAAGCACCGAAATAGCAAAACTGCCCTTTCCGGTTTTAGACATAAAGACAGCGTCAGCGAACCGTTGGGTTACTGCACAATGGCCCATGCATAAGACCATGAGCAACAAATACCAACAACTTAGCTATCGTCCTCGGGTTTTACTCACCCAAGTGCCCGAAGCGACTCATGAACTGCACAGTGTTATAAAAGGATGGCTCAAGTTTCAGGGGTTTTAGTCATTAACGCATATCGCGGTGCTTTTTTATAACCTCGTAAGCCTGCTGAATATCTTGAGCTCGCTTCTGTGCTTCCTTCATCACATGCTCGGGTAACCCCTTTGAAGCTAACTTATCAGGATGGTGACGCGCCATTAGCTTACGGTATGCCTTTTTTATTTCTGCATCGGGCTGTTCGGCTTTCACACCCAGTACCTCGTAAGCATCCTGCAACTCATTCCGCGACGGCTTTGACTGTTGTTTTCCTGTACCACCTTGCTGGCGATGCTGATGAAAGCGAAAAGCCGCTTTCTGCATGGCTAACCACTGGTCAATTTGAAACCGTCGGAAGCCCAATGCCTTACCAACGTTGATAAGCACCTCATGTTCAGCGCGATCTAATACGCCGTCATTGAGCGCCAATGCCATCAACTGCTCCATAAACAGCTGAGAGACTTCGCGATTACCGTAGAATGATTCGCGGAAACGCTTCATCGTGTCATTCACTGGAAAAGTCGACTGCTTGCCTTCACGAAACGCTTCTTGCGCTTCTTCTTTGGCTTCAGCATCGAGTCTAAAGCGTTTCATCAATTCTGAGGCTTGTGCGATATCACGCTCGGTTACTCGTCCTTTTGCTTTAGCAAGGTGACCCATGACGGCGAATAAGGTATAAAGAAACAATGCATCTTTCCCTGCATCCCGTTTGCCGTACATGAATTGACCAAAACCACCTCGACTAGCAAAGTCTTGCGCCATTCCTCGGTCGAACCAATGACCAATCAGTACGCCGATAATAGCACCTGGCAATCTTAAAAATAGGTAGCCAGCCAACCCGCCAATCACCTTTCCCCAAATCATTGTTTGTCCTCTACTTCTTGGTTTAATTGACTTAATCGAGCGGGTGTTCCCACATCGGTCCAACGTCCCTTTAATACACAGGCGGACACTTGTTGCTTACTCATCGCGTGCACCAACAAAGGCTTGAGAGGCCGAAAGCCCGCTGCATAGTCGGCGAAAAGTTCGGGCGAATAAAGTCCAATACCTGCAAAAGTGTAACCGTCGTCCTCTGGTTTTTTTTCACTCACACGCCCGTCCTTCAATGCAAAATCACCTTTTGGGTTATGTTCAGGGTTTTCTACAAGCATTAAGTGAGCCAAGTCACCAGACGCGAGTTCTGTTGGTAAGTCACGTAAGTCAGCGTCGATAAAGATATCACCGTTGATTACCCAAAAGGGATCACGGCCGAGTAAAGGCAACGCTTTGATTATACCCCCAGCGGTTTCTAAACCGCCCTCCGGCTCGGGTGAATAGTCGATCTTAACGCCCCAGCGTGAGCCATCACCTAAGCTGTTTTCAAGTTGATCGCCTAACCAAGCATGATTAATCACAATCTCGGTAATCCCGGCGTCGACCAGTTTCTCAATAATGTGTTCAATGAGTGGTTTACCGGCGACTTTTAACAGTGGTTTCGGTGTTAAGTTGGTTAACGGCTGCATCCGCTTTCCACGCCCTGCCGCTAAAATCATCGCCTTCATGCTTGCTCCCACGCGGGAATAATACGTTGCGTTAACCAGTGGTGATATTCATTAAGCTGAGCATACTTGGCACTTACTTTTTGTAAATATCCCAAAGTACGAGGCACGTCCTTTAAGTAGCCTGCTTTATCATCTCTATGTGCGAGTCGAGCAAAAATACCCGCTGCCTTGGTGTGCCGCTGGAGTCCCATCCAATCAAACCAATGTTGCCATTGTTGAGGCGTAACGTCTGATGCTAACTGCCCAGTCGCTTGTAAGTCGACTCTCAATTGCTCAGCAAGTTCACTGACTAAATCGTCTGGCCACTCGATATAGCAATCACGCAACAGCGAGACCGCATCGTAGGTCATCGGTCCTATCACAGCATCTTGGAAGTCAATAACGCCTAGCCCCTGTGGGGTCACCATCAGGTTGCGCGAGTGATAGTCTCGATGCACACCGACTTGTGGCTGTGCAAATGCATTACTGACCATTTGCTCGCAGAATTGCTGCCAGATCTCATCGTCCTGATCATTCCAGTCGATATCAATATGCTGCATTAACAGCCAATCTTTAAATAATGCCAACTCACGATCCAACAAGGCTCGATCAAACTTTGGTAAAGCCCCCTCGGCAGTTTCGGTGACCTGCATCACACGAGGCAAAATGGCTAATGCTTGTTGATAGTACTGACGCGCATTGCGTTGCTGTAATTTTGATAGTAACACGGTGTGACCGAAGTCCGTTTGCAGCATATAGCCTTGCTTCAAGTCAACATTGAGCACCGTAGGGACAGGAATATTAGCGGCTTGGTACGCATCGGCAACCAGTAAAAATGGGCGCATATCTTCTTTATCAGGAGGACAATCGACCGCAATGAGACTACGTTGACCATCTGATGCGCGAAAATACCGCCGAAAACTCGCGTCGCCAGAAACCACTTCAAGTTGTGATTGCGGATGTCCTGTCTGCGCCTCACACCATGCTGCCAGTCCAATCTCACGAGAATCTTCCAAAGTGCCCCCTCTCTATGCCAATATTTGGCGAAATAAGTGCCAAATTAATCTTACTAAAATAGCAGAATACGCAGATTTGCTTTATTATACCAAGCTTATGCCTAATCATTAATTAACAACTAAAAACGGATTAGTATCTTGCCATTGCGTTACAAAGTTGCCAAAGCATCCGCTGTCTTATTTACACTCTTCAGCGCATCAGTTTCTGCTCAGCAGGCGCTCACGAGTGTGTGCTCAGCGCGTTATAGTCAGTGGAGTTTCGAGGAACCCAAATTTGACGTTTCCGAGCAACTGCCGGGCAGCATCTTAGTGCATTCAGATAACTCGAACGTCAGTAACAACGGCGAAGCTCTGTTCACCGGCAACGTCAGCATCCGTCAGGACGGTCAATGGCTCCTCACGGAGTCTGCACGGATTAATCAAGAAAAACAAACCATTGATGCCAATCAAGGCGTGTTGTTTTCAGATGGTTATATTCAAGTAAAAGGTAACTCATTCAACTACAACGGTGTGTCATCAACCGCAGAGTTACGTGATACTAAATATCGAATGAAAAGTACGCAAGCGCGGGGGCAAGCTCAGTTGCTGCGTTTATCAGAGCAACATGTCAACCTGTTTTCTTCGAGCTTTACCACCTGCCCAACCGATGATCCCGCTTGGAAGCTCACAGCGGATCGTATTGAGATCAGCCAAGATGAAGACTTTGGCGAGGCTTGGGGTGCTAAAGTTGAGCTTTTCGATATCCCGGTGATTTATCTACCGTATTTTACCTTCCCGGTGAACGACAAACGCAAAACAGGCTTTCTCTACCCGACGATAGACACCTCGTCTATTAATGGCTTAGAGGTCGAGGTGCCTTATTACTTTAATATTGCGCCCAACATGGACGCCACCTTAGCGCCTGTTTATATCAGTAAACGCGGCACGATGTTGAAGTCAGAGTATCGATTCCTGACTGATAATTACGGTGGTCAAATTAATCTAGAATACTTACAAAATGATTCGCTACGACTCGATAATGCTGACCGTTATTTATGGCATATCGATCAGCAAGCACAATTTGGCGATCACTGGCGCGCCTATGTCGACGCAACTCAGATTTCTGATGATAACTACCTCAATGACTTTGGGAGCGATTTTGCAGGTAGAGCGGACACACACTTGTACCGTGTCGCACAAGTAGATTACTTGAACGACAATTTCTTTGCCCGTATACGCACTGAAGATTATGAGTTGCTCGGCCAGTATCAAAGCCCGTTCCGAACCCTCCCGCAACTATCGATGCGTTACGACCAAGGTAGCTATACGGGGATTAATTGGGCTGTCGAAAGCGAGCTCACTTACTTTCAAAACCAAGATGACGCTAATCAATACGCAACGCGTGCGCACCTTGAGCCGAGCTTAAGTTATTCGGTCGAAGCGCCAGCTTATGATGGTGAAGCCGAATTTTCCTATCTCTACACGCACTATCGTCAGGAGCGCCCGAGCACTGAGTTGTCAGATTCAGTCTCACGCTCGCTTCCACGCGCACGACTTCGCGGTCGTTTGCACCTTGAGCGCTTTTTTGATGGTGACGACGGATCGTATCGCCAAACTTTAGTACCTCAAGTTCAGTATCTATATGTACCGTACGAAGACCAGTCAGATATTGGCATTTACGATACAACCTTGATGCAAGATGACTATTATGGTCTTTTCCGGGCGCAGCGATACTCGGGCTTAGATCGCATTGCAGAAGCCAACCAGATCACCTATGGTGCCACCACAAGTATCTTTGATCAGCGTGAACGTGAGTTGTTACGCTTTGCGTTTGGTCAAATCTACTATTTTGATGAAAGCCGTACCGAACTGTTGGAACAGAACACCGCGCGCACTTCGAGCAATACCGAATGGGTTGCCGACTTAACTTGGGCGATAACACCCAACTGGAGTGTGAAAAGCGCAATACAGTACGACACGGAACTAAACCAGACGAGAAAGAGTCAGACCGCTGTAGAGTATCGTTTTGATAATAAAAACCTCGTCCAGATTAATCATCGCAAAGCAACGAATATCTTGAACAGCGATATTGAGCAAGTCGGGGCGCAAGCGGTTTGGGAAATTAACAATCAATGGCAGGTCGCAGCCAACGTTTACTACGATTTAGTTAATAGTCGTACTAACGACGCTATTTTAGGTGTTCAATATAGCAGTTGTTGCTGGGCATTAAGAGTTAGTGCGTATCGTCGTATTAACCTTAATCTTGAACCGGCAATGGCTGGCACCGCTAACGCTGGCATGATGCAAAACACATTTGCGGCACCAGAGTTTGACAATGGTGTCAGCTTACAGTTTATTATCAGCGGCCTTTCAAGCGACGGAAGCAGTCTTATCGAAATGCTTGAAAAAAGCATTTACGGCTACAGACGACCTTTTTACTTAAGTAACTAGTGGTACAAATAATGAAACAGTTAGTTAAATTCAGCACTTCAATCAGCATCGCTTTGATGATGTGCGTAACAGCAACGGTGGCTCAAGCACAGCAAGTGTTAGACCGCGTAGCCGTTATCGTTGATGATGGTGTCATTTTGGAAAGCCAGATTGAGCAGTTAATAAAACAAGTCAAACAATCAGACAACTTTTCAGCGGCTAATGCACCCTCGGACGAAGTGTTGCGTACCCAAGCAACCGAGCGATTAATTCAGCAAGAACTGCAACTGCAGATGGCTGAACGTATGGGTATCGAGGTATCTGAAGCACAACTCGATCAAGCAATCTCACGTGTTGCACAAGACCGTGGTATGAGTGTTGATGAGTTGCGTGAGACCACGGTTGCATCGGGCCAAAGTTGGCCAGCTTTCCGTGAACAGATTAAAACTGAAATTATCACCAGTCAGGTTGAGCGTGCCTCGGTACAACGTCGCGTATCGGTTACGCCGCAAGAAGTCGAAAACTTAGTTAATCTAATTGAACAAAATAACTCGTCACCTACCGAATACCGTTTGCAGCAGATCTTGATTGGCGTTGATTCTGAGGCGTCGAGTGAAAAGCAAGAAGCGGCTAAACGTCGAGCGGAAGCCGTCATCGACCGTTTAAACGAAGGTGATGACTTTTCGCAACTGGCTATCCGCTCTTCATCAGGCTCAAATGCCTTGGACGGCGGTGACTTAGGTTGGATGACTGAAAACACGATGCCAACGCTGTTTGCTGAAGTTGTCAAAGGTAAAGGCAAAGGCGAGATCATCGGTCCTATCCGCAGTGGCGTCGGGTTCCATATCTTACGTGTCGCGGATAAACGTGGTGAACAAGTTGTTGAAGTGCAAGAAGTTGAAGCACGTCATATTCTCATCAAGCCATCAGTGATTTTGTCGGATAATAAAGCAAAAGAGATGCTAAGCGAGTTTCGTCAGCAAATCATGGATGGCGAGAAGACCTTTGCTGAACTTGCTAAGGAGCACTCTGCCGATCCGGGCTCTGCATCACGAGGTGGTGACCTAGGTTGGTCACGTCCTGATCGTTACGCTGAAGAGTTCAAACAACAAGTCAGTACACTTGAGAAGGGCGTCATCAGCGAGCCTTTCCGGACTCAATTTGGTTGGCACATTGTCGAAGTGATGGATCGTCGTACCCTTGACGCGACGCAAGAAAGTAAGCGAGACAAAGCTTATCAAATGCTGTTCTCTCGTAAGTATCGTGAGGAAGTCGACACCTGGCGCCAAGAAATGCGTGATCGTGCATACGTTCGCGTAGTAGCTAAGTAACATGCGTCCACTGCTTGCCTTTACCCCCGGCGAACCCGCCGGGGTTGGCCCCGATTTAGCCGTAATGATCGCGCAACAGGATTGGAATGCGGATATTGTTGCCATAGCCGATAGCGACTTGCTGAAACAGCGAGCGACGGAACTCAACTTACCATTGACTTTGGTGCCCTACGACGGGACTCGACCTACCTCACCCATGCAGCCTGGTCAGCTGTTTATTAAACATGTTCCGCTGGCCACGCCGGCTATTGCTGGTGAGTTAAATGTTGCCAACGGTCAATATGTCGTAGAAACCCTAACGATTGCATCTGATGGCAACTTAACTGGAGAATTTGACGCTATCGTTACCGGCCCCGTACATAAAGGCATTATTAATGAAGCGGGTGTCGCTTTTTCAGGTCATACTGAGTTCTTTGCTAACAAGGCCGACCGGTCTGACGTTGTTATGATGCTTGCAACAGAGGGACTTCGCGTAGCGCTAGTAACCACTCACATTCCTCTTGCGTACGTGGCAAAAGCCATCACAGCGGAGCGCGTGGAGAAAATCATCAGTATTTTACATGATGATTTGAAGCAGAAATTTGGTGAGCAGGAACCCAATATATTAGTGTGTGGTTTAAATCCGCATGCGGGTGAAGGTGGACATCTCGGTCACGAGGACGAAGCCATTATTGCGCCAGTAATCAGAAAACTTCAAAGAGATGGTATGCACGTCTCGGGCCCTTACCCTGCTGATACATTATTTCAGCCTAAATACTTAGAATCAGCTTCGGCGGTTGTTGCTATGTATCACGATCAAGGGCTGCCTGTGTTAAAGTATAAGGGCTTTGGTAAAGCCGTGAACATCACCTTAGGACTGCCTTATATCCGCACATCAGTGGATCACGGCACTGCTTTGGATATGGCGGGCAGCCCAGACATTAATCCGGGCAGTTGTCAGCTCGCGATTCAGACAGCAATTGATATGGTAAATAACTCAAAACTATGAGCAAAACTCACTTAGGGCACCGAGCGCGTAAGCGGTTTGGTCAAAACTTTTTAAATGACGAGAACATCATTGAATCGATCGTCGATGCGATTCATCCGCTGAATGGCGAAAACCTAGTTGAAATTGGACCCGGTCTTGCGGCCTTGACGGAACCTGTTGCTGAGCGCTGTGAGCATTTACGTGTAGTCGAACTCGACCGTGATCTGGCGGATCGTTTAGAGTCGCATCCGTTTCTCAGCAAACACTTAGAAGTGATTCGCGCTGATGCCATGAAAGTCGACTTTAAAGAGTTCGCTTCTCCCGAACATAAGCTACGCGTCTTTGGCAACTTACCGTACAATATCTCCACACCACTAATATTTCATTTACTACAGTTCAGTGATCATGTTGAAGATATGCACTTCATGCTGCAAAAAGAAGTTGTGGATCGCTTAACAGCGGAGCCTGGCAGTAAGACCTATGGCCGCATCAGCGTCAGTGTGCAACAGCGTTGCGAGGTACAAAAGGTACTGGATGTACCGCCCGAGGCATTTACACCGCCACCCAAGGTAGAGTCCGCGGTGGTTAGGCTGCGTCCTTATTCTGTGAGTCCTCATCCAGTTAAAGACGTCAGTCAATTACAATCATTGTGTTTGACAGCTTTTAATCAAAGACGTAAAACAATTAGAAACAATCTCAAAAAGCTCATTGATGATACGCAATTAGAAACACTCGGAATAAACCCAAGTGCTCGTCCCGAGACACTTTCGGTTGCAGACTATTGTCGAATCTCTGATTGGCTGACGGATAACCAGAAGTCCCTATGACGGTAAAAACACAGGTTCAAATCGAAGTTACTACACAATATATCGCGGCACAATCAAACCCGAGCCAGGGTCAGTACGTGTTTTCGTATACCATTACCATCAGCAACAATGCTGCTCATGACGTTACCCTGAAAAGCCGCGAGTGGCGCATTACCGACGCAGAGGGTAAAGTAACTCGAGTCGCAGGCGAAGGCGTTATTGGTCAACAACCGTGCATCACCCCAGGTGACTCGTTCACATACACCAGCGGCACTGTGATAGCGACCCCCGTTGGGATGATGGAAGGCCATTATGTAATGCTCTCTGAGCACGGCGAACAGTTCAAAGTAGCTATTCCGTCATTTCGCCTAGCTATTCCAAATATTATCCACTAGTGTAATGGCGACCTATTTAGTTGGCGATATCCAAGGCTGTTACGCAGAGCTAATGGAGCTTCTTGATGAAGTCGGCTTCTCCAGCAAAACGGATTCACTATGGTGCGTCGGAGATATTGTTGCTAGAGGTCCGGACTCTAAGGCTGCTTTAGATTTTTTTGTAGATAGCGGTGCCGCGGTTAATACCGTGCTAGGTAACCACGATCTGAACTTGCTCGCTGTGTTAATGGGCTCACGTGAAGTTAACCCTAAAGACAAACTCAATGCGATCGTCTCATCTACCCGTCGCTTAGACTATATCGACTGGATACGAGAGCAGCCCTTGCTGCATCATTTCGAGCAGCACAATACGTTATTGAGTCATGCAGGTATTTATCCTTTTTGGTCTACCGCGCAAGCCAAAACATTGGCATCAGAAGTTACGCAATCACTCAAAAGTGATGCGATGCCAAGCTTGGTTGAACACATGTTTTCTAATCAACCAAACAATTGGTGCTCAAGTCTCAGCGGATTTGACCGATACCGATTTATAATCAATGCGTTTACGCGCATGCGCTATTGCAGCGATACCGGTGAACTGGATTTTCGCCGTAAAAACCATCCACAACAAGACACGGATGCTCAGTGGAAACCATGGTTTGAATTGTCCCAGAGGAGTGAGCGTGTTGTCTTCGGACATTGGGCAGCACTGATGGGAGAAACTCAAAACACGAAATATGTTGGGTTGGACACCGGTTGCGTATGGGGTCAGTACATGACGCTGTTTCATTTAGAACAACAAAGATACTACACACAACCGTCCCAATCCCAATCGTAGTTATAGCGATGCTGAGGATTGTCTTATGAAAATTACTGTCGCAATGCGGGTTATTGGTGGCTTCGCGCTTATTACCTTGCTTTTGCTCGTTATCAGCTTGAGTTCGTTGTTCAATATCAACAGCATAGGCTCATCGGTTGAACGTCTTAATGATAAAGCCGTTCCAGCACTCGAGAGCGTTGCCGGACTCAAAGTGGATGTACTTCAGTTAGGCGCCTTGCAAAGCGAGACCTATTACGATGAAACCATTGACCAATTGAACACTCATACAAAGAGTTTCGATAGCACGCGTCAACAATTCTCAACGTCCTTAGATGAAACCATGAGCTTGATTCGGGGTGAGGGCTACTCCAAACTGGTTGAGCAGCTTGAAGCCGATGCGAGCCGCTATGTAGACTCGATTGATACGTTGTTTGCTCAACAACGTAAATACCTTGAACTCGAGCAAACGGCGAACGATCAGTTAGACCAAATCGCATTCAATATCGACGACGCTTCTATTATGATGCTAGACACCTCTGATATGTCAGAGGTTCCCGAAGTAAAACAGCTTGCTCGCTCAATAGAGTCGTCTTTATCCTCACTGGTCACACTCATGTATGACCTTAGTAAAGCTGATGCGATTGACCGTGCCGAAGTGATTCAAAGCGAAATTGGTATTAACATCGATTCATTACGCCCTCGCTTAGAAAGTCTGGAGTCCGCTGCAACCGCTGATACCGAGCAATTGGTCACCGATGGGCTTGAACTTATCCGCGGAGCGCTCGGCAACCTTCAAGGTGCTGGTTCTTATCCTGATAATATCGTGAACCGCCTAAAAACACGTGCGACGGAAGAGCAAACACTCGCTAAGTCAAAACAGGAGTTAGATGGTTTAATCGAGCTTGCAAACGAGTTGCAAGCGGCAGTGCGCAACATTGCGGACGAGACCCGTACTAACGTTGAGTCTTCTATTTCTACTTCTAGCTGGATCAACAGTATTCTGACTGTGGTCTCTATCGCATTAGCCGTGATCATATCGTGGATAACAGTACGCAGTATCAGCAACCCACTCAGCAAAGTTAACCACATGCTCAATATCATGGCCGAAGGTAACCTAACTGAGCGTGTCTCTTATGACTCACAGGACGAGTTTGGCACATTGGCCGAAAATACCAACAAGCTCACTGACAACCTGCGCAAATTGATTGAGGGTATTGCTAACCGTGCAACTCAGCTCGCGACTGCCGCGGAAGAGTCTTCGAGCGTATCAGACCAAACCACGCGCTCTATAGAAGAACAACGTAGCCAGATCGAGCAAGTCGCGACGGCCACTCAGGAAATGAACAGTACAGCAAGCGAGATGGCGAGCGGTGCTGACCAAGCTCTGGCAGAGATTCAACACTCTGATCAGGAGGCCAAGCGTGTACGGGGCATTTCTGAGCAAAACCGTTCAACGATTGAACAATTGGCAAAAGAAATCGAAGGTGCATCGTCGGTTATTAACCAGCTTTCGGAAAACAGCAAAAACATCGGTGGCATTTTGGATGTTATCCGGGGCATTGCAGACCAGACCAACTTATTGGCGCTTAACGCGGCAATTGAAGCGGCACGTGCAGGCGAGCAAGGTCGCGGGTTTGCGGTGGTTGCCGATGAAGTACGGACCTTGGCAAGCCGGACACAAGAGTCAACCGAAGAGATCCAAAGTATGATCGAATCACTTCAGACCGACTCTCAACGCGCGGTTGAGGTTATGGAACGTGGTCGTGCACAAGCTGAGCAAAGCGTACAGCAGACGGATGACGCAGCCTCAGCATTGAATGCTATTACCGAATCGGTTCACCAAGCAGCTGATAGCAGTAACCACATTGCCAGCGCGGCACAAGAGCAAAGCCGCACGGCTCACGACATCAGTGAACGCCTTGAAGCGATTGTCTCGATTGCAGAGCAAACTGCGTCGGGTTCTAAACAAACTGCGCAAGCCTCTAATGAGGTCGCTAAGTTGGCGGATGAGTTACAAGACTCCATTAAGAGCTTCACCGTTTAAATTAGGTGCTCGCACACAAAAAAGGCTTGCCTTCTGGGCAAGCCTTTTTTTATCGCCATCGCGAATTAAACAAAGATAATTTTAGCAAATTTGCGCTTTCCGACTTGATATACACCTGAATCTTCTTTGGTGCACATCAGTTTGGTATCAGTGATTTTCTCACCATCGCGCTTAACCGCCGACTGTTTAATCATGCGCATCGCATCCGATGTCGATGACACCAAACCAGCCGCTTTCAATGCATTACCGATCGCAATACCTTGATCGCCTGCTTCAACCTCTACTTCTTCGATATCGTCCGGAATCGCATTTTTCTGGAAGCGTTGAATAAAGTCCTGCTCGGCCTTATCCGCTGCTTCCTCGTTGTGGAAGCGTGCAATGATTTCCTTAGCGAGCAATACTTTTATATTACGCGGATTTTCCCCATTAGCGACTTGTTGTTTGAAGTCCTCGATTTGCTCTAATGGCCGGAAACTCAGTAACTCGAAATAACGCCACATAAGCTCATCCGATACTGACATCACTTTACCAAACATTTCATTGGCTGGCTCGGTGATACCAATATAGTTATTCAGCGACTTTGACATTTTTTGAACACCGTCGAGCCCTTCGAGTAGCGGCATCATGATGACCGTTTGCGGGCGCTGACCCTCTTCTTTCTGCAGTTCACGTCCCATCAACAGGTTAAAGCGCTGGTCGGTTCCGCCCATTTCGACATCGGCTTTCAGTTCAACAGAATCCCAGCCTTGCACCAGCGGATAAAGGAACTCATGAATAGCGATCGATTGATTGGCTTGGTAACGCTTTTTAAAGTCATCGCGTTCTAACATACGGGCCACGGTCTGACGTGCCGCGAGCTTGATCATTCCGTCTGCACCAAGGTTGTTCATCCATTCTGAGTTAAAGCGAATCTCTGTTTTCGCCGGATCGAGAATTTTAAAAACCTGTTCTTTATAAGTTTCAGCATTAGCCAACACGTCCTCTCGGGTGAGAGGCTTACGTGTAACATTCTTACCCGTAGGGTCCCCAATCATGCCAGTGAAATCACCGATCAGGAAAATCACTTTGTGACCATAATCCTGAAATACCCGCAGTTTATTAATTAAGACCGTGTGGCCTAAGTGTAAATCCGGTGCTGTCGGATCAAAGCCAGCCTTGATAATCAGAGGTTTACCCTGCTCTAGCTTCTCAGCAAGTTCACTCTCGATAAGGACTTCATCGGCACCGCGTGTAATTTCTGCTAAAGCTTCGGCCACCTGAGGGGTCATTGAGCCAATCTCCTACGTCGTGAATAAAGTGTAAAAGTGCTAGTTTACGCCATTTATAGCCCTGTTTTAACCTCTTTAATACTGGTATTCTTGAATTTTTCATATTATCCTCAAGAAAATCGCTTTGGGCGATGTTTAACCAAATAACGAAGTGCGCACCCAAATGAATGTTCAAGTAGTACACAAAATCAAACAATTTATTGTTGATTTACCGCGTTCTCATAGAGTGCTTATTAGCTCTGTGAGCGCGCTGTTATTCTTATTGCTGTTTGTGCCGACAGAGCAGGCGACTGCCTCAAAAAATAGCACTAAACCTGAAGAGCTCCTACCCGGACAACGCTATCAGCTTGAGCTGGTATTTGAACCGGAACAGCAGGTCGACAACCAACAACCTGAGCTGTTCTGGCAAACCTACGTTGTCAAAAGTGGTGACAGTTTAGCGAAAATATTCGATACCCTCGGCTTTTCAGCGCAACAATTATATCGAGTTACTAACTCGGGCGATGAAGCTAAAAAGCTACGCAACATGCACCCGGGCGATGAGCTGCGTATTGCGACAGATGACAACGATGAATTGGTGCAGTTGGTTCATCATATCAGTGGTCTACAAACACTCATTATCACCCGACAAAATGATGACTTTGTGTCTGAAATTGAAACACGTGAAGTCGAAACTCGTACCGAGTTCGCTCATGCAGTTATCGATAGTAGCTTTTGGAATGCCGCAATGGGTGCCGGCATGACCGATAACCAAATCATGAGCGTGGCAAATATTTTTGGCTGGGATATCGACTTTGCTTTAGATCTTCGTAAGGGCGATGAATTTAGCGTGCTTTTCGAGCGTGAGTTTGTCGACGGTGAGTTCGTCGGTTACGGCAAGATTTTAGCTGCTGAATTTGTTAACCAAGGCGAGTTGTTCCAAGCAGTTTTGAATACTGAGAATGGTCGTTATTACACGCCAGAAGGCCGTGCAATGCGGAAAACGTTCTTACGCTCGCCGGTCAACTTTACGTATGTAAGTTCTAACTTTAACCCGCGTCGCTTACACCCTGTTACGGGTCGGGTGCGTCCTCATAACGGGACAGACTACGTGGCCGCGGTGGGAACACCAGTCATGTCCGCAGGTGATGGAAAAGTTATCAAAGCCAGCTACAACTCGCTTAATGGTAACTATGTTTTTATTCAACACGGTGAGCGCTACGTCACCAAGTACCTGCACTTGAGTCGTAAACACGTCAAAACGGGTGATCGTGTATCACAGGGTCAGATCATTGGACGTGTGGGTTCAACGGGGCGCGTGACTGGCGCGCATTTGCATTACGAGTTTTTGGTTAACGGTACGCACCGTAACCCGCGCACAGTGGAATTACCTAAAGCTAAGTCGCTTTCAGAGTCAGAGCTACCGGCATTTAGAACGCATGCCCAACAGCTGGTCGCCGTACTCAACGACAACAAGCGAATCTACCTGGCTATGCGCTAATGAGCTTATATATCGGCTTGATGTCCGGCACCAGCATGGATGCAATCGATGCCGTGTTGTGCGACATCAAGCCCGATGAAGTTCAATTTATTAATGCACACGCAGTATCCATTCCAGACGAACTAAAAAGTCGGCTCGAACACGCTTGTCGTCCTGACTTATCCGTTACCGATTATCAAAACCTCGCCCGAGAATACGCAGCGTTATGTGCAGAGGTGACCTTGCAACTGCTAGAAAACACTCAGATCTCGCCCGAGGCAATCACTGCCGTTGCCAGTCATGGTCAGACCCTCTGGCATGCGCCTCCTAAGCAGCGCAACGATATTGGTTACAGTATACAGCTCAATGATGCCGATTGGTTATCAGCCCGAGTCGGCATACCGGTTATTTTCGATTTTCGAGCACGAGATTTAGCATTAGGCGGCCAAGGAGCACCGTTAGTACCTGCTTTTCATCAGTTTATTTTTGCCGATACGGCTCAAACGCCGATAGCCGTGTTAAATCTCGGTGGTATCGCTAACATCAGCTATTTAGATGCCCAAAGTGGTACTGCTATTGGATTTGATACAGGTCCTGCAAACACCTTGCTCGATCAGTGGATCGAACGCCACCAAGGACAACGTTTTGATGACCACGGTCAGTGGGCTCAACAGGGCAAGGTGAACATCGAGCTACTGAATAGGTTACTCAACGACGCCTTTTTTAGCATTTCACCCCCCAAGAGTAGTGGCCGAGAACACTTTAATTTAGCCTGGTTAGACTCGTTTATTGATGAGCACTACCGTCCACAAGATGTGCAACGCACACTCGTCGAACTGACCGCAAAAAGCGTAGCAAACAGCTTTCAGTGGCTTCCCAAATGCCCCGATAAGTTAATTATATGTGGTGGTGGTGCATTTAATTCGTTTTTGTTAGAACGCATCGCACAATGCTTGCCCGATCAAGTTACAGTCGCTGACAGCGCTGAGTACGGTGTCGATCCTCAGCACGTTGAGGCGATGGCTTTTGCTTGGTTGGGTTGGTGTTTTGACAATAAAAAGCCAGCTAACCTGCCCGCTGTAACTGGGGCGAGTCAACTGGCCGTTTTAGGAAAGCGGGTTAACGCTTAGTATTACTCAGCACCGAGAGCTTTAAACGCATCGCGCGTCAAATTCTCGTTGTCGCTTTCGCCAACCACAATACTGTCCTCGATTCGTACACCACCGTATGGACGAAGCTCATCCACACGCTGCCAGTTGATATCTGAGCTACCATCGAACTCCTCCAGCAACTGATCCACAACGTATAAGCCCGGCTCAATAGTAAACACTTGCCCTACTTCCACATCGCGAAGCAAGCGCAAAAATGGATGACGTTCGTTACGCGGGTAACTATCACCTTTATCATTCTTCAAGAAGCCACCGACATCATGTACTTGTAACCCAATAAAGTGCCCTAAACCATGTGGCATAAAGGCACTGGTGATGCCCTTTTCATAAGCTGACGCTGCGTCAATAGTGATGAACTCAAACTGCTCGAGAATCGCTGCGATTTTATGGTGCATGGACACGTGCAAGTCGTAATAGCTCACGCCGGGTTTGATTTCCGTCAGAAGTTCTTGTTGTGCAGCATCGACGGCATTAATGAGATCGGCATAGAAACCTTCTTCTTTTGCGTACGTACGCGTGATATCTGCACAGTAGCCCTTATACAACGAACCCGCATCAATCAAAAATGAACGGCTCACAGCCGGCGCTTCAGTATCGTAAACATCATAGTGCAAGATAGCAGGATGTTCATTTAATGCGACAATACTGTTGTAAGGAACCTGAGACTCGCGGAAGTTCATGGCGGCTAAGTAGTCCGCATGAATTTCAAGTTCACTTTTGCCCGCATAGAAGGCTTCTTTAGCTGCCACATGCGCTTTAGCAGCAAGCTTATTGGCTTCACGTAGGTTGTTCACTTCCCACTCGGTTTTAATCGCGCGATGAAAGTGCAAGTGGTCAATTAAGCTTTGTGGATTGCGTGCTTTAACATTCCAGTTACAGACAGGTTCAGCAAAGTCTTCGCCAATAAATGCAGACTTCTCAAGTTCATCGCCAAGATCGGCGACCATGGCATCCAAACTATCGATGATTTTCAAATCAACGTGTTGTTGCCAATCTTCTTCTGGAATTTTGGCCTGCGAGTGCCAGAAGTCGCGTGCTTGAAATAAGTAAACGGTAGGCTTACCGGTACCTTTTTTATAAAACACAGCACTTTTAGGGCTTTCGAGCACCGGCACCCAGTACTTAAATAGGGGATTAACTTTATAAGGTGCAGGGTTGTCATCTAAAAAGGCAACGCGCGGCTGGCCTGCATAAACTAATACAGACTCAAACTGATTGTCTTCTAACGCTTTATCAAAGCGCTGCGTTACCGTTTCTAAATGCTTTGCGTATAAACTCATAATACTCCCTCAAATCGGAATGGATGGGAGCATTCTACCTAAAGGCTGAAATGAATTCAGCCTATTCGTTATATTGAGAAGCTTGAGCCGCAACCACAGGTGGTCGTTGCATTGGGGTTATTAACGAAAAAGCGCGAGCCTTGCAGACCTTCTTCGTAATCGACAACGCCACCCACTAGGTACTGTAAGCTCATAGGATCAACAACGAGTGTAACGCCATCCTTATCAATCTGCATATCGCCCGCGTTTATCTGCTCTTCAAAGGTAAAGCCATATTGAAACCCCGAACAACCACCCCCCGTCACATAAACACGTAGCTTCAGGTTAGGGTTTTCTTCCTCGGAAATTAATTTTTTCACTTGAGCCGCCGCTTGTTCAGAGAACTCGATCGGCATCGCTTGCTCTACTGCCATAACATCACCTTGGTGAGCGTATTCAATACGCAATTTTCGCTTAAATCGGGCGGTGAGGTCAAGAATCCTGATTCGCTTCTAATTCGAGCGACCGGTTTTGACGTAAGCTTTGTGTCCAGTAAAACCGACGTTCTAATTGTCCTCGTCCACCCTCAGTGAGCGTAACTCTAACATCTACGTGCTCAGGAAGTACGCCCTCCGGTAAAATAAAATCGCCCTCAAGCAAACTGAAGTAGCGCATTGAGAAGTGATGAGGGTGGGGTTCAATATTCGCTAACTCAAGTAAATTGTAACGCTTAACGGTTTTTTCACCAGTTCGCGCCTGCAGTTCGATGGTGATATGACCTTCCACAAACTGTCGGCGCTGTTCGATTTGTAGTAAGGCGAGAGAAAAGTGGAAATGCCGCTTATTTGCATTAGGCGTCAACGCAAATGACTCAATCACCACTCCACCTTGCTCGAGTTCCGGTGCCATGATCTTCTGATAAAAGGCGACATCACGTCGCAATGCGTAGTTATCATTTTGTAACTCAGATAACTCCGCTTGCAATTCTTCATTTGCTGATCGCTCGATATCAAGTTCTACACTCAGTACGTTAGTTTGATATTCCAACGCCTCAATCTGTTGGTAGAGCTGGTCCAGCCGTTCGTCCTGTTGTACTAGCGTTTTATCTTTAACTTCAGCTGACTGTCCACCGACCCAATAAGCGAAGTAAATACTCACACATAGCAGCAAAATGGCACCGAGATAGAAAGCCAGCGCGCCGACACGCTGTTTCAGTCGTTTTAGCAAATTTCCAAGCTTCATATTTGTTAACTTCTGTTTATTCTTAGCAATCGTGGTATGTTAGATAATAAGACTGACAAACCAAACGGTTAGCTGCGTGTAGGACCATAGAACATGCAATTTTCTCGGCAAGCGATAATTAAAAAGGCGCGTAAACAACTCGCTGCCCCGACAACGACTGTCGCGATCTGCGTACTAGGCTTACTCGGAGGTATCGCTGCCGCATTGTTCATTGTCGTTTTTCGATTTGCTATCGATCAAAGTGCCTATCTTGTCGGGAATGTGACTCACTGGCAACAGCCTTTACCGACTTTTTCTCGTTTTGCCCTACCTGTCGGTGCTGCACTGGCGCTCTTCGTTTTATTTAAACTGTCACGGGCGAAACGGGTTCGCCTTGGCATTCCTTACGTTATTCATCGCATGAAGCAGCAATATGGCATGCTACCGTGGCGCAGTACGGTCAATCAGTTTTTTGGCGGCATCATCGCACTCGTTGCAGGTTATAGTGTCGGCCGCGAAGGACCTGCGGTGCATTTAGGCGCAGCCGCAAGTACTTGGTTAGGGTATCATATTGATACCCCTAAAAATGCCGTCCGGACGCTCGCTGCGTGCGGGATTGCGGCCGCGATAGCCGCTTCTTTCAATACCCCCCTCGCAGCGATGGTATTGGTGATGGAGGTCGTATTACGCGAATATAAAGTGCATATCTTTATTCCCGTTATGCTCGCTGCGGTCGCCGGCTCGATAATTACCGATCAAATTTTCGGTCCTGCGACAGAGCTCACCCTATTAAAAGGTCAGGAACTACCTGAGTCGCAGTTCGGTTTTGTCATATTGTTGGGCGTAGCAGTTGGGATTGTCGGGGTCTTATTTAAGAAACTCATGTTAGATGTCATGGATACAGTAAAAGACACGGCCATGCTCACCCGACTGCTATTCGCAGGACTCATTACCGCATTTCTTGCCGTGATCATCCCGAGTAGTTTGGGTCCGGGTCTATCCACCATCCAACAAGTCGTTCAATTTCAAGATCAGCAAGCTGTTTTACTTACGTTGCTATTAGCCAAGCTCGTGGCAAGTGCCATCGCTCTTGGTATGGGAACGCCAGGTGGATTAATCGGTGCCGCATTTGGTGTAGGCGCAGCGGTCGCAGCACTATTTGTTAATATCCTCGTGCAATATCAGTTGATTGGGGCTGAACATTTAGATTCTTATATTTTGCTCGGCATGGCGGGTATACTGGCAGCATGTATTCACGCGCCCATGGCCGCTCTACTCGCCATCGTGGAGCTCTCAGGCAGTGTTGAAATTATCGTGCCGGCCATGTTGGTGATCGTCCCTGCGTATTTGATTTCATCCCAGTTGTTTAGGTCAAAGTCTGTTTTTATTGCACAGTTAGAATTACAAGATCTGCCTTATCAAATTCCCCCTGTGGCGGTCGCATTGCAAAAAACGGGTGTCGAACACGTCATGGAGACACAATTTAAATTATTGCTCGAACCGACCCAAAATGAGCTGTTAGATGTACTAGAGAAAGCGAGCAATCAAACCGTCATCGTAATGAATGTCGATGAAGACAACCTGCCACAATACCGTATCGTGACTTACGATATTGGTGCAGGCGACAGCCCTTCTCTCAATTACATGCCCATTAAAGGTCTTAAAGTCACTTCGACGTTATCTGAAGTATGGGATGAGCTCAGTGGTCAACGTCGAGGTGCTGTGTATATTTTTGATCAAGATAATGGCGAGCCCTGCGGTATTATCACCTGGGAAATCGTGCGTCGTGCTCTGCAACGAGAACTTGCTTAATAGGAGTTGTACCCATTATGTCCACTTTGCTTTGGATTAAAGCCTTACACGTTATTTTTATGGTGGCATGGTTTGCCGGGATATTTTATTTGCCGCGTTTATTTGTATATCACGCGATGACCAATCAACCCGCGGTCGATGACCAATTTAAAGTGATGGAGCGAAAACTGCTCTTTTTTGTCACGCCTTTTGCTATTTTAACGCTGGTTTTTGGTATTACCTTGATGGTGATGTATGGCAGCGCATGGGTCGCCGCATCCGGTTGGCTGCACGTTAAACTTGTACTGGTCGCGTTACTGTATGGCTATCACGGGTATTGTTTTAAATTATTGAGTGACTTTAAAAATAATCGTAATAAGAGCAGCCATCGCTTTTATCGGGTGTTTAACGAATTCCCCGTACTATTACTATTTGCCATCGTCATTTTAGCGATCGTCAAGCCGTTCTGATTTTTTTGCAGTCAATATCTGGTATACTGAGCGTCCAGTGACTTCCGCTGGCAAAGGGCTTAATAAGATATGAATTTCACCGGCTCCAACATCCTCTCGGTCAACCAATTTGATCGCGACAGTGTCGAATACATTTTCTCCGTTGCGGATAAAATGCAACCCTACGC
>MDTG01073757.1_pt1 | contig 31189 bp, 28 predicted proteins | sample 811421 | NCBI WGS metagenome assembly MDTG01 (sample SAMN05326645, study PRJNA326480) | marine metagenome | isolation source: seawater | place: Pacific Ocean: South East | collected 2011
ATCACCCTTTTGTTTACTTAAAAATTTCTTTTTCGCCTTTTTCCCTAAACTACTCTCTATAATTTTAATATAGTTAATTAACTTGGTAGGTTTACCTTTACCTATATTAATAATCCTAAATGGCGCAGTACTAGTTGAAGGATCTTCCTTTAAATTTAAATTATTACTCTTTCTCGGAATATTATTTAAACATTTTATTATTCCATTAATTGTATCGTCTATATAAGTAAAATCTCTTGAGTGTTGACCTTTGTTAAATACATTAATAATTCTTTTCTTCATTATATTTTTTGTAAAATTATATAAAGCCATATCTGGTCTTCCCCAAGGTCCATAAGCAGTAAAAAATCTTATACCAGTTGTTGGTAAATCAAATAAGTGACTATATGAATGGGCCATTAACTCATTAGATCTTTTTGTTGCCGCGTATAATTGTATGGGATGATCTACAGAATTTTTTTCCGCCAATGGTTTTCTTTCTCTCTCTCCGTAAACACTACTTGAGCTTGCATATACCAAATGTTTTATTTTATATTTCCTTGAATTTTCTAAAATATTTCCAAATCCTACGAGATTACTTTTGATGTATACAGATGGATTTTTTAATGAATATCTTACACCCGCTTGTGCTGCAAGATGAATAATTTTTTTAAAACGGTATTTTTTAAAAATTTTTTCTAAATCTTTATTATTAGAAATATCTAATTTATAAAATTTATATTTACTTTTTAATTTATTTTTTTTAATAAAATTAAAAATGAAATTGTTTCTTGATAACTTTAGTTGTTTTTCATAATAAGAATTTAAATTATCTATACCAACTACATTTTTATTTTTTTTTAATAAGGCTATAGTAGTATGAAAACCTATAAAACCAGAACTTCCTGTAACTAAAATTGACATTTTAAAAATATTATTTATTTTTTTTCAAGAAAATTATCAAAATCCAACCAAAAATTTTTAAATTTAGATTTAGAATCTGGTGATTTAATATAATTATCAGTCCACCTATTATAAGCTTTTTGATCAAAATATAAAAAATTATAATTTTCAAAGCTTTGAAATTGATTAATATTTATTGGCTCCGTACCTAGTTCATTTGCAAACTTTTTTATAGATAAATAAAAAAAACTTGATTTTTTTATTTCATCGGTTATTAAAAAAACAATGGGCTTTTTGAAAAGTATAGCAAAACTTATTGCAACGCTATCATGAGCCAAAACTAAAGAGCAGTTTTTTATTAAATTTCCAGTCTGGGAAAAAATAAACTCATGATTTGTATTTGTGTTGGCAATCTTGTCTCTTCTATGGTGTGCAGCAATAAGAATCTTTTTTTCAAATTTTTTATTTAAATTGTTAAAAAACAAATTTAAAGAATTCCAATGAAATTCTCTGCTAGCAGGAAAATTCACTTTATTTAATTTAATATCATAATTTTCTTCATACGCTTGATCAATATATACTATTGAATTTGTATAATTTTCATTTATTGGTAAATTTTTTAAATTTAAATAAGTATCATAATCGTAACTATGAGTACTTATAATTTTAGCTTTTCTATATTTTTTCTTTGCACTAATGTAAGGAATATTTCCTGCTGTAAACAAATAATCGGGCTTTGGACTCATAAATTTCTTATTGAATAATTTAAAAAAAATTTTAATAACTTTTATAATAAAAGAAATAAATGTTTTAAAATTTCTGTTATTTAAAAAAACATTTAAGCTTCTATTTCTCGGTACTGGAAATAAAGATATATTAAATAAGATTTTTTTACCCCCCTTTAAAATCATTAACCTCTGAATTATACTTGAAGAGAAGCTCCCGCTAGAAAGATCTACAAAATAAAAATTTGATGGTAGTCGCCTCAATTCTTTTAAGCAACTAAAAAAAGATTTAAAAAAATAAAAATTTTTTTTTTTTTTATAAAATATTTCCTTTTTTTCAAAAGTTGAATAAAATTCTTCGAGATATATCCAGCACTCAATATCCCAATTTTTACTCGCAAGTGTATCAAGGCCAAACCTTTCGTAATTAAATTTGGATAAAGGCTGATAAAGAAAATATATTATTTTTTTCATTTTGTTAATTTTTTTTCAGCCAACAAAAAATCACTTTTAGTATCAATATCGATAGATCTAGACTTGGGCATAGAATATATTATTGTTTTATTAGTTACAAAATTTCTTTTTTTTTTAAAAAAACTAACATCTGCAGCATAAATTGCGCCATTTAGTGAATACCCATTTAAATTTTTTCTTATCGAAAATTTTTCAAAAAATCCATTTTTAGTGTCGATAGGCCATTTTCTATACCTATCTTCATAACAAGCAGATATTACTGCACATCTTTTTTCATTTATCATTTTTTTTATGGATTTATCTATATCGTAAAACTTTCTAAATGGTGAGGTCGGTTGAAGCAAACAAATTATATCAAACTTTGTCTTAGATTTATTTATTATATCTAAAACCACATCTTCACTTTTGGTGTTATCTAATGAAAGCTTCTTACTTCTCTTGATCGTCAGTAAACCATTTATTTTTTTGGTATAATTTATAATTTTCTTGTCATCGGTAGATAAAATTAAATTGTCTAAAATGTTTGATTTTAGTGCCTCATCTATAGTCCAAACAACCAAGGGTTTGCCGGAAAGTTTCAAAAAATTCTTTCCTGGTAACCTTTTGCTATTAGCCCTTGCTAAAATTAATCCTAATATTTTTTTGTTTTTATACAAAATTATAAAATTTTTTATTAAGTGTTTTTAGTTATATTTTTGAAAAATTCCTAATTATATTTAACCCCACTTCACCACTCTTTTCTGGGTGAAATTGGCATCCAAAAATATTTCCCAAATTAACTGACGCGACTACTTCATGTTTACCAAATTTATAAGTTGAAGTAATGACAGATTTATCTTTAGGAACTGCCATGTAAGAATGTACAAAATATGTTGAATTTTTATCTTTGGTATTAAAAAATAATTTATCCCTTTTTTTTATAATTAATTCATTCCAGCCAATATTAGGAATTTTTAATGTTTTTTGTCCATCTTTTGTCGGCAATTTTTCCACTTTTCCGTTAATAAGACCTAACCCTTGGGTTTGACCAAATTCAAAACTTTCATTAAAAAAAAGCTGCATACCTAAACATATTCCTAAAATATATTTTTTTCTTTGTATAACCTCAGATATAACTTCTACCAGATTATGTTTTTTTAAAAGCTCCATGCCATTTTTAAAAGCTCCAACTCCTGGTAATATTACTTTATCTGAATTTAAAATTTTTTCCTTATCACTGGTAACTATGGCATTTGCCCCTATCATCTCAACGCTTCTTTTTACGCTAAGCAAGTTTCCGATTTCATAATCAATAATACAAATATTTTTAACCATTAAATTTTCTCACATTTAAGCCAAGATTTATCGCAGCATTTCTTATGTCATCAACACTTAATTTGTTTGTATGAAATATGTCAGCAATGGCGAGAGCCTCTATGCCTGTTTTTTTTACAACTTCAAACATATGATTGGTATTTCCCATCCCGCCGCTTAATATTATTGGAACCTGAGTAACTTTCATTGCTGTGGCTATTAGATCTATATCAAATCCTTTTCGAGTGCCCTCGTTATCTACCGAAGTTAATAAAACTTCACCAGCACCATTTTCGGTTCCTTTTTTTATCCAATCAATCGCATTTAGACCTGATCTTTCTCTGCCATTATTGCTGTAAGCTTCCCAATAATTTTTTTTTATTTTTTTTGCTTCAACAGACAAAACTACGCTTTGACTTCCAAATTTATTTGCTAAATCATTAATGAGTCTTGGATTCTTTATTGCCGCTGAATTTACCGCAATTTTATCTGCGCCAAGTCTCAAAACTTCAGTAGCATCTTTAATACTTCTTATGCCCCCGCCTACTGTGATGGGAATAAATATATCTTTGGTAGCTTTTTTAATTGTTGCACCAAGTTGATTTCTGCCATATAGACTTGCAACCACATCCATAAAAATCAGCTCGTCGATACCTTTCCTGTAGTAATTTAATGCAAATTTATTAGGTTCGCCAATGATTTTAAGACCTTCTAAATTTACACCTTTGATTAAGTTGGGACCTTTAATATCAAGTCGTGCAACTAATCTTAATGATCGCATTAATTTATTTATTTTGCATCCATACGGCTTTTTTAAGATGCCATTCGCCTTTTATTTTTTCCCACAGGTGGGGTGATCTAAATTTATCAATAACATCAAAAAATTCTTTTTCTGACATTGAAAGATAATTTAAAATATCTCTAAAATATCTTTTAGGAAATTCATTATCATATTGTTTTACCAAGGAAATAGCTTCTTCTCTTGTTATAATTTTATTTCTAACTTCTAAGGCAGCATCTTCGGTTGCTCTTCCTCTGCCTGTTTTGATAAACCATGTGTAAAAGTGCAATGCATCAATTTTATCATCTAAACTTGAGTATTTAGTATATGTTCCGTCAGTTCTTCCTTCAGGGTTTACTTCAAAGTTAGTATTTTCTACAGCATAGTAAAAATTTGATTGGGGATTATAATTTAAAAAGTATGGTAATGTTAGAATTTCAAAATTAAATTCGTTCAATTTTTTTTCTTCGATGGGTAAATATGGTAATAAATCAACATCACTCACATTATATTTTTTTATTTCAGATCTGTGAACGCCGCCAAAAAAAAGATCTTCATTTTTTTTATATGTATAAATTTTTTGGTTAGAAAATTTTCCTTCATCATATAAATCTCCTCCAATACCTTTTTCTGAGTATTTATCTCCATATACAATAAGTTTGATTTTTTTCTCAATCGCAATTTTAGGAGCTAAATAAAACTGGCCCATCACAAAAGGTTGAAAAGGATGCAAAAGATTCTTAAAAGCAAGCTGCGTTAAAGTTCTGTGTACTGCCCCATTTGGTGTATAAAGAATGTTATCAAAACCATTATTTATCCAAGAATTAAAATTTTTAATTCCTATATCAGTATACATATGGGGCGCCCAAGTACAGGTCAGAGGATTCATTTTGTATTTATGTTTGAGAATGTGAGAAACAAATCTACTGTCTTTTCCTCCACTACCTGGAACTAAAACATCATAATATCCATCTTTTCTTCTATGCTTATCTAATATGTCTACCAATTCTTTTTCTCTCTCTTTCCAGTCAATTTTTTCTTTCTTTTCAAAATATCTACAAGATAGACAAACGCCCTCATTATCAAAAGCAACTGTTTGTTTCTTTTGGTTTTTCTGATCTTGAGTTTGCTTTGATCCCATAAATCTTTGGTTTGACTCAACACATTTTTTACAAAAGATTACTTTTTCTGGTAGACCGTATAAGCTTTTCATTTTTTATTTTGTTTGTTTAAAAATATTATACCAAGAAAGAACTACTTGGAATATTTATTATCCTTTTTGTAATACTTTTAGAAATAGATAAATTCATTTTTGGACACCTTTTATAAAATTTTAAATTTGATAACAGCTCCCATCCTGGCCTTGCATAAATCTTATTTTTATGCAAAATTTTTATAATCTTATTGACAAATGATGAATAATTTTTATTTACTATTACAGTTTGTAACCAAAAATTACTCCTACAGTTTTTCGGTTCCTGAACCAGTTTAAAAAAATTAGATTTAGAAAAAATTTTTTTATAAAATGAAAATAGTCTCCTTTTATCATTTAAAAGTTTTTTTATTTTATTTATCTGACTAAATCCCAATGCTGCATTTAAATTTGGCATTCTATAATTGAAACCTACTTGATCGTGAAAGTAACCATAACCTTTCAATTTGGCATTTGCGATCAAATGCCTGGCTTTTTTTGCATAGTTCTTTTTATTTGTTATTATCGCGCCTCCAGCTCCAGTGGTTATAATTTTGTTACCATTAAAACTTAAAACTCCAATGTCGCCAAAAGTTCCTGTATGTTTAGCTTTGTATGTACTTCCAAGAGATTCGGCAGCATCTTCTAAAACAAATAAATTATATTTTTTTGCAACATTAATTAATTTGTCTATTTTTATTGGATGTCCAAATATATGAACTGGTATAATTCCTCTTATAATTCTTTTTGTTTTTTTGTTTATACAGCAATTATTTTTTTTAAAGGTATTTTTTTTTAAATATTTTTCTAATTTTGGTATATTTATTCCAAAATGGTTCTCTTCTATATCAACAAAATGGGGAATCGCATTACAATATTTAACAACATTAGCTGTAGCAATAAAAGTAAAAGCTGGAACTAATACTTCATCATTTGGTTTAACACCAAGCAACAAGCAAGAAATATGTAAAGCTGAAGTGCCAGAATTAGTTGTAACAACATATTTTGATTTTGTTAATTTGGATATTTTTTTTTCAAATTTTTTAACAAATTCTCCTATAGCAATTTCTTTTCGAAAAATACATTTTTTGAGATAAATTGAATCATTTTTATCAACGGTTGGTTCATGCAAATGCATTTTCTTTACGCCTAAATTTCTTTTAAAAATATTTAGGATTTTTTTTGATAAATCAATTTTCATTTTTTAGTACTTATAATTATTTTTTCTTTTTTTTTCCATATTTTTTATGTATTCCTTATGCCCCAAATCTACCCATCTTTCATAAATTGGGTATACGATTACTTTTTTTCCCATTTTGGTCAAATCTTCAAAAAAATTATTCATATCTTTATGTTTTTCTTTTTTTAGAATTTTAAAATTTTTTACATTGAAAACATAAATGCCTGCATTAATATTTTCATACTTCATTTTTTTTTCTTGATAAGACACAAAATTGTTTCCCTTAGTTTCTATAACACCAAAGGAATTTTTAATTTCGTAGCGTTTTATTACCATTGTTACATCTGCTTTCTGATTTTTATGATATCTAATAACATCAGCATAATTTACATCACTAATTACATCGCAATTGGTAACTAATACATATTTATCCTTTAATTTTTTAAGTAAATAAAGTGATCCAGCAGTACCTAGTGGTTTTTCTTCCTTTATATAATTAATTCTTACACCAAGATCTTTCCCGTCTTTGAAGTAATTTTTAATTTGATTACCAAAATAATTAATCGATAAAACAAAATTAAAGAAACCAAAACTTTTTGCTCTTTGAATTATATGTTCTGTCATAGGTTTATTATAAACTTTAACTAAAGCCTTGGGTTTTTTTTTTGTAAATGGCAAAAGTCTTTTACCTGGCCCTCCTGCCATAATTATAAATTTGGTGCTTATTTTATTTGTGCGTATTAAGTATGGATCTATATGCAAACCAATTATTTCTTTTTTTTTGTTTATTACTGGAATGTGTTGTATTTCATTTGAATTCATTAGATATTTTGCTTCTTTATCAGATGCGCTAGCACTTACTGTTAGAGAATTTTTCCTCATTATTTTTGTAACTCTATCCTTGAGACTCAAACCTTTCAGCAGACCTCTTCTTATGTCTCCATCTACAATTGTTCCTAATATTTTTTTTTTGATAAAATAATAACAATCTTTAGACCTGATCTATTAAGACTTTTTATTGCGTCGCCTATACTACTAGAAGAGTTTAATAAAATTTTATTAAATTCTGATACTTTTGATAAATACATATGTTAAAAAAATAATTTTATATATTACAAATCGTAAAACTTCTTTTTTAAATTAGATGGAAGAACGGTTTTTTTAATAATTTTAAAAATCTTATCAGAAGAATTTTTAGATTCGTATGGGTTTTTAGTATTAATTAATTTTTTTCTGAATTTTTTTGAATAAATTTTTTTAATTGATTTTAATATTTCTTTTTTAATTGGTTTACAATCAACTACACTAGAAGTTTTTGATCTCCCCTCCTGTCGATCTCCAATATTTATTGTGGGAATTTTAAAAGATGGTGCCTCTAAAATACCACTTGATGAATTCCCAACTAAACAATCAACTTGCTTAAGAACAGATAAAAAATTTGTATGACCCATTGATTTGAAGTGTACTGAGTCATTTTTTCTAGAAGATACAAATTTTTTAATCATCTTTATTATAATTCTTCCATTGGTGTCGCTATTTGGGAAAGTAAATATTAATTTTGTATCTTTTAAAGCTGAGAGTGCTGATAATATTTGCTTAAAATGAACAGCTGATGTATTTTTTTCAAGTGTTACTGGATGATATGTGATTAATAAGTTTTTTTTATTGAATTTAAAATTCATTTTTTTTTCAATTATTTTCTTACTATGCAACCTGGTATTTCTTAAAACATCTACACCAACACTACCTGTAACAAAAATTCTTTTTGGATCTTCTCCTAATTGAATAACTCTTTTTTTATTTAAGGAATTTGCAACAAAATGATACCAGGACATTTTTGATATGGAATGTCTCAAAGAATCATCGAAAGCACCAAGAGTTACACCGCCCCCACTTATATGAGCAATTGGTATAAGCTGAAAATAAGCGGCTATTGCTGAGGAAAATATTTCATAACGATCTCCTAAAATAATGAGTAAATCAGGTTTCATAGATTTAAAAATTGAAGCAAATTGCATAATTCCTTTTCCAGTTGCTGTCGATATAGCTTTTGGAGAATCTGAGGAATTTAATATATTAATTTTTTTTTCTATTTTAAAACCATCTTTAACAATCTCTTTATAAGTATTTCCAAAATCTCGTGACAAATGCATGCCAGTAACCAGTATTTTTAAATTTATATTTTTGTCATTTTTTAATTTTTTTATTAAATTTTTAAGCATGCCATACTCTGCTCTTGAGCCGGTAACTAAACATATTTTTTTTTTCATTTTATTATTAATTTGATTCTAAGAAATGCTTTTCTTTTGAATTAGCGTATCTTGTTTAATATATTTTTTTACTTTTTTTCCTAAAACTTTATGTTTTTCGATGGGTAAAAAGCCAGTTCCTGGTCTTTTAAAACATATGTCACTTAATTTTATTTTGTCTCCTGGATATAAATTTCTTCTACTTACAATACTTTTTCGAGCTATTTTGGATATTGCTTTTTCTTTGCTTGAGATTTTTTTATTTTTAAACCCAATGGTCATCTCTATTGAACGAATATTTTTGATCAGATGTATAAATTCTTTTATATTCGCAGAAAAATGATGATCTGGTCCTATCATATTTTTATTTAATGTAACATGTTTTTCAATTATTTCTGCTCCCAGTGAAACAGCAGCCATGGATGCAACATTACCAATCGTATGATCAGAAAAACCAACTGGGAGTTTAAATTTTTTTTTAAGCTCTAACATTACAGCCAAATTGACTTCCTGTATATTAGTTGGATAGTTGCTGACACAATGTAGAAGAGAGATATTTTTTTTTATTTTTTTTAAATAAAACAAACTTTTTTTGATTTCTTCAAAAGTTGACATGCCCGTAGAAAGAATAACAGGTTTTTTTTGATTGTTTATATACTCTAGCAAATCTAAAGATAATATTTCACCTGACGGAATTTTAAAACTTTTAATATCCAGCTCTTCATTTAAAAAACGTAAACTTTCAATATCAAATGCGGAACACAAATAATCTATACCTAAACTTTTACACCTTTTTGATAACTTTTTGTGTTCTTGATAGGTAAGCTGTCTCCATTCTGCTTCCTTGGTCGCATCCTGATTAGATTTATAATTTTTTGACTTTTTTCCGTATGGAATTTTCAGAGCATTTAAAGAAAGTACTTGTTTGGGGTTGCCTATTTGAAATTTAACTGCATTTACCCCAGTTTTTGATAATTCTTCAATATACTTGCTCGCCAATTTATACGATCCATTATGATTAGGACCTACTTCTGCAATAATATAAGTTTTCTTCTTTCCCATATTTTAATTGTGATAATACATTTGAATTCCCTTCATTCCTGTAATGGGTTTAGGTTTTGAAGGAAGTGTTGTTTTTTTATTAAGGTGCATATCGATAATTGCTTTTAAGTAATCACAACCTGCTGCACGAGTAAACTCATACCCTCCGCCAAACCTTGGGTTAAAATCAATAAAATAAAAATTTCCTGAATTATCCTCGATTAAATCAATATCCATAGGTCCAATATGCTTTAAAGTTTTAGATATTTTTTTTGATAATAAGGTGTACTTACTTTGATTTAATATTTTAGCTTTATCTGTTTCTCCTCCTCTCATACTTATTTTTAATTTGGCACACGAGTGGACATAATTTCCTGCAAAATCATTCAAAATATCAAGGTTTATTTCTTTCCCTTTAATAAACTTCTGAAGCATATTTTTTTTAAAATTAATATTTTTAAATTTTTTTTTATTTTTAATAATTTCTAATCCCACACTCGCACTTCCTATTATTTTTTTTTTAATTACTGGAAATTTATTATTAAAAGATCTTAGATTATAATATGATTTAGGATATTTTATTTGATTTTTTCTACAAAATAAATCAACTTTTTTTTTATCTATTAGTTTTGACACCAATTCATAGTCGGATACCACTATGTTAGTTCCTATTTTTAAAAATTTATCTTTATTTTTGGATAATATTTTTAATTCAGGATCAATTAATGGTATTAACAAGTCAATTTTATTTTTTTTACAAATTATAAATAATTTTGATAAATAACTTTTTTCATTATCACTTACCTGAGGAGTAATAAAATTTTTAACATGCCTATTAGTATAAAAACTTGAAACATCATAACTTGTATCAGATGCATGTATTTTTATTTTATATCCTTTTGTTGTCAATTTATGACAATAATTTAATAAATATGTACGTCTTCCAGAATTTGTAAATAAAATTCTAATCATAATCTAATAATAATTTTTTTTTTGTTAAATATAAAATAATCTTTAAACGACAAAATTTTTTGATTTGTATTTTTTTTGATTATCAATTTTTTTAAACCATTCAACTGTTTCTTTTATTCCAATTTCCATACCTTTTTTTCCCACATATTGCGGTTTCCATTTTAAAAGCTTAAGAGCCTTTTTGTTTGAACAACACAATCTGCTTACTTCACTTTTCTTTGGCCTTTTTCTTTTTTCTTCACTAGCAATTATTATTTTTTTGTTTACCACTTTTGAAATTAATTCTGCCAATTTTTTAATGGAAATCTCAGTTCCTGATCCAATGTTAATAGTTTCTCCTGAGGAATTTGTAGATTTTAATGCTGCAACAAATGCGGATACAGTGTCCGATATATAAGAAAAATCTCTAGTTGGTTTTAATGAACCAAGTTTAATTTTATTGGTTCCGCTTAAAATTTGTGTAATGATTGTGGGTATTACAGCTCTTAAAGATTGCCTTGGACCATAAGTATTGAATGGTCTTAATGTTACTACGGGAGTGTTGTAAGATAAAAAAAAGGAATTGGCTAATTGATCAGCGGCAATTTTGCTGGCAGCATAAGGTGACTGAGCATTTAAAGGATGCTTTTCTAATATTGGTATTTTTTGCGCTGTCCCATAAACCTCACTTGTTGAGGTATGTATTAATTTTCTTATATTTAATTCTTTTACTGCTTCAAGCACATTTAATGTTCCACTAATATTAGTTTCCACATAACTTTTTGGAGAAGCATATGAATAAGGTATTCCAATTAATGCAGCTAAATGTATCACCGCATCACAACTTTTCGCACTATTCCTTACAAAGCTATAATCTCTTATGTCTCCAAAACATATTTCAATTTCATTTAAAATATTTTTATCTAAACTCTCTAGCCAACCATAATTATTGAAAGAGTTATATAATACTGTACATTTTACTTTGTGTCCTAATTTTACTAACCTCTCAGTAAGATGAGATCCTATAAACCCTTCTGATCCAGTAAGTAATATTTTCATAATTAATTTCTAATATTAAACGAAATAATAGATCTTATTTTTTCTGCAGCCTCATTGTTAAAATTTAATGGTAATCTATCTTTTATCTCATTGTTTAAAAAATATCTAAATTTTTCGTTGCTAATTGTAAGCCAATAATTAACTAAATCTAATGCACTCGATTCAGAATTAGCTACTAGTTTTTCAATATTCATATATGCAGAATTTGGAAAATTATTATTAGTATCTGCCCAAAAAGCTTTTTGACCGGATGATATGGCTTCTGCAGTTGTACTTACAAATGGCATAGAAATGGTTAAATTAGAAAATGAAATTAAATTTTTGCTTGTAATTTTCTTAATAACCTTAAAATTTTTTTTTTCTGACAAGCTTTTAAATAATTCATGTAAATTTGGATATTTTTCTAATAAATCAGTTTCATATTTTGGTTTAAAAAATAAAAATATATCATTTCTATACATTAAGAGTTTCTTTATAAATCTTAAAAAAGATAAATGACTATTTAAATCATTAAAAGCCCCTGGTGTTCCAAATGCAGCAGAAAAAATAGAAATGATTTTATTTTTTTTATTTTGTACAAAATTATTTAACTTTATTAATTCTTTTTTATCCTCAAACTCTTTACATGACCATAAGGGAGACAAGGTTAAAATTTTTTTAGATTGAGATAAGTTTAATTCCGACATTTTCACACTTTCTTTAGTCCAATGAAATTCAATATCATGAAAATCATAAGCATAACTAATATTCAAATACTTTTCTTTAACATCAAAAACAACTTCTGAGTTGGTGTGTTTATACATAAGACAACAACAGTTAATTCTGTTTAATAAAATATTTCTAGAAATATGATTGTAGTGAAAATCATGATAACTTAAATATGTTTTAGTTTTAAAAGTTGATATAAAATTATTCCATACAAAATAGTTCATCCAAATATTTAATAAAATCTTTTGATATAATATATCAGATTTAAAAAAATTTCTTAAATTAAAAATCGATAGAAAAAATAGTTTTAAATTATTTTTAAGTAAAGAAATAGATAGTTTTCCAAGTGGTTTTCTTTTAGTCGAAAAAGTAAAATTATATTTTTTTTTTTATAGAATCTAAAAAATTTTTATCAATTGTATCTTCTATTACCATTAGAACATTATTTTTATCGATTATTTTATTATCCACTATCCAATCTAATTGGTAAGTCGATTCATCAAAATTAAAACCCGCATTGTAAACTCTTATTGCCAAATCATAATTATTTTTTTTAAAACTATTTAATTTTAAAAATAAACACGAATATATTGGATAAAATAAAAAGTAAAATGTGTTTTTTATTTTTAAAATATAATTTGAAAAAAAAGATTTTTTTGAACTAAAATACTGCGGATTGTTAATTTCATTATTTAACAATCGAATATTTGGATTTATTTCCACAATTTTTTCGTAGATTTTTTTAGCTTCTATTTTTTTTTTTGAATCCTAATAGCAGTTGTTTCTTCAGAGAAAGAAATATTTTTTCACTATTATATAAAAGTTTAATAAAGTTATTAATATTTTTATTTTGATCTAGTATTTTTGAAAAGTTGCTTTCGAGTAACTTCATTGAATTAATATTAGATAAATATCGATAATGATGTTTTTGTCTAAAAATATTCCAACTAAATCCTCTTATAATTACATTGGGATAGTTTTTAAACAATCTATGAATATCTTCAAAATCAAATTCATCTATTAACAAAATGATTGTTTCTTGATTTTTTTTTATAGAATTCATGATTTTACTACTACTTGCTTTGTGTAGAAATATAAAAACATTAGATGCTTTTTTAATTTCCTCTACGCTTACAAATTTCATTTTAATTTTTTTAAATAATGCTCTGCGGAAAGCAAATCAACATAGGTATCTATATTTACTGATCTTTCTTTTGGCATTATGTGCGCTAAATTTATTTTTCCTACTAAAGTATTTCGCTTCATAACCGTCTCTCTCGTAGATAAATAAATTGATCCATTTCTTATAAAAATTTTTTTTAACTTTTGTCTAGGTCTCATATCTTCAAACCCTTTTTCTATAAAATTTACTAACCTTCCTTTTTTTACTATTTTCATACGAAACGGATGGTTGCCTCCAACATCTACAACGCTTGTAACTGAATCACATTTTTTTCTTATTATTTTTTTTATAGAATCATCTATATCTTTAAATTTTCTTAGAGGAGATGTTGGTTGTAACATTAATATATAATCATATTTTTCGCCCTTAATTTTTTCCATGAAATTTACTGCATGCTTTACAACAGGTAGGCTAGGAACAAAATCTGTTGATAGGTTTTTAGGTCGTAAAAAAGGAGCTGACGCACCAATCTTTTCTGCTATTTTTTTTATTTTTTTTGAATCTGTTGATAATACTATATCAGTAATAAATTTTGATTTTTTTGCTTCATTAATTGTGTAATAAATTAATGGCTTGCCTAAAATTTTATAAATATTTTTTTTAGGAATGGCTTTTGAATTGCCCCTTGCTGGTATTACTGCAATAATTTTTTTATTTTTCATTCGATATCACAAAACTAATTATTATTTTAGTAAATAATTTATACCTTTGTTGATTGAAACCTTCGGTTTCCATTTTAATAAAGTTTTAATCTTCTTGATATTTGCTTCTGAGTATTTAGGTTCGCCTTTTCTTTGGGGTAAATATTCTATTTTTCCACCAAATATTTTAGCAATTTTATTTATGGTTAATGATTTTTGGCTGGCTACATTAAAAATTTGTTTATAAATTTTAGACTTCGCCACTTTCAGCATAACATTAACTACATCGGATACATAAATAAAGTCTCTCGTTTGTGATCCGTCGCCATAAATAGTAAGGGGTTTATTTTTTAGTTTTTGTTTTAAAAAAATACTTATTACTGAACTATATGAATTTGTAGCAAGTGAACGAGGACCATAAACATTAAAAAATCTTAAAGATATAGACGAAAAATTTTTTAGTTTACTTTCATTTATTACTAATCTCTCAGCTTTCCACTTTGTTTTTGCGTAAGGTGTTAAATTTTTAATTTTTGCCTTTTCAGAAGTCGGTATTTCTCTCGGGTTTCCATAACAACTTGCTGAAGCTGCATATATAAGTTTTTTAATCTTAACTTTTCTGCAAGCATTTAAAATATTTTTTGTAGCTATTACATTTGCTTTATAATATTTTTTTGGATTTTTGATACTTTCAATAGTTTTCGATAATCCAGCTAAATGAAAAACAAATTTTGTATTTTTAAAAAGTAAAAATAAATTTTTTTCTTTTGATAGATCGCATTTAATAAATTTAATTTTTTTTTTTACTAAACTTAAATTTTTTAAATTTCCTGTACTTAAATTATCTAAAACAGTCACTTTGTAATTTTTTCTTACTAACCCTTCTACTAGGTGACTGCCTATAAAACCTGCTCCTCCTGTGACAATAACTTTCTTCATTTTTAATTATATTTTAATTTGTTTATTATTTTAATTTTCTGATATTTTTCCATCATTAAGGTTTAAAACTTTATCACATTTATTTAAAACCGATTCTCTGTGAGAAACTATAATAATAGTTTTATTTTTAAGTTTATAAATTGTGTTCATAAAAATATTTTCTGTGTCTATATCAAGTGCACTTGTAGGTTCATCTAAAATTAGAATACTTGGATTATTATATAACGCTCTCGCGATTCCAATTCTTTGCACTTGTCCTCCCGAAACCATTTGTCCTCTTTCTCCAACTCTTGTTTTAATTCCTTCTTTTAAATTATTAACAAAATCAGACAGTTGTGATAAATGAATGGCATTTATCAATTTTTTTTGGTCGATTTCTTCATCAACTAATCCAAACGCAATATTTTTTTCTATTGTGGTATCTATAAGATATGTGTTTTGAGAAACATAACCAATATTTTTTAACCAACCAAGATTATTTTTTTCTAAAGATTTATCATCTAACTTTATTTCTCCATGAGTTGGTGAAGAAAGAGTCAAAATTAAATTTATTAGTGTAGTTTTGCCTGATCCAGAAGCTCCTCTGATTCCAAATATTTTATTTTTTTCAATTTTAAAATTTAAATTTTTAAGTACCTCTTTATCTTTTTCTTTATAAGAAAAAGATACATTCTTAAAAATCATTTCATTATTAAATTCTAATTTTTTAGTGTTATTAGATAACTTTAAACTTTGATTTATTGTTTTGAACTCATCAATAATTCTATTTAACGACACTTTAAAATATTTAATTCCTTGCATAGATGAAACGATTTTATTTACGGAGGGCAGTAATCTTATGCTAGCTGCTAAAAATAGACCAATAGTTGAAATTATAGTTCCAAGACTATTTTTTTCGAACATTAAAATAGTTAACAAAGTAAGCAAACCTAATACACCCACAAATTCAAAAATAGGTTTAGTTAAATTTTGTGTAAAAAGTGCATTTCTTTGGGCTGTTAAAAATTTTCGACTAAATAATTCAAAAGAATTTAAAAAAAACAAAGATTTTTGAAAAATATAAATCTCTTTAATGCTGTCCAACGACTCCTGTAAATGCTGAAATCTTTTTTCCATAAATTTTAATCTTTCAGAGCCCCACGAAGAAATTTTAGACCTGGTTATTTTAAAAATAATAAAAGAAATAATTGATAAAAAAATAAAAATAGATATTGAAGCAGAAAAACTATATGTCAGTAAAAATATTGTAACAAAAAATATAATAATTCCCTCTGTTATAGCTATAATTACATTATTAAATAAAGATGTAAAACCTGCTGTTTCTTGAATTATTGTTTGCCTTAAATTTGATGAATTGCGGCCTATATGAAAGGAGTAATCTAGATTTAAATACCCCTCGAATAATCTGGTTGAAAGATTGTGATTAACATTTTTTGAAAAAGTATTTTGAACATAACTTAAAAAAATATAAAAAATAGTTTTTAAAAAAAAAATTAATAAAAAAGATATAGCCCCTCCAAAAATTAAGTTTGTTTGTTCATTGTTAGTATTATAAAAATTAACAGGCAAAACCAGGTTACTTATTGATAATAGAAAATCTTTTATTTGTGGGAAATTTTTTAAAAACTCATCTTCAATTAATAAATTTATTAAAGGAATTATTGCAGCTATTCCAATAGTTTCAAATACAGCATTTATTAAAATAAGAAATAGCAGTATTAAAAAGAAATTTTTATCATTTTTATGAATAACTGAAAATATTTTTTTTATCATTAATTTATAAGAAAATTACCAAGTTTATCAAAAAAAAATTTATTGCTTAGAAAAATTTCTGTATTAGATGATGGTCTTAAATAAACTTGATTTAAGTTATGCCATGAATTTTCATGGTTTTTTTTCCATTGATATTCCCAAGAAGTATATTCTTTAGTGCTAATCAAAAAAGGTAGTTTGGAAAATATTGCAAACTCCATTATTCCTCCACCTTCTAATTGGAAAAAAGCATTTGAATTCAATATTATTTTGCCATCTCCTAAAAAATCTGATGAAAAATCTTTTGAAAATAAACAGTTTAAGGAATTTTTTTTAGAAATTTTTTTAAAATACTTACATCCTCTTTCGTCAGAAACAATAATTTTCTTTTGTTCTGGCAAAAGAACATCCAATTTTTTAATCATTTTTATAAACAAATCTTTTGATATATTTCTTGAAGTTCCAATTTTTTTAGATTCATATCTACATCCAATGGCAATATATTTGCTGCTGGGTATTTTTTTAATCTTCGTTTTTATATCACTACTTTTTAAAAGGACTCTATTTTGTAATTTTAAATTTTTATTTAAAAGATAATTGATTAAATTTATATCGTGTGTATAAATTGGTCTTCTATTTTTTACCTTTCTATTGAAAAGTATAAAAGTTTTATTATGATCAATTTCTTTTTCGTATTCTTTGTATTCTAACCAGGTTTTATATTCTAAAGAAGGTGAATTTTTTAATGATAAGATCTTTGTCATGCTATACATGTAGTCCAAATGAGATTTTATAGAAACTTTATTATATCTACGAAGCCAACTATCCCTGTATTCTCCTATTAGAACTATAATTTTTACCTTAAAATTTATAGCTTGTAATGTTCGCAATAAAATTAACAAATGAAAAAAATCTCCTTTGGTTGGTGAAGAAACTTTACAATCGTAAACTAATATTACTTCTTCAAATTTTAAAATTTTTTTATTATATAAAATTTTATATTTTTCATAAATTACGATTAATTTTCGTATTATTTTATTAAAATAATTTTCTGGATTATAAATATTTAAAATTTTATAAAAAAAAATATTTAATACTTTTTTCATTAAAATAAATTTAGGAATATTTTAAAAATCAATTAATCAATTTTTATTTTTTGCTTAATAATATTTTTATATTCTTCAGGTGTACCCATATCAGCAAAATATTTTTTTGTTTTATATGTATAAATTCTTCCAAGAAAGTTTTTTATGATCTCGTTGCTAAAATCTTTCGCTTTACTATATTTTGTTTTAATAATTTCAATAAATTCAGGGGACAAAATATATACTGCCCCGTTTGCTATTTGTCCTTTGTCTAAGTTAGATTTTTCATAAAAATTTATAACAATTCCTTTATTATTTACCTGAACTATTCCACAAGATAAAGGATCGTTACATTCAAATGTTAGCATTGTCATTAGGCATTCTTTTGGCCTTTTTTTATGTGCATCAATTAAGAAATTTAAATTTTCAGCACAGTAGTTGTCAGCATGAATTAACAATCCATCTTCTTTTTTATAAAAATTCAAGTTAGCAATTAATGTTCCTGCGGTTCCTAATAATTCTTTTTCTTTAAATATTTTTATTTTTCTAGTATGTAAATTTTTTTTCAAAAAATTTTCAACTTGATCAGAAAGATAGTGTGTGTTTACCAATATATCGTTTACTTTTGCTGATACTAATTTTTTTATCCAAATATTTAATAGATTATCATTATTTATTTTTACCAAACACTTTGGTGTGTTTTTTGTTATTGGTAATAGTCTAGTTCCATAACCCGCAGCTAAAAGGATAGCGTTCATAAAAAATTATTATTTAATTTCTTTTAAAATTTCATCTAATTTAATAGGTATATTTCCATAACGAGAAACCTGAATTGCAGATGCAATTGAACCAACTAGAGCTGCCTCCCAAATGCTGCCTCCCACTGCCATTATCATTGCGCTTGTAATTAACATTGAATCTCCCGCTCCTACAAAATCTCTAGGGGATGAATTTAAAGCTCTTATTTTATCAGTGTGAATTTTATAATTTTTTTTATCTGTATGAATTAATAACCCTTCTGCGCCTAATTTTATGAAACTATTTTTAGCTGCACTTTCTTTTTTTAGATGAGAGGCCAATACAATCAATCCATCTTCATAGTTTCTTGTTGCTATTCGAGCTTCTCTTTCGGTTGGAGTAATTAAATCCATGCCTTTAAATCTGCAAATATTTCCTGTTTGAGAAGATGATTGGCTGTCGGCTACGATCATGGTGCCGAATTTTTTACACAGATCGGTAATCTGATTTACCAATGATTGCGGTAGGCAACCATAATTAAAGTCGGAAAAAACTAGAAGATCAGTTTTTTTTATTACTTTTTTTATTTCCCTCAAAATTTTATTTTGTAGCAACTTAGATATTGAAACTTGATGAAGATTGCTGACCCTCAGTAAAGTCTTATCATTGGATCTGTATCGTGTTTTATTGGTTGTTGGCCTGCTCTCGTCAATAAATATTTTTGACTTTACTTTATATTTTTTTAGCTGGGAGTTTGCGAATTTATTATACTCATCTTTACCAGATATTGAAAAAAAATTAACTGTGGCGCCTAAGCCAGCTGCATGTATTGCCACAATTCCAGCTCCTCCGATAAATAATTTATCATCTAGAGGTGTAACTACTAGCGATGTATCTTCTTGGGACATTCCCAGTGGTTGGCAGGAAACATATTTATCAATAATTAAATCACCAACTACCGTTATATTTAATTTAGATGTTTTTTTCAAAAGTACATTTAGTTTTTTTTGATTTATTGAATGTCTTTTAAAATAATTTTTTGGCAAACGAATATTGCTAAAATTTACCCTCTTAAACTCTTTTTGAATTAAATCATAAGATGAAAATACTATCTCTCCAGAACTAAATATTAGGCGACCTCCATAAGATTTAATTATATTCTCTTCTGGGTTATTTAAATTTTCGTATTCTTTTCCTTTAACAACTATTTCCGGTTTAATTCTTTTTACAACTTTTTCGATTGGCTCATTAATTAAAATAGCCTCATCAACCCAACTATTACTTTTAACACCTTCTAATCTTAATCTTTCTGGTATGTGAGCATTTTTTCCAGAAATTTTATCGCTATTAACTGCAACTATAAGATGATCTCCACATTCTTTTGCAAACCTCAATAGTCTAAGATGGCCCGGATGTAAAATGTTAAAATTACCTGATACTAAAACTTTTTTTTTATTAGACATTGATTTTAATGCTCCATCTGTAAAATAATTCTTGGATAATTTGATTTTCTAGCGTCTTTGATAGCTGCATTAATCTGATCAAATTTATAAACCTTCATAAATTTTTTAAAATTAATTTTACTTTTTTTAAAAATATTATAATATTTTTTAATATCTTTATCAGGGTTTGTGCCCCCTCCCCAGCTTCCATAAATTTTTTTACCTTTAATAAGCTCGTGGGGGTCAATATTAATTTTTTTTCCATTTGGAGGATGAGAAGCAAATATCAATTTTCCATGATTTTTATTTATTAATGAAAATCCTAATTCAATACCTTTAGTAGTTCCTGTTGTTTCTAAACAAAAATCTACTCCTTTATTACTTGTAAGTTTTAAAAATTTTTTCATAAAATCTTTTTCTGAAATATTTAAACATTCTTTTATACCTAATTTTCGTGCCACATTTAGTTTACCTGGTAGTTTGTCTATGGCAATTATTTTTTTAGGTTTTTTTTTTTTTAAAGCAATTATAGAAAAAATTCCTACACCACCAACTCCAATTACTGCGGAAGTTTTTTTTGATAAATTTTTTATTTCATTAGTGACCATCCCCATTCCTGTTGGGACAGCACAACCAAATAAAACAGCTAAATCTAACTCCAGATTCTTGGGTTTTTTTACAACTCTATTTTCAGAAACGATCGCATAATTTGAAAAAGTTGATACTTTTCCAGAATTTATCTTTGAATTATTTGATGTATATGTCGGATTGTCAGCATCAATTCCCTTTCCTTTAATCCAAGTTAAAATTACCTGATCATTTTTTTTTATTTTTTTTACACCATCACCAATATCTATTACCACCCCTGATCCTTCATGTCCCAAAACATGAGGAAGCCACTTATCTTTTCCTCTATAGCCGTCTATTTCAAAAATTTGGCTTCGGCAAATGCCGCTGTAAAAAATTTTTACCAATATCTGTCCTTTGGACAACTTTGGAATTTTTAAATTTTTTACCTCTAATGGTTTTTTTAATTTATTTAATACAGCTGCTTTCATTAATTTAGATTTTAAAAAAATTTACTCTTAAGATAATTTTACGCGTGCCTTATAGTCAGTATCGATTATTAAAGCTTTGGATTCATTTTTTGTATTAAACCAGTTAATTTCTTTATTGCTTACTTTATTATTTTTTATTATTTTCTGTTTAATTTCAAAAGAATCTAGTATATTTTTTATTGAAAAATTAGGTAATTTTGATTTGTTATTTTTAAAATCTGAGCCAAGATAATTAGATTTATAAAAATCTTTTTGTGTTTGTCTGATAATTCCATAGCCTTTGTTATCGATAACAATAAATTTTGTAGGAAAATTTTTACACCAAGCTAGTTCTTGACTATTCATTGGTATGCTTCCATCACCTATAATAACATAAATATTCTTGCTTTTTGCTCTGGCTGCACCTATAGCTGCACAATTAGCGTATCCCATGCCATGTAAATTAAAAGCTGTATAAATTGGAGAACAATTTTTTAATAAATTAGAAGCTTGATAACTCCAACTTAAAGTGGCTCCCGCGTCAGAAAAGATTATCGAATCTCTTTTATTTATAGATTTGAAAATTTTAGAAAGTAAAGCTACGGGAGTATTAGATTTTGACAATATAATATTATTAGAATCATTTTTACAAGAAATATTATTAATTAGTTTTATTTTTAATTTATTTAAAATCTGTAAAAAATTTACACTATCAATACAATAATAAGTTAATCTTTTCCCAAACTGATATTTTGCTCTTTTGCATTCTGAGATATTATTATTTACATAAATAATATTGGCTTTCGGGGCAAAGGAATCGTAATCTTTTCCAATCTGATGTTGTAAAAAAGAAGATCCTAGAGAAATGATTAAATCACTTTTTTGGATAATATTATTTGCTAACCCGGGGCTATGTTGTCCCATCAAACCTAAAAAATTATTTTTAATTTTATTTTGTAATTGTTGCCCTCCCCATGTGAGAGCTATTTTACATTTTTGATTATTTAATAATTTAATTCCTAAATTAATTTTTTTCGCATTAGCAAAGCCTGCGCCCGCAACGCAAACCACTTTGTTTGATTTATTAAATAAAGTTGAAATTTTTTCACTTATAATCTTTTTATTTACATATAAATTATTTTTTTTGATAAAAATTTTAACGTTAGAATTAGTCTTAATTTTTTCTCTTTGAATATCATCGGGAATTTCTACGATCTGTGTTAATTTATTTACATTTTCTAACAATTTTTTTCTAACTGATAAAAATTTTATTTTACTATCTATTTTAAATGTTTTATCAACAATTGAAGCAGCCAAATCTAAATGAGGCACCTCTTGAAAACCAACCATTCTGGTTTTTGTTTTTTTTGCAATATTTAATGATTTATTTACTTGGCCAACTAAAATAATAGAAGGAACTCGATCATAAAAGCATGTTGCTATTCCAGAAAGTCCATTGATCAATCCTGGACCGGTCGTAAATATCATTCCTGCAGGTTTTTTTTTAGCCATATAGAAACCGTGGGCACAATAACCGGCAGCTTGTTCGTTAAGAACTGGATGATATGTTCCTCCTGATTCTACTACATATTTAATTAATCTTGCGCATGCACCGCCTTGAACTCCAAAGAAGGTTTTTATGCCTTGATTTATTAAATCTTTAATTAAAATTTGAGAAATTTCTTTCATTTTTAATTTTTATAAAAATTATTTATATTGTCGACAACATAGTCAATTTGTTCTTCAGTTAATTTTTCATGAAAAGGTATATTTAAACTATTGTTTAAAATTCTATGCGCATTGGGAGTATCATTTAAATTGTATTGCTTATATACTGGAGCTTCTGAAGCTAAAGGATCGTTCCAAATTTTTGTTTCTATTTTTTTACTTTCCAAGTATTTCTTTAGCTCATTTCTTTTATCTATAATAATTGGAAAAGCATATCTGCCTGGAATTTCATTTTTACCAAATTTTTGACATATTACATTTTTATCCAATCTCGCATTATATTTTTCTGCAACAGCTTTTAAAAAAGAGATTTTTTTATTGAAATATTTAAGTGATACAAGAAGCATTGCTGCATTAATAGTATCCATTTTGTGATTTAAAGAAACCTCAACACAATTATTTGTAATAAGCTTTTTAGGGTCAGATTTTGTTCCAGCATACCTAAGAATTTTAATTTTTTCATAAACACCAAGATCGTTGGTGACTACTGCCCCACCTTCGCCATACCCGCTTAATGGTTTCATTGGATTCATGCTAAAAGCTGCAGCAATTGAAAAACTCCCTGCTTTTTTTCCGTTTAACTCTCCACCAAATGCTTGGGCGGCATCTTCTATGATGAATAAATTGTTTTTTTTTGCAATTTTACAAATCTCCTCCATGTTACAAAGATGACCACCCCAATGCATTGGGACAATTGCTTTAGTTTTTTTGGTTATTTTTTTCTCAATTAATTTTGAATTAATATTAAAATCATCTGCGATATCAACAAAAACTGGTTTTGCTCCACAAGCTGCTATTGCGTTAATAGTTATTATCCAAGTATGCGGCGTTGTAATTACTTCATCCCCTTGACCTATTCCACAAGCTTTAAGAGATAAATATAAAGCACTACTTCCTGAAGCGACTCCAATTGCATATTTTGTCCCTATAAAATTTGCTACCCCTTTTTCAAATTCTTCTAATTCAGGACCAAAAAAAAATTGACCATGTTGAAGCATTTTATTAAAAGCCAGATTTAAATCTTTTTTTAAATTTTCATCTTGTACTTTTAAATCGAACATTTTAACTAGCATAAATTTATTTTGGGTTAAAAATTTTTTGATTAAAAAATTGGTCTAATTTAATTTATTTGAAGAAACTTTTGACTCTTCCAATTTTTCTTTTGGCATGTTTGTTTTACTTATTTTTTCAAATTTGTCACGCTTTACATATGCGTTATACAAAGGTGAATCTTTATAATTTCTGCCAGCACCATTGATTATCTTATCGGATTCTATAAGGCCACCGTTAGCAACTTCTTTCTTTATCTCGGTAACTATTTCTTTAACAAATTTAAAATGCATCATTGCTAAATTTGCTTGGTTTGCGTGACGTATTTTATTTTTTTGTACATAATCTTTTACAACTTTATCTTGTCCTGCTAAATATCTTTTTACTAGCTCTCTAACTTTAGGATCTTCTGGCCAAATATAATCGTCCCTTCTTATTTTGTAAGGAGTTCCTTCAATGTTAGTAGTGTAGGATTTAAAATCAGTGTATTCCTCAAAAAATGCAGTTCCTTTCAGCGGTTGGATTCCAATTATTGGACCCCCCATATAAAACGGATCTTGAAGAATTTCCATTATATTATCAACTGTTACCTCGACATCCTCTATCTTACTTTTTGGAGTAGTCATAATTATATTCATGAACGGGCGAATGTTATATTTTTTTAAAAGTTTTAATACAGGATAAATTTCTTTAACATCACATCTTTTACCTACCTCATTTAATACTTTTTGGGAAAAGCTTTCTACGCCGATGTTTAATTTACAAAAATTTGCTTTTTTTAGCCACTGAATAACTTCTTCATTTAGATCTGTAATTCGTGCAAAAGCCATGAACTTAAGATCTCCAAAATCATTTTCTACAACTTTTTTACAAAAGCGGATTACGCTTGCCTTGTTTATAATAAAATCATCGTCGGTTAAATATATCATGCGGACTTTGGGATGACTTTCTTGGATACGTTTAATATTATGTATCAAACTTTCTTCAGTTTGGCTTATAACTGGAACTTTTTGATCTGACGCCAATGTCAATTGAAAAGTTGAGCTACAATACTTGCAACCGATCGGGCAACGATTACGTGAAAAAATTCGTACTGTATTTACTGAGCTTTCAATTTCATCATTCCATTCATTTCCATACATTTTTTTATAAACATTCCAATATTCTTCGTAAGGTATTTTTTCCCATTCTATTGAATTAGTTGCTTCATTAAATAATTTTTCTGTAAGAGGTTTGGCGTTATTTTTTACTACAACGCCGGGTATTTCGTTGTATGCATATCCGTCAGCTATCATTTGGATTGGTATTTCACCCTCACCAAGAATTACTATACTACAAGGTGTTTTATCTAAAACTGTTTGATAATTAAATTGAGCTTCAACCCCGCCGGCAATTAATAAAGCGTTTGGTTGTAACTTGCGAGCTAAATAAATATTTTGTATATCCTGTAATAATGTTTCATCTAAAAGGGAAAATCCTATTATATCCCATTTTTCACTTTTTATAATTTCCTCTAGGCTGAAACCTTTTTTGTTACAAGAGTATAAATTTGGATCGTAGTACTTTGAGTAGTGGCCTTTTGTATTTAAATATCCAGCTAATCTCATCACACCTAACGGTGGTGCATGAAATTGGCTATGGCTTGATACTTCTCCACTATCAGGAGATACAAATAATATCTTTTTAATTTTTTTTTCCATTTATCAATAATATGTATTTAGAGTATAATTTCAATGTATTTGATATTCAATTTTTTAAAATGGTCCTTTAAACCAAGATCCCGGTACATCATGGGGTGTTTTTTGATCGGTAAGTTCTTTTAAAAACCCACTTTTTTTATTTAGCATTGTTAATATAGTTTTAGCTATCTTATTTGCATTAATGTAATAGTTTTTAGTAAGTGCAAAACTTGTAGGTTCCGGAACATCAGGCATAGCTAATTTATATGGAGGAATTTTAAGTTCATTAAATTTTTCCATTGATGCCCTAGAAATAATTTCTGAAGCTACTGATATGTTTGAAAATCCTGTATCTAAAACCAGCAGTCTGCCTGTTTTTGAAATGGATTTAGAAATAGTTTTCCAATCCATTGGTTTTATTGACCTTAAATCAATTAATTCACAATTTACTTTGTGTTTTTCTAAAAATTTAATAGCTCGAATAGCTTCTGTTGTTAAGTAAGACATTGACACAACAGTAACATCTTTTCCTTTTTTTATAATTTTTGCTTTACCTAAAATAACTCTTGTGTCGCCATTTTTTACAAAACCATAACTGTTATGTAACCATCGATGTTCTAAAAATAAAACTGGATTTGCGTCAAAAATTGAACTTAAAAGTAAACCCTTTGCATCGGCTGGTGAAGAAGGCATAACTACCTTTAAGCCTGGTATGTGAGCAAACCAAGCTTGAAGATTTTGAGAATGTGTTGGGCCTTGCCCCCAGCCTCTCCCGATAATCAATCTAATTGTAATTGGAACTGGTTTTTTTCCACCAAACATATAAAACCATTTAGCCGCTGAATTTACTAATTGATCCATTGCTAATAAAAAAAAATCTAAGCGTTGATGTGTTGTTACTGATCTTATTCCATCCAGAGCCGCTCCTATTGCTACTCCTGTCATTGCATTTTCAGAAGTAGGGGTATCAAAAACTCTTTTTTTTCCAAATTTTTTTTCTAAATTTTCTGTAGTACCAAATACTGCTTTAGGATCAGTTACTCCTAAGCCATAACATAGCATTTTGCTGTCCTTTTTCATGGCTATATGCAAAGCATCGTTTATGGCTTTAACAAAAGTAATTTTTTTCATTTTGGTGCGTAAACTCCTTTATAAGCAGAAGATTGTTTTGGAAAAGGAGATTCTTCGGCAAATTTAAAAGCTGATAAAATTTCTTTTCTTGTTTTTGTTTGAATATTTTTTATTTTTTTAAGATTTTTAGATTGTATTTTTTTTAACAATTTTTTAATAGGGTCTTTTTTTTTCCATTTTTCAAATTCAGCGGGCGTCCTATATCCTATATGATTATCAAAATTTGGTCCGCAATGTTCCCTCCATCTATAGGTAAAAAATTCTAAAAAGTAAGGACCATTTCCATTTCTTGTTTCATTTGTTGCTTTTTTAATTGCATTATAAATTTTTATTATATCATTTCCATCACAAGAAATAACATTTAGACCCATGGATTTAACCATTTTTGCTATACTTCTTTTTTTAGGCTGCCTTACTGAAAGTGGGCTGTAAACTGAATATAAATTGTTTTCACATATAAATACTACTGGTAATTTTTTTACTTCGGCAAAATTAATTGATTCAAAAAAAACTCCTTCTTCAGTTGCACCATCTCCTAAAAAAACAAAGCTTATCTGGTCTGTTTTTTTTAATTTAGCAGATAAACCCAGCCCGGTTCCTATGGGAATACTATTTCCTACTATAGCTGAGGTTCCCATAAAATTAACTGATAAATCGCACAAATGCATTGAACCGCCCTTTCCCTTTGAGCATCCAGTCTTTTTTCCATAAATTTCTGCTATCATTGACTTTAAATTTCCTCCTTTTGCCAAATAATGAGCGTGGCCTCTGTGTGAACTAATCGCAAAATCATTTTTTTTTACTATTTCAGAAAAAGCGGCTGGTACAGCCTCTTGACCAATCGATAAGTGTGTTGGACATCTCATTTTACCTTCTTTGTACCTATTTGATATTTCTTCCTCTACTGATCTAATTCGATACATAGATTTGTAAAAATTGAGTAATAATTTTTTTTTTATGGAATAAACCAAAAATAATCTCCTTGATATCCCGTTTTCTTAAAAAATAATTTCCACTCATCGATTGACATGATTGTTTTAGCAGTTAAATTCCAATCATACATTCTTTGCTTTTCTTCTTCATTTCTATAGGCATCTACTGTGATAAAAGCATTTTTTTTGCTTACTCTATTTATTTCTTTAATTGCCTTCGCACAATCCTCCATATTTAAATTATGTATTGTATTTATTGAAATAACTGCATCAAAAGAATTATCTGCAAAAGGTAATTTTTTTGCATTAGCTACACTTAACATTTCTTTAATTTCTTTTACTGAGTTTTCAATTGCATATTCTGAAATATCAATCCCTGCTAACTTGATTCCAGGTATAAGTTTAAAAAAATCAAATAACATAAATCCTTTTCCACATCCCACATCCAATATTGATGAGGAAGAATCTAAATGCCAGTATCTTTCAAAGGTAGGTATAACTGGTTGCCAGAATTTTGGATTATATTTGTAACCACCATACCCATATTTTCTATCTCCATCAAAAAAATCTTTTCCAAACTCACGAGCTAAAATTCTGTCTTTTTCAGTTTTTTTCGCTCCTCGTTCTTCAACATTTCTTTTAGATTTTGGATAATTTATTAATAGATCTATTTCTTTTCCCATAAATTATAAATTTATCTTTTTCATCCATTTAACAGTGTAACATTTTAAAGATTCTTTAAACTTTTTACCTTCGTATTTTTCTTTTATATCTTTGATTGCTTCTTCTACAGAAAATTTTCTTTTGAAACCTGTTAGCAAAAGTTTACTTGAATCCTGTCTATAAGACCTTAGATCAATATTTTTTTTTATTACAATTGATGATGGAATTATTTTTGCTATCTTTTTGGCAATATCAATTATTTTTAAATTTTCGAAACCAGCATTATAAAAACCTGAAGGAAGATGTGGTTTTTTTATAAAATGTTTATAAACATTAGTTAAATCTTGAATATGAATATTTGGACGTATTTGATTCCCACCAAATACGGTCATTGAATTGAATTTTAGAGCTTGAAAAGTCAGCATGTTTACACTTACATCCAATCTCATTCTTGGGGAAAACCCACACACTGTAGCAGGCCTAATACAATGTAGTTTAATATCTTTTTCATAACTTTTTAATACTCTTTCTGCAATCATTTTTGTTTTGTTGTATGTAGACACGGGTACCAAAGATAGATCCTCAGTAACATTTTTTTCTTTTTTGATTCCATATACACTTCCAGAGCTTGCAAATATAAACTGCTTAACTTTATAAAAAATGGATCTTTCTATTAATTTTTGAGTAGCTAAAACATTAATTTCCCAAGAAAGAGTTGGGTTTAATTCCACGCTTGGATCATTTGCAATATTGGCTAAATGAACCACAACATCAACATTTTTTAAAGGAATTTTTTTGTAATTTCTAATGTCTAACTTTAGTATTTTTAATTTTTTTTTTTTCTTTAAAAAATTACCAAACCATTGTGTATCTACGACTGTTACTTTATGTCCTAAATTGACTAGATCGTTAGTAAGTAAATTGCCAGTAAAACCACAACCTCCCGTAATTAGTATATGCATTATTTTTTATGAATATATTTTAATTTTTCTTTTTTAAGTTTATTAAAATTATCATCTACCCACTTTAATGTACTCTGAAGCCCTTTATCTATAGTGATTTTATCCTTCCATTTTAAATCTTTGCGAAGTTTATTAGAACTTAAATTATAATGACTATCTTTACCTATTCTGTCCTTTGAAATACTAACTAATTTATTAAATTTTATTTTTGTAAGCATAGATATTTTTTTTACAAGTTTCTTTATTGAAATTATTTTATTAGATGAAATATGATATGTGTTACCTATTTTGCCTTTAACAGAAATAAGATATGTGGCAGAAGATACATCATCTGCAAATATGAAAGATCTTTTGGATTTACCACCTCCATGTAAATCAATTTTTTTATTTAATCTTGCAGATAATAATGCTTTAGGAACTATCCTATACAACTGTTGGTGTGGTCCATATATATTGGCTGTCCTCGTGAAAATTATTGGTAATTTAAAGTTTTCATAATATTTTATTAGATGCATGTCAGTAGCAGCTCTTGAAATAGCATATGGCGTACTGGGGTTAAATTTAAGATTTTCTTTTATTTTTAATTTCGTAGAACCATAAACTTCAGGTGTAGTTACATGTATAAATTTTTTTATAAATTTAAATTTAGAAAGTTTTTTATATAAGTTTATTTGTGCTAAAATATTAGTATTGTACCAATCCTCAGGATTTATCCAACTTTCAGCTACCATTCCTTGGGCTATATAATTTACAATATAATTAGGTTTAAAACTTTTTACTATAAGATTTAATTTTTCTAAATTTTTATTTATGTCAATCTTATAAAATTTATAATTTTTTAAGTAAGAAGAATTTTTGTAGGGTAAATAAAAATTTTTATACTCCTTAGATCTACTTACTCCAATTACTTTACATTTCTTATTTAACAAAAAATTTATAAAGCTTGATCCAGAAAATGAATTGCTGCCCAAAACAATAAATTTTTTCATAAATATATAATATATATGTAATTGATTTTATAAGAAAAAATTATTAATTTAAGCAATGCTCCGCACTTGAGCAAAAGAGTTTTGCAATAAAATAATCATCTGTGAACTTAAATTTAACTATACAATAAATAATTTGATTTTTTCGATATAGTTAAATTTACATTATTCAATAAAACTTTTAATTTTTTTCCTTTATTCTCAATAATATCAAATACCAATTGTGTAAACGGTCCAGAAACAAATTTTGCTTTGGTTTTTTCTGTTAAATCAAAAAAACTTTGTTTTAGAAAACCATTAGTATTTTCATTTTCTTTACAAAATTTTATAAATTTATTTAAATTCTCTTGATTAAATTCACACCCGCTTAAAAAATAACACAGACCTTTGGCATTTTTTAATAAATTAATTATTCTTGGATCTTTAAATTTGCTATGCTTGCAAATAATATAATTTTCTAATATATTTTTTTCATAAACTTTTAGTTTATTGTTAATATATTTCTCATACTTAATTTTTGGCGAATAAAATTCAGGCTGATCACCTAATATTTCGCGGAAAGATGCTTTCATAATTGAAAGCTCATTAATTTTATATTTTATTACTGTCCACATAAATTTTATTTATTCTTTTTTAATTCTTTTTTAAGTTCTTCGTATTCTTCCATTTTTCTATTCATAAAATTTATTGTTAATTTAGTTTTTTC
>MDTG01212546.1_pt1 | contig 31174 bp, 27 predicted proteins | sample 811421 | NCBI WGS metagenome assembly MDTG01 (sample SAMN05326645, study PRJNA326480) | marine metagenome | isolation source: seawater | place: Pacific Ocean: South East | collected 2011
CAACCATTGAAAACTAGGTGAACTGAAAAAAGAAAGTGACTTTTTCTTTGACAAAACTAAATCTAGATCACCAATAGAAGAATTGACAAATAACTCATTAGTAACATCAGATTGATTTGATAATGATGAAAAAGAAAGGTTAATACTATCTATTATGTTAAACGAATCTAAATAATTATAAGTAAAATTACTGAAATTAACATCTAGTAATCTTTGATTAGGATTTTGTGGAAATGTCAAATTAACAATAATATTTGAAGAAACATTATTCAATAAATCATTCATCGGAATATTGAGTGCACTAACATTTATATCATTAACTTTTCCATCCAAATCAACAGATTTAATGAACAAACTATCAGATTGAAAATCAATATCTATATTACCAAATAAATCAATTTTACAATTTTTATCAGCCAAATTGATACTAAGAGTAGGGTTATCATATTTCTTATTATTTAATAAAGTGAAATATAAATTATTATATGTATAATTATTAAAATTAATACTTTTAATATGACTTGATATTTGAGTATATGATGATTCTTGGTTTGAATGTTCAAATATAGAATAACCTTTAATAGTAGATAAATTATCTTTATTAAGAAATCCTCCTAAATTAAAATAGTCAAAATATATTTCAGCCCTAGTGAAATAATTATTTTGGAATAATGAATCAAAACCTATATTAAAATTTAATGTGCCAAATTCAGAGTCAATTAAACCATTAAAATGACCATTAAAATCTTTTTTATTAATTAAAATATTACCATTAGTTATAATTGTATCAATTGTATTAAAATATCGATTAAATATTGAAAAATCAGATGTACATAATGTTGAATTATTAATATTTGAATAGTATTTATATTGTGTTTCAATAAAGTCAAATTCAATAGTACTAGACTGATAATCTAATTTACTATTTGAAAAAAATATAGAATCTGAATTTAAAAACACATCTGATTTTATATTAATAAAATTATTATTAGAATCTAAATCATATAATAGTGATTCATTAATGTGACTATCAATTAATTTTAAAAAAAAATCATTTTTTATAGTAGATAAAGAGGCAATTGCATATGAACTATCTTTATATGCTCTAATATTACTAATCATAAAATTATTCCTCTCAATTAAAATACTATCTAAATCAAAATTTACTGAATCCATTAACAAACTATTTAATTTCAAATTAGTTACATTAAAATGATTCAAGTAAACTGATTGTTTAACATTTTTTAATAAATTATTAAGAATTTCTATGTTAGAAAATAAGTTCTTATTATCGTCAAGAGAATTAATGTTAAGGCCCTCTATCAATAAACTATCAATATAAAAAGTATTAGATTTATTTATATTAAATAAATTACTCAATTTAAGTCTTACTCTTGGGGTATATAATATAGTATCTAAAAAATTTGATTCTTTATTCAGTACACATATATCACTAATAAAAGTATTATCGAAAAAATCATATTCAAATTGATCGGTAATAATCTGATAATCATGAAATAAGATATTATTATCTAAATAAAGATTAATTATTTTTTTCTGCCCCCAATTAGAATTTAAAAAAACAAATATAATTGATATAGAAAATATAAATGCAAATAATATTTTTTGTATGTTTATTTTCAAGCTAATAATTTAATTTGAATAAAGTTAATAAAGATATAATTATTTTAGGGATTGAATCCTCGTGCGATGACACATCAGTTGGTATATCTAGAAATAGATCTATTTTGTCTAATGTAGTATGCAACCAAAAAGTACATATGAAATATGGTGGTGTCGTCCCCGAATTAGCTTCTAGAGAACATCTCAAAAATATTATACCTACTATTCAAATCGCATTACGAAAAGCTAATATTACATTAAATGAAGTTAATGCAATAGCGTTTACTAAAGGACCTGGGATGATGGGTTCTTTACTAGTTGGAGCATCATTTGCAAAAAGCCTATCGTTAAGCTTAAAAAAACCATTAATTGCCATAAACCACATGGAAGCCCATGTACTGGCAAATTTCATTGATCACAATGTTATCTTACCATGTATTTGCTTAACTGCCTCCGGAGGTCACACGCAATTAGTTAGTGTTAAAAATGTTGATGATATGAAAGTTGTAGGTGAAACATTAGATGATTCTGCAGGTGAAACATTTGACAAATGTGCAAAGATGCTTGGATTATCATATCCTGGAGGTCCACAAATTGAAAAATATGCTTCTTTGGGAAATAAGAATACTTTTAAATTTACAATACCTAAAGTAGATAAATTAAATTTTAGTTTTAGCGGGCTTAAAACTAATATCTTACAATTAATTCAAAAAGAAAGCAAAAACAACAATTCCTTTATCAACGATAACCTATACCACCTATGTGCTTCCATTCAAAATACTATCGTTGAAATTCTTATACAAAAATTAACATTAGCTATCAAACAATATAAACCTAAATCAATCGCTATTTCTGGAGGTGTTGCAGCCAATAAAAAATTTAGACAGCAAATAAAAAATTTAGAACTAACTCTAAACATAAATTCTAGTATACCTAAGCACGAATACTCAACAGACAATGGGGCAATGATTGCTATAGCAGGATATTATAAATATAAAAAAAATATTACTGATGAATTATCTACAAATGTTAATCCGCGATTGAAAATAAATTACTTATTATAAGTAATTCCTATTTATTTAAATTACTACCCCAATCAAAAAATTTACTATCATTTAAATAATAAACTAAACCAAATTCATGAGATGAATTAGAATGATCTCCTATAGTTCCCATATTTATATCAATACTATATATTAAAGCAAACCTACCGTACTTAATACCAAATCCAGCAAGAATTTCATTATTAGTTCTATATCCACATAATATCCAAAATAATTCATTAAAATTTGTTTTGATATTAAAGTCAAATTGAGCTCCTGAATAAATAGTATTTCTCATAAGGATATTTTGTTCAAAGCCAATTTTAGAGGACGCATTAAAATACTTATAGCCTATTAATGAATAATAATGTCTGACAAGCTGATTAGGTTCATCTTCATTTAAACTTGCAATATTAGAAGATTGTATGATGTTTAATATAGAAAATCCAGCATATAAAAAATCACTATATATAAATAAGCCAAAATTGGCATCAAAACTTGTTTTTTTATCAGACACATCTAAAATAGGATCAAAAATATTGGAAGTTACTAACTCAGAATTATACAAGTATTGATATGGAATTAACCCCAATCCTAAAGACATGCTATAATCTTCATTTAAAGCAAATTTAAATGCATAATCAAGCTCAAACGCAGTAATTGAAATTGCACCAGTATTATCTTGAAAAATAGTACCCCCTATACCTTGTGATTCTGATAAAGGGTAATTACCAGATAAAGAAACTGTTGAAATACCATCTGCAAAACCTATCCATTGACTTTTAGTGGTTAAATTAAAATAAGGTACATATGGAACACCAGCAAAAGAAGGGTTTATAATTAGTGGGTTATAAATATATTGATTATGAAGGGGCAGTTGTTGAGCGTAAGAATTAATAAAAACACAAAATAATACAAAAAAACAAGTGCTTTTATAACATTTACATAAAAAATCAATAATACTTGACATAATTCAACTACAATTTAATATAAATACTCTTTAAGTTGAAATAAAAAAGTAAAAATTATAAATCTAATTTGATTTGGTTATTAATTTCAATAGATGGCTCGTTTTTATAATTCTTGTCTGGAATAAGATTTTTAGTTTTTTTATCACTAGAAATCATAGATATAGTTTTAATATTATATTTAGACAACTGATTCCCAATAGCTACAACCCCTTTTATGTTAATAAATTCAATAGGATTAATAATTTCATCTGGTCTAACGTCCTTGTTTCTAGGCTTAATAAATTTTAATTCTAAATTTAATTCTGTATTAGACGTTGCCAATTCCAAATAACTATCATTATGTTGATCAATAAAATATACTTTTTTTGTTTTATATTCTGGAATAAATCTCTTAATGTAAAATTTCTTTTTTAACGCATAAAAATATACAGCAGTAATAGAATTTTCTTTGGAGTATTTCTCAATTAAAATAATATCATCTGGAAAATGAGTAGATAGATTAAAAGATAAAAGTTCATAATAACCAGAGGAAGATATAATCAGAATTTTATCATTTCCAGAAAATTGGCCAATATAATCACCCCTTGATTCATCATTAATTCTATTAATTGAAGTGTCAAACCATATTTTTTTTCCCGAAAGAGTAGAAACCCCCTCTGATTTTAATTCTACCCTATTAATGCTATGATTAGTAAGTAAGTTACCTTTTACGTGTCTATTTTTTATTAATATGCTAGAAAAATCAACTTCTAATTTTAGTTTTTTTAGCTTAGCTTTAGATCTTAAAATAACAGAAACCACTTCAGCCTCGCCATTTCTATTGGCACTAAAATACAATATCGTAGATTTAGAAGAGTTAACTAATAGATATTGTTTATCCCTGGTTATTCCCTTTACAAAAAAACGTTTGATATAAGATTTATTATTAATATTATCACGATATATCATATTATAAATAGTTCTATCATCATTTTTTTTAAACACAGATACATGAATAATATTTTTACCAACAAAAACTTTACTGCTAGCTCTTGTTACAACCATACTACCGTCAGATTTGAATGCAATGATATTATCAATATCAGAACATTCACAAACAAACTCATCTTTTCTCATTGAAGTACCAATAAATCCATCTTTTTTATTTACATATAACCTCTTATTAGCAATAGCAACTTTTGATGCAACAATTTTATCAAAAACCTTAATTTCTGTAAGTCTTTTTTTACCTGAACCATGTGCAATCTTAATATCTTTAAAATATTTTATAGTATAATCAATTATATTATCAATACTGAATTTGGTGGATTTTATTAGTTCTTTAATTGATTCTATCTTATCTTTTTCTTTTTCAAGATCATAACGAGTAATTTTTTTAATTTTTATCTCTGTTAATTGTATAATATCATCTCTAGAGATTTTTCGAATTAAATCCTTTTCATATGGTAAAACAGCCTTGAAAATAATATCAATTACCTGTTCCCAAACATCTATTTCCTCAATTTTACGGTATATTCGTTTTTCGATAAAAATTTGTTCAAGAGAGAGAGTTTGCCATTTTTCTTCTAACTCACTTAGTTTAATTTTAAGTTCTTCTAGTAATAATTTTTTAGTATTTTCTGTTGAAATTTTCAAAATATCACTAATACCAATAAAAACAGGCTTGTCGTTGAAAATCACACAACAAAGAGGAGAAATAGAAACTTGGCAGTCAGTAAATGCGTAAAGTGCATCAATCATTTTATTAACAGATACTCCAGATGGCAAATAAATTAACACTTCAACTTTATCAGATGTATTATCTTCAATTTTTTTTATTTTTATTTTCCCTTTTTCATTAGCCTTTAAAACTGAATCTATTAAACCACTTGTAGTAACACCAAAAGGAAGTTCATGGATTTTAAGGATTAAATTTTCTAAATGAGTTATTTTAGCACGCACTAAAACTTTTCCCCCTCTTTTACCATCATTATAATCAGAAACATCAATAATACCACCAGTTAAGAAATCTGGGAAAACTTTTTATTTTTGCCTTTTAAAATTGCTATTGAAGCATCTATTAATTCAATAAAATTATGAGGCAATATTTTAGTCGATAAACCCACTGCAATTCCCTCTGCTCCCTGATTTAATAAAAGTGGAAATTTAACAGGAAGAGCAATAGGCTCCTTGGATCTTCCATCATAAGAATACTGCCATTGAGTAATTTTAGGGCTGTATACTACATCTAAAGCAAATTTTGTTAATCTAGCTTCAATATATCTTGGAGCAGCAGACTTATCCCCTGTCTTAATATTACCCCAGTTACCCTGCATATCAATTAATAATTCTTTTTGTCCTACTTTAACAAGAGCATCACCAATAGAGCTGTCTCCGTGAGGATGATATTTCATCGTGTTACCAATAATATTTGCAACCTTGTGATACCTACCATCATGCATCTCTTTTAAAGAATGGAGAATTCTTCTTTGCACGGGCTTTAAGCCGTCTAATAATAGCGGAACTGACCTTTCTAAAATAACGTATGATGCATAGTCTAGAAACCATCCTTTATACATATTTGATATAGGAATCAATTTTACTAACTCTTCGTCATTTTCTGCAAATTCAAATATATTATCCTTTGTCATTTTTATCATCAATTATTAAACTCTCTTCAACTTGTAAATTTTCAATTATAAATTCTTGTCTCATGGGCGTATTTTTACCCATATAAAATTTTAACAAATCTTCAATAGTTGTATCACCTTTTAATACCACTGGATCTAAACGCATATCTGGACCAATAAAAGCTTTAAATTCTGAGGGTGAAATCTCACCTAAACCCTTAAATCTAGTAACTTCAATTTTTCCAGATAATGATTGTTCTGCCGTATTTTTTTCTGATATATCATAACAATATATAGTATCTTTTCTATTTCTTACTCTAAATAGAGGTGTCTGTAAAATATATAAATGTTTTTCTTTGACTAGATCAGGAAAAAATTGTAGAAAAAACGTAATTAATAAAAGTCTTATATGCATACCATCCACATCAGCATCAGTCGCTATAACAACTTTGTTATACCTTAAGTTATCTAAACCATCTTCAATATTTAATGCATTTTGTAATAAATTAAACTCCTCATTTTCATATACAATCCGTTTAGTTAATCCATAACAATTTAAAGGTTTCCCTTTTAAACTAAATACTGCTTGAGTTTGAACATCTCTCGATGTTGTTATTGAACCGCTTGCTGAATCACCCTCTGTAATAAAAATAGTAGTATCTAACCTTTTATCTTGTTTTAGGTTATTATAATGAATTTTACAATCACGCAATTTACGATTATGTAAATTTGCCTTTTTAGCTCTTTCCCTACTTATTTTTTTAATCCCAGTCAACTCCTTTCTTTCTCTTTCTGATTGAATAATTTTAGTATTTAATAAATTAGCAACTTCTTGATTTTTATGTAAGAAATTATCCAAACTTGTTTTAATAAAATCATTTACATAAGTACGTATAGTTGGAAGCCCCCCGCCCATTTCAGATGAACCTAATTTAGTCTTTGTTTGAGACTCAAATACTGGTTCCATTACTTTTAAACTGATTGATGCAATAATAGACTGTCTTATATCTGATGAATCATAGTTTTTTTTATAAAAATCTCGTAATGTTTTAACAATACCCTCTCTTAGTGCAGATTGATGAGTCCCACCTTGAGTTGTATGCTGTCCATTAACAAAAGAAAAATAAGTTTCACCGTATTTTTGAGTAGAATGACTTAAGGCAATTTCAATATCATTTCCTTTAATATGTATTATTGGATATGCCAATTTGGAATCAATATTTGCTTTCAATAAGTCATGTAGACCATTTTCTGAATAAAACTTTTGACCATTATATAATATAGAAAGACCTGGGTTAAGGTAAACATAATTCCAAATCATATTTACTATATAATCATCTAAAAATCTATAATTTCCAAATATATTGATATCAGGTGTAAATGAAACACGTGTACCATTTCTTTGAGCTGATTCACAGATTATATCATCTTGAATAATACTCCCTCTCTCAAATTCGACATTTTTAGTTTTTTTATCTCTAATACTTTGGATTTTAAAATACTCAGATAAAGCATTCACAGCTTTAGTACCAACACCATTTAAACCAACAGCTTTTTTAAAGGCTTTAGTATCGTATTTTCCTCCAGTATTTATTTTTGATACACAGTCAATAACCTTTCCCAAGGGAATACCTCTACCATAATCTCTAATTGTAACTTTTTGTCCTCTAATCCCTATTTCAATAGTCTTACCAAAACCCATGACAAATTCATCCATAGAATTATCTAAAACCTCTTTTAATAAAACATAAATTCCATCATCATGGGAACTTCCATCTCCTAGTTTACCAATATACATACCTGGACGCATTCTAATATGCTCTTTCCAATCTAATGATTTTATACTATCTTCAGTATATTGATGTTTAGCCATAAATAAAAAAATGAAATTAAATCTACAAAAAGATTAAAAATTTACCATGTAAATAAAACATAAAAATTATCAACAATAATCTATAAAACAGAATATTTAATTAATTGTTGAAAAAATATTATTTAAACATTAAATCTAAAATGCATAATATCACCATCACGCACTTGATAGTTCTTCCCTTCAATGGATATTTTACCTGCTTCTCTACATGCATGTTCATTTTTAAATTTAATTCTATTTTCAAATGAAATTACTTCGGCCCTGATAAATCCCTTTTCAAAGTCAGAGTGAATTACCCCAGCAGCTTGAGGAGCAAGAGCCCCCTTAGCTATAGTCCATGCTCTAACTTCTTTTTCACCAGCTGTAAAAAATGTTTGAAGACCTAATAAATTATATGCAAACCTAATTACTTTATTAACTCCAGGCTCTTCTAAGCCAATTTCATTTAGAAAATCCTGCTTATCTGATTTACTATCTAGTTCATTAATATCTGCTTCAATAGCTGCTGAAATAATTAAAACCTGAGCTTTTTCTTTTTCAACTATTTTTTTAACAGCATCTGTATAGTGATTACCTTTTATAGAATTTTCATCAACATTACATACATATAAAACTGGCTTATCAGTTAATAATTGAAGTTCTGAAATAAAATCATCATGATTTAGTTGCAAATTCCGTGCAGATTGACCTGATTCTAAATGAGCATAATACTTATTTAATATATCTAACTTTAACATTGCTGTTTTATCACCTGATGCTGCTAATCTCTTAATACTATCCTTCTTCTTGTCAATGGTATCAAGGTCTTTCAACTGCAACTCCATCTCAACAATTTCCCTATCCCTTACTGGATTAACTACAGAATCGACGTGGGTAATATTATCATCATCAAAACATCTCAAAACATGAATAATTGCATTAGTTTCTCTAATATTTGACAAGAACTTATTTCCTAATCCTTCACCTTTACTTGCACCCTTAACTAAACCCGCAATATCAACAATTTCTACTATGGCGGGTTCTACTTTATTAGGTCTAATTATTTCTACTAATTTATCCAACCTGTAATCAGGAACAGGTATCACACCTAAATTGGGTTCTATAGTTGCAAAAGGGTAATTAGCTGCTAAAGCTTTAGCACTTGACAAACAATTAAATAATGTAGATTTACCAACATTTGGCAATCCAACTATACCACATTTCATATCTAGTAATTAAAAATTGGAAATTTATTCATCATACCACTAACTTTTTGACGTAGTAATTTAAAGGACTTTTCATTTTTATGCAAATATAAAGCCTCGTCAATATAAAGTATAATATTGTCAATATGTTCTTCTTTAAGACCTCTAGTAGTGATTGCTGGAGTTCCAATCCTAACACCTGAAGTTATAAAAGGAGATTTATCATCAAAAGGAACCATGTTTTTATTAACCGTAATACCTGCTAAGTGTAATACATTCTCAGCTTCCTTACCATTAATATTTTTTGACCTTAAATCAATCAATAATGAATGATTATCTGTACCCTTGGAAATAATATTATAATCTAAGGAAATTAATCCATTTGCTAATCTGTTTGCATTTTTTTTCACTTGCACAATATATTTAAAAAAACTATCCTCAACTGCTTCACCAAATGCAACAGCTTTTGCAGCAATAATATGTTCAAGTGGTCCTCCTTGTGTCCCAGGAAATACTGCAGAATTTAATAGGGATGACATCATCTTTACATTACCTTTCAAGTCAACAATTGACCAAGGGTTTTTAAAATCTTTTCCCATCATAATTACACCTCCTCTTGGGCCTCTTAAGGTTTTGTGCGTTGTTGATGTAATAATGTGACAATAATGAACTGGATCATTTAATAGTCCTTTGGCAATTAAACCAGCGGGATGCGAAATATCAGCTAATAAAATAGCACTAATTTCGTCCGCAACAGATCTAAAAAACTTATAATCCCAATCTCTTGAATAAGCAGATGCCCCACAAATAATCATTTTTGGTTTCTCTTTTAGAGCAATCTTTCGCATAGCATCATAATCAATTAAACCATCATCTTTTGAAACACCATAAAAAAAAGTTTTATATAATTTGCCGGAAAAGTTTACAGGTGAACCATGCGTTAAATGCCCTCCATGAGACAGATCAAATCCTAAAATACTATCGCCTGGTTTTAAACATGCTAAATACACTGCACTATTAGCCTGAGATCCTGAATGAGGTTGTACATTTGCATATTCTACGTTGAATAGAATTTTTAAACGATCAATTGCTAACTGTTCAATTTGGTCTACAATTTCACAGCCACCATAATATCGCCTATTTGGATAACCTTCTGCGTATTTATTAGTTAATATAGATCCAGTTGCATTTAACACATTTTGACTAACATAGTTTTCCGAAGCAATTAATTCAACTCCAGATAATTGCCTTTTATATTCCTGCTCAATTAAATTGCTAACTTCTTTATCTAAATTCATATAATTAAATTAATATAATTGATTAAAAAATAATTTGTTTTGCAAAAAACAAATTAAATATATTTATTTTTAAACTTAAAATATCATATATAATGTTAAAAGCAAACAGTATAACAAGAAAATCATGGATTAAATATGATACTAATTCAGATTTTCCAATACAAAATATCCCATTTGGAGTATTTAAGTCATTACAAAAAAACACAAAAACACATATTGGTACAATTATCGGTAACACTTTAATTAGTCTTACTGAAATGGAAAAACTAAATTATTTTAAAAACACTAATTTAAAAGATCAAACTTTTCAAGGAACTAATTTAAATCCATTCATAAAACAAGGACAAACAATCTGGAGAGAGGTTAGAGATAATATTGCACTAATTTTTGATTTAGAAAATCCAATTCTAAAAAATAATTTAAAACATAGGAATATAATTTTATTTTCTAAAACTGACACACAGATGATAATGCCTATTTCAATTGGAGATTATACTGATTTTTACTCTAGCAAAGATCATGCAATGAATGTTGGAAAAATGTTTCGTGACCCAAATAATGCTCTACTTCCTAATTGGCTACATATACCTGTTGGATACCACGGAAGATCATCATCAATAGTCGTTTCAAATACAGATATAAAACGACCCTCTGGACAAATATTAGATAAAATTTCTCAAAAACCAATTTTTTCTAAAACCAAACTACTTGATTTTGAATTAGAAATGGGCTTTGTCACTGGCGAAGGAAAAAAGCTTGGAGAACCTATTACCACAGATGAGGCTGAGCAATATATTTTTGGACTGTGTTTATTTAATGATTGGTCTGCCCGGGATATTCAAAAATGGGAATATGTTCCACTCGGTCCATTTTTAGGTAAAAATTTTGCATCAAGTATTTCTCCATGGATTATAACACTAGATGCACTAGAACCCTTTAAAATTCGAGGAGAAAAACAATCACCTAAAGTACTACCTTATTTAAAATATAAAGGTGAAAAACACTATGATATTAACCTAGAGGTAATTATTCATCCAGAAAATTGTGAAAAAACAATTGTTTCACAATCTAATTTCAAATACATGTATTGGAATATGGTACAACAATTAGCGCACCACACAATTAATGGATGTAATATTAAAGCTGGTGATCTTATGGCATCTGGTACAATTTCTGGACCACAATCAAGTGAATATGGTTCAATGTTAGAATTATCATGGGGAGGCACCAAAAATGTTAATTTATCCAACAAACAAACCAGAAAGTTTATTCAAGATCATGACACAGTAATTATGAGGGGATATGCACAAAAAAATAACATAAGAATTGGGTTTGGCGAAGTAAGAAATAAAATTATCAAATAATTTTATTTCTTTATAACATTTTTAATGTTTAAAATAATGAGTAAGAATATCCATCATGATGAAGAAAAGACTATAGTGAACGCATATAGATCTCTTATGCGTATTATTAGAGATAAATTAGACTCAATTGATAAAAAAAATATTCAAAAGGCCTTTAAACTTGCTATTAAATCCCATGATAATACAAGAAGACAATCTGGTGATTTATATGTTTCTCACCCAATATCAGTAGCTAAAATCGTTGCACAAGATATAGGTTTAGGAACTACTTCAATTATATGTGCTCTACTTCATGATGTAGTAGAAGATACAAAAATTACAATTGATGATATAAGAAACCAATTTGGTCATGAAATTGCAATAATTATTGAAGGTCTTACAAAAATTTCAGGTGTAGTTGAATCAGACGTGTCACTGCAAGCAGAAAATTTTAGAAAAATGATCTTGACCATTTCTAATGATATAAGAGTAATTCTAATAAAAATTGCAGATAGGTTAGATAACATGAGAACTCTTCAGTACTTAAATGAAATTAAACAAGCAAAAATTGCATCAGAAACACTTTATTTATATGCTCCACTTGCGCATCGACTCGGTTTATACTCAATAAAAACTGAACTAGAAGATCTAAGCTTAAAATTCACTCATAATGATGAATATACATTGATTTCTAAAAAACTCAACGAAACCAAAGATAACAGAGAAAAATATATTAAAAAGTTCATCAAACCTATTAAAGAAAAATTAAAAAAGGAAAATATTATTCACTCAATAAAAGGTCGTCCTAAATCAATATTTTCTATTAGAAAGAAAATGAAGGAAAAAGAGATATCCTTTGAAGAAGTTTTTGACAAATTTGCTATTAGAATTATAGTAGCATCAGATTTAGAAAAAGAAAAAGAAGTATGCTGGAAAATATACTCAATAGTGACTGACTTTTATAAACCTAATCCTGATAGACTTAGAGATTGGATTTCAAATAGTAGATTGAATGGTTATGAATCATTACATACTACTGTAATGGGAATAGATGGCCAGTGGGTAGAAGTACAAATTCGAACTCAAAGAATGGATGAAGTTGCTGAAAAAGGTTATGCTGCTCATTGGAAATATAAAGAAGGGGTTAATAAAAGCACTAAAATGAAAAAAAGTGTAGATGAATGGATAAATCGAATGAGGGATTCTTTAGAAGAAAATAAAAATGCTATAGATTTTGTAGATGATTTTAAACTGAACCTGTTTTCTGAAGAAATATTTGTTTTTTCACCTAAAGGTAAATTAATAACTCTACCCAACGGTGCAACCACGCTTGATTTTGCATTTCAAATTCACACTGATTTAGGGAAGAATTGTTTGGGAACAAAAGTGAATGGCAAACTCGTTCCTCTAAGTCATAAATTACAAAGTGGTGACCAAATTGAAGTTATTAGTTCACGAAAACAAGTACCAAAAGAACATTGGCTAGATTTTGTTATTACTTCTAAAGCTAGAGGAAAAATTAAAAGCTCACTTAAACTTGAAAAGAAAAAAATTGCTCAAGAAGGTAAAGAAACATTACAAAGAAAATTAAAACATTTAAAAATCTCATTCTCTGAATCTATAGTCAATGAACTCCAATTATATTTTGAACTAAATGATAGTTTAGAGCTGTTCTTTAGAGTTGGTAATGGAAAAATCACTAACGAACATCTAAAAGAGTTTAAAAAAAATAAAGAAAGTTGGTATGACTTTATCAAGTCAAAATTTATAAAAAAACATAAACAAAAAAACACAATTCAACCAGTAGAAAAAATAACTCAACTATTAGTTTTTGGCGAAGAAGAAGAGGTTCTAGATTATAAAATATCAACATGCTGTGAACCTATTCCTGGAGATAGAGTTTTTGGATTTATAACTATAAAAGAAGGAATAAAAATACATTCAATAAATTGTCCCAATGCACTTAGACTCAGAACTAACTTTGCCTACAGAATTGTGGATTGTAAATGGACTAAATTAAGTAATATTGAGTTCGACTGCCTAATTGAAATAAAAGGATTTGATTCATTAGGGCTTGTCAGTAAAATAACAAATATTATTTCTAGCCATATGAATGTTAACATGAAATTAGTTAATTTTAATACAGATGATGGTTTATTCTATGGTAGAATCAATCTGTCGGTTAAAAATAATATACATTTGGACAATGTAATTAAACAAATTATGCGTATTGAAGGAGTTAAAAGTGTTAATAGAATAAATGATTAAATGAAATGAATGAAAAAGAATTACTAAATCAATACCTAATTGAAAATAATTTAAGACAAACACCTGAAAGGTATATTATTTTAAAATATATATATAAAATAAATACGCATTTTGATATAGATTATTTATTTGAGAAAATAAGCAAAAATGAAAAAATAAGTAGAGCTACGATATATAACAACTTAGAAATACTCTCCAAAGCAAAACTTATAAAAAAACATAATTTTAATAATAATAAAATACTGTATGAAAAATCATTATTTAAAAAACAACATGATCATTTGATATGTACTTCATGTGGTAATATTATAGAATTTTGCGACCCAAGAATACAAAGTGTTTTAGATGGTATAAAACAAATTACTGAATTTGAAGTTGATAGTCACTCACTTCATGTATATGGAAAATGTAATAATAAACAATGTAAAAAAGTAAAAATATGAGTCTTGATGTATTATTAGGTTTACAGTGGGGAGATGAAGGAAAGGGTAAAATTGTTGATTTTATAAGTAAAAAATATACTAATATTGCCCGTTTTCAAGGAGGCCCAAACGCAGGACACACTATACATTTTGATAATAATAAATATGTGCTGCATACCATCCCATCTGGGATTTTTAATAAAAAAGTACACAATATTATTGGAAATGGGGTCGTCATTGATCCGATTACACTTTCATTGGAACTTGACAAATTAGATAAAGTAGGCATTAACTATAAAAATAACTTATCTATATCTAGAAAAGCACATTTAATAATACCTTCTCATAAACATTTAGATGCTGCCTCTGAAAAATCAAAAGGACAAAAGAAAATTGGCTCAACCTTAAGAGGAATTGGACCAACTTATATGGATAAAACTGGTAGAAACGGAATAAGAGTTGGTGATATCGAATTATCTAATTTTATTGATAAATTCAATCAATTAACTTTAAAACATAAGAAAATACTTGCTAACTACAATTATGAAACAAATTTTGACAATGATATAAAAGAGTGGTTTAATGCAATTGAGAGAATAAAAAAAATTAATTTTATTGATAGTGAATACTTTTTTCATGATGAAATAGAAAAAAAGAATAGGACTCTAGCTGAAGGCGCACAAGGTACACTTTTAGATATTGATTTTGGTACGTATCCTTTTGTTACTTCATCTAATACAATTTCAGCAGGAGCCTGTAATGGCCTAGGGGTTGCTCCTAATAAAATAAAAAATATTATTGGAGTATTTAAAGCCTATTGTACTAGAGTGGGAAACGGACCATTTATAACTGAATTAACAAATGAATCAGGACTAAAATTAGCACAAAAAGGAAATGAATTCGGATCTACTACTGGAAGAGCAAGAAGATGTGGATGGCTTGATATTCCAGCTTTAAAATATGCAATAAATATCAATGGAGTAACTGAATTATGCATGATGAAGGCTGATGTATTAAGTGGCTTTGAAAAAATAAAAATTTGCGTTGGATATAGATACTTAGGTAAGGAAATACAGTATCTACCATACCAATTAGATGATACAATAGAACCTGTATATATTGAAATGGACGGATGGGACCACGATATTTCAACTGCTAAGTCAATAAAAAACTTACCAAATCAATTTATTGAATATGTATTGTTCATTGAAAAAAAATTACAATTACCAATATCTATAATTTCTGTTGGTCCTGATAGAACACAAACTCTTTTTAGATAGTACATTTAACGGTGACAAGGAATACTTTTTTTATCTTATTATTTATTTTTCTTGACTCATTAAGTCAAAATTCAATTCAAATTATTGAATCTAATAAATTAGAAAAAATTATTGTAGACCAAGAAAATGTACAAAAACTTTCTGGAAACGTTATAATTAACTATGCAGATATGACAATTTATTTAGATACAATGATTATCAACTCAACAAATACCAAATTAAATGGATGGGGTAATGTCAATATAAATAATGATTCCATTTTTATTAAGAGTGATTCAATATTTTTATTAAAAGACAAAGAAAAAATATATTTTTTTAATAATGTATCGTTCAATAATGATACAGTTTGTATAGAAACTAACTATTTAGAATATGATTTTCAAAATGAAATAATTAAATATAAAGATGGGGGTAAAGTCACAATGCAAGAAAGTACTACATATAGCAATCAATTAATTTATAACAAACCTCTTAGAATATCTCATTTTTTTGATAATGTTGTGAGTTCTCAAAAAGAATATAAAATAATCAGTAAAGACTTAATAATACAGGATAGCATTATTAAGTTTAATGATACAACTACTTTAAAAAACAATGAATACACTATAACATTTAATAATGGATATAGAAACAAAAATACTCAAATAGAATCATTGAACAACATAGAATTAATAAATGAAAAACACATAATTACAGCTGATAAATTATCAAGGAATAACAAAAAAAATGTAAACATTTTTCATCAAAATGTATTAATTAAAATAGATAGTTCAAATTATATTCTTGGAGATACTCTTATTCAAAACAATAAAACATCTCATGTAACAGGTAATTCGACATTTAAAATTCAAAATGATTCTGATTTAATTTTAATTAGTGGAGATACTATATCAATAAGAAAAGAAAACCAACTAGATATTAAAAATAACGTTAAGATAAGAGGAGACGTCATGAATGGGGAATGTACAAATATGACGATCAATCAGGATGATGAATTAATTGAAATGTTAGGGGAACCAGTATTATGGTTTAACAAAACACAACTAACTGGAGAAAAGATAATACTATTCACTACCAAAAATAAAATAGATAGCATCTATGTGCCTAAATATCCATTTATCCTAGAAAGAATGGATTCGATAAAATACTATAATCAAATAACAGGAAACAAACTAGAGGGCAATATAGAAAATTATAAAGTCAGACAACTTGTACTAACTGGAAATGCAAAAATGAAGTACTTTCAACTATTGAATAATAAACAAACAATAGGTTTAAATGATATATTAGCTAGCAAAATTGAAATAAATTTTAAAGAAGATCAAATTTCAAACCTTAACTGTATACAAGAAATAAACTCTCATTATATAGAATTTAACCATACAAATCAGTCTAAAGAAGATAAAAAAACACTTTTTATAGATGGTGTTGAAAGAAAATATCAAGAATATTTTATCTCAAAATAAAGACAATTAACAGATTAAAAAACAGTTGCTGACATGTCACTTTTAATAAAAAAGTATCAATAAAATCAAAAAAAGTCTAGGATATAGTTTTTTTAATATATATTTGTACCTGTTAACTAAGAAAATTATATAATTATTATTACTATGAAAAACTTTATTTTAATGTTTGCTGCAGTATGTTTAATTACAGTTTCAGCAAACGCACAAACAAAAAAAGGAACTGTACTATTGGGTGCAGGTAGTCAATTTTCAGATACTGAATGGACTCAGTGGTCAATTACTCCGAAAATTGGATATTTTATTCAAGATGGATTAGCAATTGGTGCTATGGTTCATTTTGACTCTGAAGACAGATATTTCCCTGCATTTGCTGGAAATGTTGTTGAAGATGTAAATAATCCTGGGACTTTTATCTATGAAAACGGACACAGTGACTACACACTTACTAATAACGTAAGAGAATTCGGTGTTTTTGCAAGATACTATGCAGCTAGAAACTTATTTATGGAAGTGAATTTATCTAGCCAAACTAGTCAGTCAGAAACATGGACTCCAAACGTTCTTGTATTTGATGTTCCGTCTCAAAGCCTTGTACCACAAGATTTAGTTCAACAAACAAGAACTCAATCTTCGCACGTAAGATTTGGTATGGGTTATACCTTAGTATGGAGAGAGCACTTTGCTGTTGAACCTTTTATTCACTTAGACTTAATTGTTGACGGTGAAGAAGTTCTTCCAGGAAGTGGAGCTATGACTAATGCAGAAACGATTGACCTTTCAGGTTCTGAGTTTATTGCAGGTGTAAACTTCAGCTTATTCTTTTAATACAGAATAATCACAAATTAAAAAAAGGGCTCATTTGAGCCCTTTTTTTATGTTTTATTTATTGTTAACAAAGATTATTTAATGTATTTTTTTAACCAATTGGTTTCAATAGGAACCTTCCAATGAGAATCAAACTCATATTTATATTTAATCATATTATTATATACAATCATTTTTGAATTGATTATTTTTTTAAATTCTGATAAACTTAAAACTCTGGTTTCACCTTCACTAAGAAAAGCAATATTCATTCTATTAAAGAAATCAATTCCATATTTAACACCGATTGATTTAACAAATGAAATAGAGGCATCAATTCCACACCCACTAACCTTCAATACCTCCTCATCAGCAAATAAACAAATAAACCAATTATCAATATAAAAAGAGGATTTTATATTATTTCCATGACTAGTCCAATTATTACAAAAAGAAATTAACTGGTTTTCTATTGCAGTTATTTGATTATGTTTTATTCTTCTATCCGATTGATATATCCATATTCTTGAATGACTATTAATTTTATTTAATGGATAAAACATATTATAAGTTTTCTGATTCCACAATTAATTCAACTATATCTAATACTTCCACCTCACCCTCAGCTAAATTCTTTATACCATCTGACAACATGGTATTACAAAACGGACACGCAGTTGCAATAATTTTTGAATTCGTTAATAATGCCTCTTTAGTTCTGTTAATATTTATATCTTCATTTCCTCTTTCAGGTTCTTTAAACATTTGAGCACCTCCTGCTCCACAGCAGAATGATTGTCTTTTTGTTCTCTCCATTTCTACTAAATTTAAGCCAACTATTTTAATTAACTCTCTAGGAATAGTAAAAATACTATTCCCCCGACCAAGATAGCATGGATCATGATAAGTAATTGTTTTTCCTTTCAGATTACCTGATAATTTTAACCTCTTATTTTGAATTAATTGGTAAATAAATTCTGTATGATGTAAAACCTCATAATTACCTCCTAGACCCTTATATTCATTTTTAAGTGTATTGTAATCATGAGGGCATGTTGTTACAATACGTTTAATTTCATATGAATCCAAAATTTGAATGTTAGATAAAGCTTGCATTTGAAAAAGAAACTCATTACCTGCTCGCTTAGCAATATCACCACTAGCCGATTCTTCAACACCTAATACACCAAATTTAACATCTGCTTTATTCATTATCTTAACAAAAGATCTAGTAATCTTTTTTGCTCTATCATCAAAACTACCTGCAGAACCAACCCAAAATAGTATTTCAGGATTAACACCTTCTCGTTTCAAATCAGCCATCGTTGATACATTTAAACTCATATATTTTATTTGAAAACTTGTATTTTTATTTTTTTTTCAATTAAGTCAGTAAAATTACCATCATATCTAGTTGCTCTAACTATGTGATTGTCAATCCAATGATAATTTCCACCTCTTGGCTTACCCATTAAAAGTTTATGATATTTAAATCCATTTTTTTTTAGCCATAATTCTGTCACGTTTCTATGAATCTCCTCTCTTGAAGTGAAAAAAGTAATTATATGACCTTTATTATACCATTTATTTAAAGTCACTAAAGCTTGTGGATATAACCTAGCAGTAGCCATTCTATCAGGTTCCTCATTTGGTATATCATCGCAAATTGTTCCATCAATATCAATAAGATAATTCTTAATATCATCAGATAAAACTGGGCTAATTAATTTTCCATTAATTTCTTTATTAAGTAATTTTATTTTTTTATTCATCATCCTTCCATTTTAAACGATCTGTAGTTGGTAATTGCCAAGGAGCTCCATTATTCTCTATATTATTAAAAACTGAGTTCAATTCACTAGGTGCTGCGGATTCTTCCATAACTAGATATCTCCTAAGATCAATAATTATTGACAAAGGATCAATATTGATAGGACACGCCTCTACGCAAGCATTACAAGATGTGCAAGCCCATAGTTCTTCAGGCGATACATAATCATTCAATAATGATTTGCCATCTTTAAAGTCATCACCCTTTTTCTGCTTAAAATGACCTATTTCTTCTATTCTATCACGTACATCCATCATTATTTTTCTTGGAGATAATTTTTTTCCGGTTGTATTTGCAGGACACTCGGATGTACACCTACCACATTCAGTGCATGAATATGCGTTTAATAATTGTAACCAGTTTAAATCAGTAGCATCTTTAGCTCCAAACCTTTCAGGATTAGGATTTTGAGGCTGTGCAAATGGATCAACACTGGGATCTAGCATCATTTTCACTTCATTAGTGACAGAATCCATATTATTAAATTGTCCTTTTGGGTTAAGATTTGAATAATATGTATTAGGAAAGGCTAGTAAAATATGTAAATGCTTTGAAATAGCTAAATAATTTAAAAAAGCTAAAATACCAACAATATGAAACCACCAGCAAAAGCGTTCTATAAAAATTAGATTTTCCACAGATAGGTTAATTAAAAGTGGGGATATAAAACTACTAACAGGAAAAGCACCCACTTGTGGATAATGTGCAGGGTCTTTATCTTGTAAAATTAAGTCAGTAGCATTCATAGTTAAAAATGCTGACATTAATAGTATTTCAAAAATTAAAATTAAATTACCGTCTAAAGTTGGCCAGCCTTTCATTTCTGGACTAAAAAATCTTTTGACTTTTATAATATTTCTTCTAATTAAGAAAAGAATTACAGCAAATAGAACTAAAAAAGCTAAAATTTCAAATGAAGCTATTAAAAAATTATACCCAACACCTATAAATGATAATACTCTATGAGTACCAAATAAGCCATCGATAATGATTTCAATAAGCTCAATATTAATTACTATAAAACCTACATAAACAATTAAATGTAGTATTGCCACTAGTGGTTTTTTGAACATTTTAGACTGACCAAAAGCAATAAAAATTACTCTTTTCCATCTCTCTCTTTGATTAGAAAATGTTAAATTTTTCTTTCCTAAAGAAATATTACTAAATATTTTTCTGATATTTCTATAAAATAAATAAATACTTGCTGAAAGGATAAATAAAAAAATAAAACTACTTAATGAGAACATGTAATTATATGAATATTAACGATCATTATTTTTATGATTTCCCCATATAGAAATACTAACATACTTTTTAGGATTTTCCTTTATATCAATGATTAATGCATCTAAATTTTTAATTGTTGATGAAAAACTATTATAAATGGAATCTTCATTTAAAAATCGAGGAATACTGCCTTGAACTCCATTCATTTTGGCTAACAAAGTCTCTAACTCAAAAGAAAGAATAAGTATTTGTTTAGAAATAGAAGATATATCTACTGTAGAAAGACTATCACTAAAGCTAGCCAAATTAGATATTGATTTATTAATATTCACTGCCTGAGATGACAAAATATCAGAAAGAACCTCTATGCTTTCTATACTGTTAGATAATTTTTGTTCATTACTAACAAGTATCCTATTAGCAGAGTTAGATAAGTTATTTACTTCTTTTAAGACTTTATCAAATGAAACAATTAAAGCATCTAAACCTACTTTTACAGAACCAAATTGTTCAGTAACCTCACCAGTAAGTCCAGTAGCAATTGTACCTATTAAAGTATCTCCATTTAAGGCAATTTCATTACCTGGCATAAATTGTAGTTCTAATGCTTTTGAACCCATGATATCTGAATCATAAATCTCTAACATTGAGTTCTTAGAAAAAGAAATATCTTCATCTATGGAAATTTGAACAATTAAATTGGCTTTATGATTAGAGAGAAAAGAAATATTTGAAACTTGACCAACTCTAAATCCATTTACTGTAACAGGTCTAGAAATAGTTAGTCCATCTACATTATCATATACTGCATAAAAAAAAGTTTTATTTGAAAAAATATTTTCACCTTTCAAAAAATGTATTCCCCAGTACAATGACGCAAGGATAGTACATACAAATAATCCAACTAAAAATTCTCTATAATTTTTCAAAACTAAAAATATTACATTTTAAAGTTAATTAATTTAGTTTAAAATTGATAATGCTTGTGAAATTGTCATTTTTTTTCCATTTAATATAGCAATAGCAAAACAATCATTAAAACCTTTATTAATCAGTGTATCTTTTAATTTAGACACTTCTTCAATAGTTGTAACATGACCATAACAATAACTATATATACCATTATCATAAAAATCCATAATGGGGTGTCTGTCGTCTAAATTAAAATGATTGTAGTTGATTTTATTAGATGAAGAAAAAAACTGAACACTAAACATTAAATTTAATTTTTCTGTTTCTTGATTTTTTCTTTCTAACAAAAGCGATTCTGTCTCTATTTTATATTCTTTAAAAGCTCTAAATATTGCTGAGGCCATATATGTTTTACCTTGTTCAGAGTGTAAAAAATCTTCTTCTGATTGATTTGTAAGAAAACCTAATTCAACTAATACACTTGGCATAGTAGCCCGACTTAGAACAAGAAAGCCAGCTTGCTTAACACCCCTATCTTTTCTTGAGACCCTATCTTTAAATTGCTTTTGAATCTTTGTAGCAAAAGAAATACTATTTAATATATGACTAGACTGATACATTGATAAAGCAATATAGGATTCTGGTTCAGATGGATTAAAACCTTCATAATTAGAATTATAATTATCCTCCATCAAAATAGATGAATTCTCTCTTATAGCTACATTAAGATTACTTTCAGTTTTATGCATTCCCATTACAAAAGTTGAGGTGCCATGCACTGATTTATCTTGAAAAGCATCACAATGAATAGAGATAAATAAATCTGCTTTTTCTCTATTTGCAATTAATGTTCTATCAGATAATTTGACAAAATTATCATCACTTCTTGTGTAAATAACATCTATATCATGAAAATTTGACTTAATATAATCACCTAATTTTAAAGAAACATCTAATGCAACATCTTTTTCAGCATCTCTATATCGACCAGTACCTAAAGTCCCTGGATCTTTTCCGCCGTGACCAGGGTCAATCACAATCTTATTAATACCTAGATTGTCACTTTGTGCAAGTAAACAACTGAAAGAATGAACAATAAATAGTGTAAGAAAAAATTGAATTACTCGTTTCACATATAAGAATATTATATTTACTTAGATTAATATAAATAAAAGTTTAATAAAACTGATGCTAAAAAAAAATAAAATACTGATTATCTGCATATTATTTTTATTAGACGTATCTAAATCCCAATCGGAGCAATATAATAATGTAAAAGAAGAAGATATTGAATATTCTGCAGTCGATTCAATTATTTATGATATAAAAAATCAAAAAGTTTTATTATACAATAATGCAAAAGTTAAATCTAAAAACACGGAACTAAAAGCCGGATTTATTTCAATTGATTTTGTTAATAAAATAATATTTGCAAAAGGTATTTATAATCCATTAGATATTTATGGACAAATACCAATACTAAAAGAAAATGGAAAAACATATGAAGCCGATACAATTACATATAATTATAAATCAAAAAAGGCAAAAATACATCATATTCTAACTGAAGAAAACGGTGGGTATCTTCATGGCAAGATAATAAAAAAACAGAATGATGAAACATATTTTTTAAAATATGGAAAATATACAACTTGTAATCTAGATGAACCTCACTTTTACATTAATGCAAATAAATTGAAGCTTATTACAAATGAAAAAATTATTACTGGACCAGCTAATTTAATTTTATCTGATTTACCTACTCCACTTTTTATTCCATTTGGTATATTTCCAATTTCTACTAAAAGAGCTTCGGGCATTATACTTCCAAGCTACGGAGAGTCAGTGAGTTTAGGATTCAATTTACAAGGACTAGGTTATCACTTCAGCATAAGTGACCATGTTAACATAACGCTAAACAGTGATCTATATACTAAAGGGAGCTGGAGAGTGGGATTATTAACAAATTATGCAAAAAGATATAAATATAAAGGGGATATTAATATTAATATAGCAAAAACAAAAATTGGAGAAATTGGAAGAAGTGACTATAGCCTTTCAAGTGATTTTAAAATATCTTGGCAACATAAGCAAGATCCTAAAGCTCACCCAAACCAACAAATATCTGCACTTGTAAATATTGCGACAAGTACATATTTAAGAAATAACTCATATAATAATGAATACCTAAATAATACACTTTCTTCTAATGTTTCTTTTTACAGAAACTGGAACAATAAGCCTTATAATTTATCCATTAATTTAAGGCATAATCAAAATACCATTACAAAACAAGTAAATTTAACTTTACCAGAAATGTCATTCTCAATTAACAGACGTTTTCCATTTAAAAATTCAAGAAAAAAATCATTTTATAAGAATATAGGAGTTAGTTATAATGTAAACACGAAAACTGTTTTAAGTGGAGTTGATTCATTAATATTTACTGATTTTAAAAATAATATTCAAAGTGGAGTACAACATAAAATTCCTATATCAACATCATTTAATTTAATGAAGTATTTAAATGTAAGTCCTTCAATTAACTATACTGAAAGATGGTATTTTAAAAAAAATGTTAATATGTGGAATAATGAGTTACAGTTAATTTCATCCGATACATTAACGGGGTTTTGGGCCATTAGAGACTTTAATATGTCCACAAGAATAAGTACTAAAATTTATGGATTTATCAACTTTAAAAAAACAAAATTTAGACATATGTTCACCCCATCAATATCCTATTCTTATAAACCAGATTTTTCTGACGAAAAATATAACATTTATTACAATGTACAAACAAATAACAGTACTCAACAATTTTCATATTTTGAAGGTCAGATATATGGAATTCCTAATGGATCAAGACAAAGTTTACTAAATATTAGTTTAGCAAACAATTTGGAAATGAAACGATTCAAAAGAGGGGAACAAAAAGAAACTAAAATTAGAGTTGTTGAAAATTTAAGTATTAGTTCAACATATAATAATAGTTTAGATTCATTAAAACTAAGTGACATATATATAAATATGAGGACTAAATTAATGAGTAATGTTGATATAAGAATTAATAGCACAATCGATCCCTATAAAATTGATAATACTGGACAAAAAATTAATTCACTGCTCATATCTGATGGTAAATTAGGAAGGTTAACATACACCTCTCTAGATCTTAATTTTAGACTTAAAAATAAACAAGAAAATTTATCAAAGAATAATAATGAAAATAGTAATAATCATATTATTGACTATAATATTCCGTGGTCTCTTAACTTATTCTATAAATTAAATTACTCTAAACCCTCTATGAATTCCGATATTACTCAATCAATAAATTTTAATGGAAATATTGATATTACAAGTAAATGGAAAATAGGGTTAAGATCTGGTTACGACATTTCAAATAAAAGTATAACATACACTTCAATAGACATTTATAGAGATTTACATTGTTGGGAAATGATATTTAATTGGATTCCAATTGGATTTCATCAAAGTTACAATTTGATGATAAGAGTAAAATCATCAGTTTTAAGAGATCTAAAAATAACAAAAAAGAAAAACTTTTATGACTATTAATGAAATAGCCAATTTTTTAATAAAATGGAGCCATACTCTGTCATAATAGATTCCGGATGATACTGGATACCAGTAAGCTTATACTTTTTATGATGGAAGGACATTAAAACATTATTTAAATCTTTTGAGGAGATTAAAAAATGTTTTTCATTATCAATATTTATGGCCCAAGAGTGATATCTACCCACTTTTATTATACTTGGTATATTTTTATATAGACTCATCTCACTCCTTAAAACTATAATGTCACTTTTTTTACCATGCATAACATTTTGAAGATTATATAGCTTATATCCAAAAAAAACAGCTATTGCCTGCGCACCCAAACAAACACCCAAAATATCTTTATTTTTATAGAATCTCTTGATTAAATCCATTGTTAAACCCGCTTCTTTTGGCAAACCTGGACCCGGAGAGATAATAATTTTATCATATTCGTCAACAATATCTAAATTAAAATCATCATTTCTAAAAACATCTACATTCGTGACATATGGTTCACAAATATGTTTTAGATTAAATGTAAAAGAATCGTAGTTGTCTATAATAAGTAAATTCATATATTTTGTAAATTTCAAGTAAATATAATTTAAAATGAAACAAAAAGTATTTTCAAATCATGCACCAAAACCTATTGGTCCATATAGCCAAGCAATTGAGCATAATGGAATATTATTTATTTCAGGACAAATTGGAATTGATACAAAAACAAATTGTATTACTAACAAAGGGATTGAAGAGGAAGGTAAAATTATTATGGAAAATTTAAAAGCGATACTTTTAAAGGCAGATTATTCTTTCAGTGATATAGTGAAATGTAGTATATTCCTTACTGATATGAGCTATTTTAAGAAAATAAATAATATCTACTTATCTTATCTTACTGACCCTTACCCAGCTAGAGAAACAGTGGCTGTAAAAAGTCTCCCTAAAGATGCTAATGTGGAAATATCAGCAATAGCAATTAAAAATACACTTTAATAATTATATTTGAATCATGAAGATTAATGTATATATATTTATATTTCCATTATTATGCCTAAGTCAAAGTTATAATGGTCCTGAAAGTGTAGAATACAATCCAATAACTGGCAGTTATTTTATATCAAATTCCTATAATGGTCAAATTTTAGAACTTAATAATAATGATGAATTAACAATATTTGCATCAAATATTGAAAATGGTCCTCATGGATTAGAAATAATTGATAATATACTATATGCATGTAGTGGAGGTAAATTAAAAGGGTTTGATTTAAATAATGGCAATCTAGTATTAGACTTTAATATCGGTGGCTTTTTTCTTAATGGAATAACTAAATATATTGATTACTCTGGGTCCTATCTTTTTTTAACAGATTTTTCATCTAATAAATTATATAGATACCGAATTGAAGATGAGTGGCTTTCATCAATATGTGAATTTGAGAGAAGCCCAAATGGTTTATTTTTATGTCCTATGTCTAATAATTTATATATAGTTACTTGGGGTAATAATGCCCCAATTTATGAAGTTGATTTTGGTACTGAAGAATTTTATATTGCTACAACAACTGATTTAAATAATTTAGATGGTATTTCTATGGATGAATGTGGAAATTTCTTAATATCAGCATGGAGTACAAATGCAATACATAGGTTTAGCAATGACTTTACTGAAAATGAAGTAATTATTGATCAACTAAACTGCCCTGCGGACATAATCTATAATCAAGAAACTAATTTAATAGTAATTCCAAATTCTGGAAATAATACTGTAGATTTTGTCTATTATGAGCCCACTGATCCTACCTGGTGGTGCGATAATAATTCTAAACTAATAGATCAAAAAAATAATAAATTAATTCTCAAAAGAATTGATTTATTAGGAAGGGAAACAAACAAAGATGGTCTCAATTTTGAAATATATAACAATGGATTAATCTTAAAAAAATACTTTTTAAAATAAAAAAAATGAATTTTGATATAATAATTATAGGTAGTGGTCCTGGAGGATACGTTGCAGCAATCCGTGCTTCACAATTAGGCTTTAAAACAGCTATTATTGAAAAAGAGAGTCTTGGTGGTATTTGTCTTAATTGGGGATGTATTCCCACAAAAGCGCTATTAAAAAGTGCACAAGTATTTGAGTATATAAAACATGCAGATGAATTTGGTATTAAAGTAGAATCTCCTGAGGCAAGCTTTACAAATGTAATTCAAAGAAGTAGAACTGTTGCTAATAGTATGAGTAAGGGTATTGACTTTTTAATGAAAAAAAATAAGATATCCATAATAAACGGCATAGCTAAACTAAAGTTAAATAATTCAGTCGAGGTAACTGACAAAAATAATAAAGCTACAATCTATTCTAGTAAGAATATTATAATTGCTACTGGGGCTAGATCAAGAGAATTACCAAATATTAAACATGATGGTGAAAAAATTATTGGCTACAGGCAAGCTATGAACTTAAAAAAACAACCTAAATCTTTGATTATTATAGGATCAGGTGCGATTGGAGTAGAATTTGCATATTTCTATAATGCTATGGGCACAAATGTTACTATCATTGAATACCAATCACATATTGTCCCTAACGAAGATAATGATGTATCAAAAGAACTTCTAAAGAACTTTAAAAAGAAAGGCATTAAGATTTTAACTAATGCATCTGTAGAAAAATTAACAAAAAAATCTAATGAAGTAATAGCGAGTATAAAAACAAAAAATGGAGTAGAAACCCTTTCAGCTGAAAAAATACTATCTGCCACTGGAATAGTGTCAAATATTGAAAATATTGGCCTAGATGAGCTTAAAATAGCATTAGATGGCGGAAAAATAAAAGTAGATGAATACTATAAAACTAATATACCTGGCTATTATGCAATTGGGGATGTTGTTGCAGGTCCGGCTTTAGCTCATGTAGCGTCAGCTGAAGGCATAATTTGCGTTGAAAAAATTGCGGGACATAGCCCAGAACCTCTTAATTATAATAATATTCCTGGTTGCACATATTGTTCTCCAGAAATTGCATCTGTAGGAATGACCGAAAATCAAGCAATTTCAAAAGGCTATCAAGTGAAAATAGGTAAATTTCCTTTTTCCGCATCTGGTAAAGCAAGTGCTTCAGGTCATAAAGAAGGATTTGTGAAAATTATCTATGATGCAAAATATGGTGAATTACTTGGTGCCCATATGATTGGATACAATGTGACTGAAATGATAGCTGAAATTGTTGCAGTAAGAAAATTAGAAACAACAGGACATGAAATATTAAAAACAGTACATCCACATCCTACTATGAGTGAAGCTGTCATGGAAGCTACAGCAGCTGCATATGGTGAAGTTATTCATCTATAATTTTAAGGGAAAAGTTTAACACTGCATTAAATTTATAGTTTTTATGCGGCTGTATTGATACACCTAAATTTATTTGATTAGAATCAAGCATAATTCTTCTATGACCTAAATCCTTAACTTGATGATCAATTAAAAGTTGTATAACAATATCTTTAGCATGCTCTAATCCATAAGCACAACACTCAGATTCATCACTACTTAAAAGATCACAACCTATCCTATTATGACCAACTTTACCTCTTTTTCCAGAATTAATTGCATGACATTGAGCTAACTCAAATAAATATTTGGAAGGAAATAAAGCTTTAGCAGGTTTAATAATTGATAATTCACTTAACAATGATTTTACATATTTTTTGTTCTTTAAAAAATCATTTTCATAGTTAACAATTCCCTTGTATTTCACAATGATCTGAGTAAATAATTTAGGATACATCCTAGCTAAGTTTAATAATAAAAATATATTTTTTTCTTCGTCAGTTAAATAATTCTCATTGATTGCAGTATTAGCTAATTTAATTTGAGCATCAGAAAAAATATTTAACAAATCAAAATTTTGTGCATCCAAAAAAAATGTATTGATTAAAAAAAAGTAAAAAAACACTTTTTTTTTCATGGTCTAAAAACAATTAAATATCAATAAATTTAGTAAAAAACACCTAATTTTTATAAAAAACACTCTTAAAATAAGATACAATAAATTATTAATTTAATTATTAATATAATTATATTTAAATATCTGATTATAAGTATTTTGAATTCACATACTGACATTATGTCAAGCCCATAAAATTTCAAAAAAATATATTTTTATTATAATTTTACACTAATTTTACTTTACTATGAGAATTGATATTATTTCAGCACTACCTAAAATTTTACAAGCTCCTTTTACAACATCAATTTTATCTAGAGCTATAGAAAAAAAAATTGTACAAATTCATGTACACGACTTAAGAACATTTTCACAAAATAAAAAACAACAAATAGATGACTACTCATATGGCGGAGGAGGGGGAATGGTGCTAATGATCGAACCAATAGCAACGTGCATTAAACTATTAAAAACACAAAGAGAGTATCAAGCGGTAATATTTATGACGCCAGATGGAAAACAACTAACCCAACAAGTTTCAAATAAGCTATCTCAATTCGAAAATATTATAATTCTTTGCGGAAGATATGAGGGTGTAGATCAAAGAGTTAGAGATATTTTTATAGATCACGAAATTTCAATTGGCGACTATGTTCTATCTGGGGGAGAATTACCTGCTCTAGTTTTATGTGACACTATTATTAGACTAATCCCAGGAGTAATGAGTAATTCTTCATGTGCGTTATCTGATTCATTTCAAGATAATATACTTGCTCCCCCTGTTTACACAAGACCTGAAAATTATCAAAACCATCTTGTTCCAAGTATATTACTATCTGGAAATGATAAAGAGATTTCGAAATGGAAAGAGACTGAGGCCATAATAAAAACTAAATTAAGAAGACCTGATTTAATGTAAAAAATAACAATTTGTCTTTATTTTCTTGAAAATCTTAAAAAGATATTTAATTTTGCAATCCAAATAGGCATCAATTATGGATACATTAAAACGAGAAATAGAAAAAAGCTTAATACAAAAAAAAGATCACGTAAACTTTAAAGCTGGTGACACAATCACTGTATATCTTAAAATTAAAGAAGGTGATAAAGAACGAACACAATTTTTTAAAGGCGATGTTATCCAAAGAAAAGGAAGTGGACTAACCGAAACATTTACAATAAGAAAAATGTCAAATGGGGTTGGTGTTGAAAGAATATTTCCTATTAACCTTCCAAGCATTGAGAAAATTGAAATTAACAAAAGTGGAAAAGTTAGAAGAGCTAGGATATTCTATTTAAGACAACGAACAGGTAAAAGTGCTCGAATTAAACAAAAAAGATCATAATTGATTAACATCTAGTTAAATATTTTTATTTATTATTTATCTCCCACCTTTCCCTCTGAACTAGCAATTATAGTCGCGATAGTCGCATCCCCTGTCACATTTACAACAGTTCGTAACATATCCAATATCCTATCTACTGCAAAAACAAGAGC
>MDTG01317612.1_pt1 | contig 31171 bp, 21 predicted proteins | sample 811421 | NCBI WGS metagenome assembly MDTG01 (sample SAMN05326645, study PRJNA326480) | marine metagenome | isolation source: seawater | place: Pacific Ocean: South East | collected 2011
ACGACCGAGCCCGACGCCCGAGTTCGACGCCCGAGCCCGACGACCGAGCCCGACGCCCGAGCTCGACGCCCGAGTTCGACGACCGAGCCCGACGACCGAGCCCGACGCCCGAGTTCGACGCCCGAGCCCGACGCCCGAGCCCGACGCCCGAGCCCGACGTCCGAGCCCGACGTCCGAGCCCGACCAGGCTGCTAAATCTGCTGGCACCCCTCCGCAGGTGCGGCTACATCTCGAAGCACCGGGAGGGATCACCCATGCAGCAGCGGTTCATTGGCGTCCTCGTGGCCTGCGCGGCCTTGTTCATGTGCGCTCCGGCCTGGGCCGACGGGTGCAAGGGCTGCGCGGCGACTCAGCAGGTCGTGGAGCGCGTCACGGCTCAGGTCCGCTGCGACGGGTGCGAGGAGGCTCCGGCTGCCTGCGCCAAGTGCAAGGCGATCGTGGCGGCGCCGGCCTGCGCTCCCGAGGCGTGCAAGGCCCTGGCGGGCGCCAAGTGCGTGCCCTGCGCCGCCACCGCCGCGGTCCTGAAGACGGTCTTCTGCTGCGGCGGCTGCCGCAAGGCGGGGGAGGCCAAGGCGGCCGAGTGCGCCAAGTGCAAGCTGGCCCGCAAGCGCGCCGAGCGGGCGACCCGCTGCTTCGCTTGCCACGGTCAGAGCGCGAGCCAGGACGGAGTCACGGTGCAGGCCGTCCTCGCCGGCCCCATGGTCAACGTCATGGAGGACGAGCTGCTCCCGGTCGAGGGTTACTTCACCTTCACCGTCCGCGTCAGCAACGGCAACGACGCCAAGCGGACCCTCAAGGGCAAGGTGATCCTGCTCGACGCCGAGGGCAAGGAGATCGGCTCGGGGACGCTCTTCAAGCCCGTCGGCGCCAAGGCCGCCACCCTCGAGGCGAGCAGCTGGAAGGCCGCCGGCAAGGTGGCCAGCTTCAAGCTCGTGATCGAGAAGATCTTCAAGTTCTGAGCTGACTCAGGTCACGCCACAGCGCCACGGCGAGCCCGACCAGGGTCGCGCCGACGGCCAGGGTGCCCGCCGGGAGCGCCGTGGCTGGGCTGAGCGTGATCGTGAGCGCGGCGGCCAGGTAGACCGGGGTCAGCAGCCAAAGCGCGGGGTGGAAGCTCATGGCTCCGACCGAGGCCATGGCGGCCATGAGGAGCATGTCGACCGCGATCACCTCGGCGAACCCGGTCCCGAAGGCGAGCGCCTGGAGCCGGTGCAGGAACATGCCCGCCAGGGCGACGAAGAAGAAGCCCATCAGGCGGCGGTTGAAGGCGTTGCGGAGCAGGTAGCGCCGGCCAGCCAGGGCCGCGACGACCAGACCCAGGAGCGTCGCGCCGGCGGGCAGGAGCAAGACCCGCGCGTTGGCCTCCAGAGTGCCCCCCAGGACCAGCGCGCGGAAGGTGAGCGAGAGCGCCAGCGCCGACGCGATCCCCAGCCCGAGCACCAGCGCCCGCTGCGGGCGCGCGACCGAGGTGTCGTGGGCGTCGCGGAGGCGCTCGGTCCGCTCGGCCGCGCTCCGGGCGGCGTCGAGGCGCTCGCGCAGGCTCGCGGTCGCGACGGCCAGGCCCTCGAGCTCGCTCAGGAGCGCCTCGGCGGCGGTCAGGTTGCCTTCAGCCAGCTCGTGCTCGACCTGCAGCTCGAGGCACTCGCGCAACCCCTCGGCGGCTTGCTCGTCGCCGGCCTCGAGCGCCTGCCGAAAGGCGAAGCGGCACTCGACGGCCAGGCGCGCCGCGCTGAGCACGTCTTCGCCGCGGACCGCGTCCTTCAACGCCGCCAGCCGCTCCCGCGCCGCCGCGGTCAGGGCCCGCGCCCCGCGGCGCTGGAGGAACTCGACCAGCGCGGCGCGGAAGCTGCGCACGTCGGGGTAGCGCGCCGCCGGCTCGGCCGCGCAGGCGCGGTTGGCGATCTCGCCCAGCTCGGGGGGCAGCTCGGGGGGATAGCGGGCCGGCTCCGAGCGGGAGGCCGCCGCCAGGACCGCGAGCAGACTCCCGCCCGCGTGGCGGCGCTCGCCCGTCAGGAGCTCGTGCAACACCGCGCCCAGGAGGTAGACGTCGGTCCGCTCGTCGGCCGCCTGCTCGAGCATCTCGGGCGCCATGTAGCCAGGGGTGCCGCCCGGCGGGTAGGGAGGCTCGGCCTCGCTCGAGACCGCGAGCCCCCAGTCGACCAGGTAGACCTCGCCGAAGGTCCCCACCAGCACGTTGTCTGGCTTGAGGTCCCGGTGCAGGACCCCCTTGCTGTGGGCGAACTCGACCGCGTCGCACACCGCGAGCAGCAGCTCGAGGTTGCGCCCCAGGGGGTCCGCCTCGCTGCCGACCCGCTCCCAGGCCGGGTGCTCGGGCTGGGCGAGCAGGCGCCGCCAGGGCTCGCCCTCGACCCGCTTCATGACCAGCAAGGGGCGCCCCTCTCCGTCGAGCCCCAGGCCGTGGACCGGCACGATCCGCGGGTGCTCGAGGGCGCCGGTCAGGCGGGCTTCGCGGAGCAGCGCCTCCTGGGCCGAGGTCTCGGGGTGGGGGACCTTGATCGCGACCCTCCGCCCCAGCGAGCGCTGCCAAGCCGAGCGGACCTCGCCCATGCCCCCCGCCCCGAGCAGCTCGCCCGGCTCGAGGTCCTCGGCCAGCCCGCTCAGGGGCGGTCCGCACTCGGCGGCGCTCGACCCGGCCAGGGCGTGAGGCGGCTGCAGCGTCCGGCTGGGCGAAGGGCTCGGCCCGTCCTCGAGCTGCAGCGTCGCGCAGAAGGCCTGCACCGGGGTCGGGAGCGAAGAGGACATGCTTCCAGCCTACCGCCGCGCCCGAGCCGCCGGACGACCCGACCCGGCCCGACCCGACCGACCGGCCGATCCCCGTACAGACCGACACCCCCAGGAGGTCACCTGAGGGCGTCGTCGAGCAACTGGAAGGAAGGAAGGAAGGAAGGATCGGCGTTTCCGCCGAGTGCTGCTCTTGCCCTCCTCCATAGCCAGCGCTGTGCCGCCCCCAACTCCCGCAGGTGCGTGAAACGGCCCCCCACGATTCCGCCAGATTCGGAAAATCGAGCCGCCAGAGGGACGCTGGAGACACGAAGCGAAGCGTTTCAGCCTCGTGAGCCGCTTTGAGCCGACTTTCCAGAACTCGGTGGGCCCATCGCGGCCTCCACCGAGTTCTCGGGACTTCTGGCGGGTACAGGAGTCGCGATAAGGGTCAGCAAGCGAAACGAGGAGTCGAGCCCCCTTTTCCTTCCTCCCTTCCTTCCTTCCTCCCTGGCTCGACTCCGACGTGCGACGAACTTCCTTCCTTCCTTCCGGTTACGGCCTCGACCTTCGTCGAGGCCGTGGCTTTTGGTTCCCGGCTAGACTGCCGCCCATGGGCACCTGGCTGCTCCGAGCACTAATGCACCTCGTCATGCTGTGGGCCCGCTTCGAGGCGGCGGTCCTGCCCGTGGAGTGGCTCTACAGCATGGGTCGCGCGAGCGCCCGGACGCTCTTCCTCTGGTCGCCCGGGATCCGCCGCGGGCTGCTGGCCAACGCCCGCCGCCTGCTCGGTCCGCAGGCCAGCCGGGTGGAGCTCGAGCGCCACTCACGCCGGGTCCTCGAGGGCTTCAGCCGCTTCTTCGTCGAGCTCCTGACCGCCCCGAACACCTACCCGACTCAGGACGCCTTCCTGGCCCGGGTCGAGGGGCTCGACCACGCCAAGGCGGCCTACGAGCGCGGCCAGGGGGTCGTGGGGATCTCGCTCCACATGGGCAACATGGAGCTCGGACCGATGCTCCTCGAGGGCCTCGTGCAGCCCATGGCCGTGGTCTACCGCAAGGACCCCTTCGGCCTGGTCGAGGCCATGCGCTCGCGGGCGCGCACCGACCACGGCCTGGAGGAGATCGACACCAGCTCGCCCTTCTTCGGCGTGACCGTGCTCGAGGTCCTCCGCCGCGGCGGCTTCGCCTTCGCCCTGGGCGACGTCGGCTTCGAGGAGGGGCTCGGCAAGGGCGAGCTCTACCCCTTCCTCGGCGGCCAGGCCCGCTTCCTGGAGTGGCCGGCCCGGCTGGCGCGGGCGAGCGGGGCGCCCCTCCTGCCCTGCTTCGTGCTTCGGGACGAGCGCGGCGACTACTTCGCCCGGATCGAGCCGCCGATCGAGCCCGAGGGCGAGGTGCGCGAGATCACGAGCCGCCTCGTGGCCGTGTTCGAGCGCTTCGTGCGTCGCTACCCCGACCAGTGGCTGATCCTGCACTCCTACTGGGAGGGCGAAGCCGCGTGAGCTCCCCGGCCCGGCTCGACCCCCGCGCCCGCGCGCTCCTCGCCGTCGCGGGGCTCGCCTTAGGCGTCTACGTGCTCGCCCGCGGGAGCGACTGGCTCGAGCTGCCGGGCCACCGCAACCCTTGGCCCTTGAGCGCTCTGCTGCTGCTCGGCGTCGGCGGCGCCGCCCTGGACCTCTCGCGGCGCGAGAGCTGGCTGGCCCGCGCCTGGCAGCGGCTGCGGCAGGGGCCGAGCGAGGCCGCCTTCTGGCGAGCCTTCGCGCTCCTCCTCACGGCGGGCTTCCTCTACCGGGTCTGGCTGAGCGATCTGCTGGGGATCCCCAGCGGCTCCTGGGACAGCGGCTCCTACCTCGTCCCCGCCCTCGAGCACCCCTGGCTGCCCTTCTCGGAGGTCCGCACCCTGGGCGCCCCCCTGCTGGTCTCGCTCGGGCTCGCCCTCGACGGCCTGCGAGGCGTGCTCCTGGTCCACAACCTGCTCTGGCTGGTCTCGAGCGCCTTGCTCTGCGCCAGCGTGGCGCGCCGCCTTCGCCTGCGCGGGCTGAGCCTGGTCCTCCTGCTCTACCTCTGCTGCAGCTTCCGCAACCTGCACTTCGAGTACGCCCTCCTCTCCGAGCACGCGGCGCGCTGCTCCTACGCGCTCTTCGCAGGCGTCGCGCTCCTGAGCTGGGGCCGGCCGCGCTGGGGCTCCACCCTCGCCCTGGCCCTGGCGGCCTTCGCCGCGGTCCTGGTCAAGCCGACCGCGCTGGCGCTCGTCCCCGCCGCAGCCCTGCTCTACGCCGCGCCTTGCCTGCTCGACGGCGCCCACAGCAAGCGCCAGGCGCTGCTCCACACCCTGGCCCTGGCCGGGCTCGTGGCGGCGCTCTTCGCGGGCTACGCCCTCGTCTTCCAGCAGCGCTTCGGGAAGCTAGCGACCAACTCCTTCACGGGCACGGCGCTCTTCGCCTACACCGGTCACCTGACCGACCTCGAGGCCAGCGAGCGGCCTCGCCTGCGGGCGGACCTGCGCGAGCTCCTTCCCCGCTACCGCCGCGACTACGTCGCCAAGGGGGACGAGCGGCCCAACTGGCTCGCCTTCGGGTTCGCCGAGGAGGACCTCCGCGCCGACTTCGGCGAGCGCAGCCCCTTTCGCTGCGTCAACGAGGAGCTCGCGCGCCAGCCGGACCCGACCTCGACCCAGCAGCAGCAGCGCGACCGGATCTTCCTCTCGCTCGCCAAGAGCGGGATCGAGGCCCACCCGGACGCTTACCTCCGCCTCGTGCTGCGCCACCTGGTCCGGCTCTACCGCACGGGACCCGGCGCCTTCTACGGCGACGTGTTCGCCTCACCTGGAGCGGCCGCCTACGGGAGCGAGCGCGGCCGGGCCTTCTTCACGAGCACGCACGAGCGAATGACGGCGCCCTACCTGGCCGCGCGGGGGGCGCCCCCCGCGAGCCTCGGGCCCTCCCTCCAGGCCGAGGAGCCGCCCCAGCCCTGGGCGGGGCTGGTGTTCCTCGGCACCTGGGGCGCCTTCGTCGTCTCGGCCCTCGCGCAGGCGCTGCTCAGCTACGGCTGGCTGCTCCTGCTCCTGCTCGCCCCGCTGCTCGGGCGGGCCCGAGCGCGTGAGCGCGAGCACCTGCTCCTGGCGGCCTGCCTGCTGCTCACGGTGCTCGGCTACGGCGTGGTCCTGGCCCTGATCTGCATCAGCGAGACCCCGCGCTTCATCACGAACGTGCAGGACCTGCTGCTGCTCGCCTACCTCCTGCTCGGGCGCGCCGAGCTCGAGGCCTTGACCTACTCGCCGTCGTAGAGGCGATCGCCCAGCGAGTTGGGCAGACCGCGCGAGCGGTAGATCGCGTCCGCCACGCGGTCGATGTCGTAGGGCACGCGCCGGAAGGAGAAGCTCCCGTCTTCGCGGGCCAGGACCCAGCAGGCGCGCGGGTCCCCGTCGCGCGGCTGACCGACGGAGCCGACGTTGATGATCGCGCGCCGCCCCGAGATCGAATAGCGCTTGCCGTCCTCGGGCTCGATGTAGTGCACGTCCTCGCCGTTGCTCCCCAGGAGGAAGATCCCCGGCACGTGGGTGTGGCCGAGGAAGGCGATCCGGCTGTTGTTCATCCCCTCGAACACCTCGAGGGCGCCCATCTTGTCGTGGACGTAGTCGAGGTTGCTGTCGAGCGAGCCGTGGGCCATGACCCAGGGCCCGAGCTCCTCGGTGTAGGGGAACTTCTTGACGTAGCTCCACCAGCGGCGCCGGTCGGACATGCCCGGGCCCCGGCCCGGCTTGATCTGGCGCCGGGTCCAGAAGGCGGCCTTGGCGGCCAGGCGCTTGAAGCGCTTGGGGATCTTGTAGGAGATCGCCTCGTCGTGGTTGCCCTTGATCACGAACTCGAAGCTGCTCGCGGCGATATCGAGCACCTCGCGCGGGTTCGGCCCATAGCCGATCACGTCGCCCAGGCAGTAGATCTTCTTGACCCGCCGCGCCTCGATGTCCCTGAGCACCGCCTCGAGGGCGATCAGGTTGGCGTGGACGTCCGAGATGATCGCGATCCGCTCCACCTAGGGGCGCCCCCCCTGGCTCTCCCGGCGGGCCGCGCGGCAGGCGGCCAGCAGGGCGCGGGCCTTGGCGAGGGCCTCGCGCTCCTCGCCGCTGGGGTCCGAGTCGAGCAGCACCGCTCCGCCCGCGTGCACGTCGGTGTGGTCGGGCGTCAGGTCGCAGATCCGGATCGCGACCGCGAGGTCGAGGGCGCCCTCGAAGCCGACCCAGCCGAAGGTCCCGCAGTAGAGCCCCCGCCGGACCGGCTCCAGCTCCTCGATCACCTCCAGCGCCCGGACCTTGGGCGCGCCGGTCACCGACCCCGGCGGAAAGGCGGCCGCCAGGAGGTCTGCCCAGTCGCGCCCCTCCGCCAGCTCGGCCGCCACGAGGGCCACCGTGTGGTGGACCGCGGGCCACGACTGCAGGCGGCGCGGGTCGCGGACCGAGACGCTGCCGGGGCGGGCCACGCGGCCGAGGTCGTTGCGGACCAGGTCCACGATCATGGCCAGCTCGGCGGCGTCCTTCTCGCTCGCGAGCAGCTCGCGCGCCAAGGCCTCGTCCTCGCCCGGGGTCTCCCCGCGCGGACGGGTGCCCTTGATCGGCCAGGAGCTGACCTCGCGCCCGCTCACGCGCAGGAAGCGCTCGGGCGAGGCGGAGAGCAGGCGCCGCCCCGGGCCCAGCTCGAGGTCCGCCATGTAGGCAGCCGGAGCCCGCTCGCGCAGGGCGGCCGCCAGGCGCTCGGGGTCCGCCGGCGGCAGCCGGTGGCGGCGCGAGAGGTTGACCTCGAACAGGTCGCCGCGCCGGATCAGGCCGCGAGCCCGCTCGACCATGGCCTCGTAGGCGGCGCGGTCCAGGCTCTCGGCGCCGGCGGCGCCCTCTGCTGAGGAGGGAGCCGAGGGCGGCTGCGCGCGCGCCTCGACCAGGGCGGCCTCGACCTCGTCGGGCTCGAGCCCGGCGCCGCTCCCGCGCAGCGCCAGCTCGGCGCGGGCGTGGTCGAACACCAGCACCCGCCCGTAGATCGCGAGGTGCAGGTCGGGGGGCGGATCCTGCTCGGGCGGGGTCGCCGCGCCGATCCGCTCCAGGCGCCGCCCGTAGTCGTAGGCCAGGGTCAGGAGCGCGCCCCCCGTGAACACCTCGGGGTCCGGCTCGTGGCCGGCCGGGCGCGCCCGCTCGAGGAGCGTGGCCGCGGCGCGGAGGGGGTCGCTCGGCAGGTCGCGCGCCCACTCCTCGGGCCCGCTCAGCAGGCGCAGGGGCTGGCCGGGGGCCGCCTGGGCCACGGCCAGCGGGCGCCCGACCAGGTAGGAGCGCCGCCCCAGGTCGTCCAGCGAGCGCCCGCTCTCGAGGAGCCCCACGCCGGGGACCCCGCGCCGGCGCAAGGCCGCGGCCAGGGCCTGGGGGTCGAGCTCTCCGCCGCGCCAGACCCTGGCGCCAGAGCCTGAGGTGGGCGCGCCGAGGGCTGAGGTGGAGAGCGACGTCACGCCGGATTCTAGCCGCGCACCCGAACTCCCCGCAAAGCACAGGGTGGAGCAGCGCTCGGACCCCGGGGCAGGGCTACTATGGAGCGCGAGACGAGGTCGACGTGGCGCAGGCGTTCTGGAACTGGGTTCAGCAGGAGGAAGAGCGCCTCTACGGCATGGTCGTCGACGACGCCGTGGGCCTGGTCGAGGAGCTGTGCGACATGCTCCAGCGCGAGCACGCGGGGCTGGTCGTCGAGGTCTACCACGGGCCCTCGAGCGAGGACGAGCCAGCGGAGCGCCCCGCGGGCATGGTGATCTCCTGCAACGGCTACCGCGAGCGGATCGAGCAGGTCGAGGCGGTCGTCGACTCGGCCCCCGAGCTCTCGCGCTGGACCGTCGAGGCCTTCCGCCCGCGGGACCGGGTGGCGGGGATCTCGATCACCCTGCGCGGGGTCGAGCTCCAGGCCGACGACGTGTTCGCCCAGGTCCTCCAGGGCGGGAGCGGGGAGGTCGGCGTGCGCCTGCTGGTCAAGGGCCTCGAGCAGGACGAGGAGTACGAGCCGCGCCGCCACGGGGCCTACCTCCTGCTCGACCACGCCGTGGGGGAGCTGGACTCGATGCGCACGATCCACCACGTCGAGATCGAGCCCTACCCCAAGGGCGCCGAGCCCGAGGGGGCGCTGGCCCTGTCCGACCTGCCGGCGCGCCTCGACGAGATCAAGACCGCGGGCTTCGACCTGTGGGACGTCTACTTCACCTGGCTGGACGAGGACCCGGCCTCGATCGTCTACAAGCTGGGCCTCTCGCGCCTCGCGCCGCTGCGGGAGCGCCCGGTGCGGCTGCGGATCCTGCTCGACCTCAACCAGGCGCGCGACGACGGGCTGCCCGAGTCGGCGGAGCTCGACGTCCTGCGCGAGCTCGAGGACGTGCTCGAGCCGCGCCTGCGCGAGGAGGCCGACGCGCTCTACGTCGGCCGGATCACGACCCGCGGCCTGCGCGACCTCGTCTACTACGCCAAGAGCGAAGAGGGCCTGGCCGAGCTCGCCGAGGCGGCGCTGGCGGCCCACCCCGACTACACGGGCTGCGTCCAGGTCGAGCGCGACCCGCGCTGGAGCTTCTTCCGCGAGCTCCTCGAGCCGAGCCCCTTCGAGCGCCTCCGCAACGACCTGCAGGAGATCACCCGCGAGCTGGACGGCGAAGGCGACGACCCCGAGGCCGCGCGCACCTGCACCCTCCACTTCGGCTTCCCCGCCGAGGAGCCCCGCGACGCCTTCGCGAGCGAGCTCGCGAGCGAGGGCTTCGAGCTCGAGACGCGCCAGGAGGGCGAGGGCGAGAACGCCTGGTTCGCGCTCCGCGTGACCCGGGACGAGACCCCCGGCGACTTCTGCGACCTGGCCCTGCGCCTCTTCGGGCGCGCCGACCAGGCCAAGGGCGAGCTGATCGGCTTCGAGCTCCCCGCCCTCGAGGGCGGCGACACAGCGGGCTAGCGGGACAGAGTCGTCACTCACCGGACACTCGTGGCGTGCCCAGGGACGCAAACGTTGGAGAAGGGACCGGCTCGGACCTTGCTCTCACTCGAGAGGAAGACAGAAAGGAGCCCCCATGTCCCCCGCCACCGCCACCCACGACCGCCACCTGCTCGAGCCCCTCGAGTTCGCCCGCCTGCTCATGGGCTACGAGGACGGCTTCCTCTGCACCCGCTCGACCACCAGCGACCTCAGCGCCCGCCCAATGCGCCTGGTCGACGTCAGCCCCACCTGCGAGCTGATCTTCGTGTCGAAGGTCGACGGGAAGGTCGAGGAGATCCGCCAGCACCCCAACGTGTGCGTGACCTTCCGCAAGCGCGGCCGCTTCGCCAGCGTCTCGGGGCGCGCCTTCCTCGAGAGCGACCCCGACACCCTGGCCCACTACCAGGTCGAGCGGCTGACCCCCTGGCTGCCCCAGCGCGGCGACGACGAGCAGCTCGTCGTGATCCGCGTCACGCCGCACACGGCCGAGTCCTGGGACTCGACCGGTCTGGTCCACCGCCTGCGCCGGCTGGCGGCGATCGGCGAAGCGATCGTGCGCGGCCAGACGGCCGAGCACGAGGCCTACGACCACGTCGAGCTCGAGAGCTAGCTCCTGACCGAGAGCTGGCACGGTGCTTCGTGCCCGCGCCCGTCTGACCACTCCACACATCTCGGGCCTGTCCTCCGAGCGGCGCGAGGACGGTCGGAGGCGCCTGGACGTGGCGCTGTACGAAGGAAAGCAAGAAATGAGGAAGGAGAGGAGATCGGCAAGATCTGCGATCTCGGCCTCGAGGAGCGAAGCGTAGCCAGCGGCTCTCGAGTGACTGCTTTCGCCTACCCGCCAGCCGCAGCCTTCCTGTCCTTCCTCGATTCCTGCTTTCCTCCCCTAAGCGCCACGTCCGGCCGCCCTCGCCTCACGAGCGAGTGGCCCGAGTTGTGTGCCGTGCCCGTGCCCGTGCCCGAATCAGACCGCACAAGGGAGCTGTCGCTGACAGCGACAGCTTCTCCATGCCCCGCTTCCGCACACGGGCGGGCAGTTGCCGGTCAGGAGCGAGAGCTAGCAGCAGCGCCCTCGCCCCCGATAGCCCCTGCCCTCAGCCCAACGCCGCCGCGAAGGCGCTCAGGTCGGGGTGACGCTCGTGGGGAGCCTTGGAGAGGGCGATCAGGAGCGCGTCCTCGAGCCCGGCGGGGAGGTCGGGCCGCAGCTCGCGCGGGGGGCGGGGGCGGGTCGAGCGGTGGTGGTGCAGCCAGCCGACCGTGGAGCTGGAGCTGAAGGGGAGCTGGCCCGTGGCGAGCTCGTAGAGGATCAGCCCCAGGGAGTATTGGTCCGCGGGCGCGGCGACGTCGCCCTCGTCGGCGGCCTCGGGGGAGGCGTAGCGCGGGGTGCCCAGGAAGCCCGCGCCCTCGTCGCGGGTCGTGCCCCAGAACACGCGGGCCATCCCGAAGTCGAGCACGTGGGCGCGGCCCTCGCGGTCGACGAGGATGTTCTCGGGCTTGAGGTCGCGGTGGATCACCCCCGCCTTGTGGGCGGCGCCCAGGGCCTGGCACAGGTCGCGCCCCAGGGAGCGGACCTCCGCCAGCGGCAGCCCGCCCGGCTTGACGTGGTCGCGGAGGTTGGTCCCCTCGACCAGCTGGAGGGCCATGAAGGGCACGCCCTTGGCTTGGCCGAAGTCGTAGACCTCGACCACGCCCGGGTGGTGGATCCGGCTCACGACCTTGGCCTCGGCCAGGAAGCGCTCGACCACGTCCTTCCGGGCCGCCAGCTCGGGGCGGAGGATCTTGAGCGCCACGGGGCGCTCGAGGTGCACGTGCTCGGCCCGGAACACGTCGGCGAAGGCGCCCGAGCCGAGCAGGTCGCGGACCTTGTAGCGGTCGACGACCTGGTCGATCCAGCGGCGCGGGTCGTAGGGGGGCGGCCGGCGAGCGGTCCGGCGGCCGCCGCGCTGCGGGCGAGCGGGACCGCGGGGGCGGCGGCCGGGTGGGCCTGCGCTTGGGCGCCGCGGGGGAGGGGGCGGGCCGGCGCCCGGGACGTAGGTCGCGTCGCCGACCTCGGTCTCGGGGCTGGGGACGTGGGTCGCGTCCCCTCCGCCAGGCACGTAGGTCGCGTCCGCCCCTCCTGGGCCGCCGTCCGGCACGTAGGTCGCGTCCGCGCCCCCGGCGCCCGCGGGCACGTAGGTCGCGTCGGGGCCGACCTCGGTCTCGGCCAGGGCGCCCCGCGTCGCGGCGGGGGGCGGGCCCTGGTCCCACAAGGTCGCTCCGCCCGCGTCCGGGGCCGGCTCCGGCGCGCTGGGCGCCACGCTAGCGGCGGCGCGGGTCTGGGCCGGCTCGCCCTGGTTCCAGAGCGTGGCCGCGCCCGGGTCGAGGGGCGGCGGTCCCTGCGTCCCTCCCTGGGTTTGGGCTGCTAAGGCGCTGCGCGTCGCGATCTCGGTCTCCGCCTCGGGGCTGTAGGTCGCGCCCGGGTCGAACACCTCCTCGCCAGCGACCGTGGCGTCGCCGGCGGGGGCGGGCTCGCGCGCAGGGGGCGGCGGGGGGAGCTCGGTCCCGGCGTCCTCGAGGCGCGCGATCCGGCGCATGGCCTGGCCCCAGTCGGGGTGGCCGGCCGGGACCTGGTGGTAGCAGGCCAGGGCCTCAGCCGGCCGGCCCGCCTGCTCGAGGGCGCGCGCGGCGCGGAAGTGGTCGCCCTTGCCCTCGAAGAGCTCGGCGGCGCGGCGGTGCTTGCCGAGCCGGTCGTAGAGCTCGGCCGCCCGGACCGCCTCGCCGAGGCGCTCGAGCAGATCCGCCGCCCGGTCGAGCTGGCCCGACTCCTCGTAGTAGCGCGCCGCGCGGGGCAGGTCGCCGACCTGCTCGTAGGCGCGCGCCGCGCCGGCCTTGTCCCCGGCGCGCAGGAGCTCGGGCGCCTGCAGGCGGGCCGCGGCCACCACGTCGCCCGCCCGCTCGTAGAGCTCGGCCGCGCGCTGCTCGTCGCCGGCCTTGATCAGCTCCTGGCTGGCCTCCTCGCGCGCGCCGGCCTCCAGGAACAGGTCCGCCGCGTCGTGGTGCCGCCCGACCCGCGAGAGCAGCTTGGCCGCCTCGCGCAGCTGGCCCTCGTCGCGGAACAGGCCGCTGGCCCGCTCGACCACCTTGGCCAGCTGCTGGTCGAGGCGCGCCAGGCTGCGCGGGCGCTGCTCGTGCTGGCGCTTGGCCTCGAGCTCTGCTGCGTGCTCGGCCAGGATCCGCGCCGCCCCCAGCGGGTCGCGCGCCTTGATCAGCAGGTCCGCCGCCGCGAAGTGCTCGCCCTGGTCGGCGCGGATCCGGGCCGCCTCGCTCAGCTGGCCCGCCCGCTCGAAGAGCCGCGCGGCCTCCTTGTGCTGGCCCAGCTCCTGCCGCTTGCGCGCCGCGCCCGCGTAGTCGCCGGCCTGCTCGAGGCGCTTGGCCTGCTGCTCGTCGCTGAACTTCGCCGCCGAGACGCCGACCTCGAGGTTCTTCTGGCGCAGGTTGGCCGCCGAGAGGTTGTGCACGCGCAGGGCCGTCGCGTTGCGCTGGCGGATCCAGCGCACCGCCAGCCCGTAGGCGATCAGGGTCGCCAGCGCCGCGATCCCGCCCCGCTGCGGGAGCGTGGTCAGCCCCGCCAGGGGCGGGAGCATGAACCCGGCCCCGCCCGCGCCCAGGGCCGCCAGGAAGGCCAGCGCCTCGGGCAAGGGGGCCGGCGGCGGCGGCCCGACCGGCGGGCGGCTGGCCGACCCGACGTAGGTCGCCTGCCCGCTGCCCGTCTCGTGGGGCGAGGGCTCGTGCAGGGTCTCGGCCCCCGGCGCCGCGGTCTTGGCCGAGTAGGCGCTCTGCCCCGGGCCCTGGGTCGCTTCGCCCGTGCCCTCCACGGGCAGCGTCTCGGAGAACACCCCGAAGCCGCCGCCCCCGCGCTGGGGCGGCGGGTCGTCGCTGAGCGCGCTGGCGCCGCCGCCGCGCTCGGCGCGCGCGAGCATCTCCTCGAAGGCGTCCAGCGCCTCCTGAGCGGTGGCGAAGCGGCGCTCGAGGTCGACCGCCGTCAGCTTGCGCAGGAAGCGGTCCAGCCCCTTGGGCGCGTCGGCGCGGACCTGCTGGACGCTGGGGATCGTGCGCTGGAGGTGGGCGCCCAGGATCTGGCCCGCGTTGCGCCCGGTGTAGGCCGGGCTCCCGACCAGGAAGTGGAACACCACGTGGCCGAGCGAGTAGAGGTCGGTCCGCGCGTCGACCACGCGCCCTTCGACCTGCTCGGGCGACATGTAGTAGGGCGTGCCCATGATCGCGCCCTCGGCCGTGAGCAGCATCGACTCGTCGTCGCGCCGCGCGAGGCCGAAGTCGACCAGCTTGACCCGCCCTCCGGCGGTCAGGATCGCGTTGGCCGGCTTGAGGTCGCGGTGCACGACGCCGGCCGCGTGGGCGTGGGTCAGGCCGAGCAGGAGCTGGCGCGTGTAGTCGATCGCCTCCTCGACCGAGAGCTTGCCCCGCAGCTGGAGCACCTCGGCCAGGTCGCGCCCGGCCACGAACTCGAGCGCCAGCCACTGCAGGCCCTCGTCCTCGCCGTAGCCGAGGCCGCCGCACACGTAGTCGCTCTTGATTCGCCCCACGGCCTTGGCCTCGCGCACGAAGCGCTGGCGCTCGGCCTCGCTCGCGCCGTGGCCCGTGAGCACGACCTTGAGCGCGGCCCGCTCCTCACCGCGGGTCGCCTCGAACACCGCCCCCATGGCGCCGGCGCCCAGCATTCGCTCGACCTGCCAGGGGCCGAGCTGGCTGCCGACCAGCGCCTTGGGGTCCCTCACTTGAGCAGGGCTCGCGGCCAGTCGAGCTGGACCTCGCCCGGCGAGAGCACCTGCCCCGCGCCGGCCGGGACCTCGCGCACGATCATGCGCGCCGCGGGCGCCCCGCTCGGGAGCTGGAACACGCGCACGACCGCGGTCCCGCCGCGGCGCGCCCCGCCGTCGATCACGACGCCGACCTCGCCCGAGTCCAGGACCAGCACCGTCCCGCGCGGGCGCGGCCCGAGCACGTCGCGCAGGAGCTTGACCACGTCGGCGGGGTAGGTCACGTGGTCGGCCTCGAGCACGTCCAGCGCCTGGCTCGGGCCGAGGGGCGGCTCCCAGGGGGTGCCGCCGCAGAGCCGGTCGAAGGTCGAGGCGACCGAGACGATCTTGCTGAACACGTGCGGCTGGCGCAGGCCAGCGGAGGTCGCGCTGGGGCGCAGCACCCGCTCGACCTCCTGGGCGACCGCGACCCGGATCAGGCCGCCGCTGCCGAAGCTCCGCGCCCGCAGGGTGCAGCCGACCCCCCACAGGCTGGGCAGCTCGCTCTGGTCGAGCTCCCGGCCGCCGTGCTGGAAGAGCGCCTGCTGGCCGAGCAGGGCGCGGCCGAGGTCGTGATAGAAGGCCGCGAAGCCGAGGTCGATCAGGTAGCCGCGGCGCAGGCCCAAGAGCCGGCCCATGGCGATCGAGAGGATCGCGGTGTTGGCCAGGTGGTTGGCCTCGGGCTCGCCGCGGTCGTGGGGCAGCGCGGTCAAGGCCATCAGCCGGACCTCGAACAGGCCCGTGCGAATGTTCTCCAGCACGCGCATCAGCGAGCTGCGCACGTGGCGGACCTGGAAGTCGGGCGAGCGCCCGATCCGGATCGCGGCCAGGCTGCCCTCCGCCAGGGCCACCAGGCGGGCGTAGTAGAAGATCGCCTGCTGGGTCGGCGGGAGGTCCTCGCCCGCGCTCTCCTCGGCGTAGTCGGCGGCCTCCTCCAGGCTCAACACCTTGAGCTGCGCCGGCTCCTTGATCTTCTCCTCGGCCGCGGCGGCGATCCGCTCGCGGCTGGTCTCGGGGTCGCCGCCCTTGACCTCGCGGAAGCACTCCAGCAGCGCGGTCGAGGCGCGCAGGTCCCACTTGCCCCGGAACACCAGGGCCCCGATCCCGAGCTTGGCCATTAGCTCGAGCCAGTCGTGGACCCAGCTCCGCCCGTGGCGGCGCTGCTTGATCGTGGCCCCGCGCACGAGGATTCGCCCCTCGGCGTTGACGACCATGATCTCCTTGACTCGGGGCTTGCTGAGGAAGTCCGAGAGCTTGGCGGCGAAGTCGTTGAGCGACTTCTGCGCGACCTTGTTGCGCAGGTCGTGCAGGCGCGCCACGCGGCAGGCGGCGTTGAGGCTGTTGACCAGCGCGCGCTCCTCCTCGCTGGCGCGCCGGAAGGGCGACTCGTCCTCCTCGACCGTCTCGAAGCCGTCCTTGGCCCCCTCGGTGGCCGCCAGCGCCGCGGCGATATCGAGCGGCTCGTCGTGCTCGTCGACGCTCACTGGGCGCCCCGCATCCGCTGCAGACACTCGGCCGCGGCGTCCTTCATGCGCTGAATGTCGCCGCGCCCGCGCAGCATGGGCACCTTGCGCTGGGCGACCTGGTGCAGGGCGAGCCCGGCGCGCTCGGGGTCGCAGAGGTAGAGCAGGTAGAAGGTCGCGCTCAGCTCCTCGGCGTCGCGCCCGAAGAGCGCCTCGCCCTCGAGCAGGGGCGCCAGCTCGGTGTAGGTCCGCTTGCTCGGGTTGTCCGCCAGGCCCGCGATCGCGGCCATGCGCGTGCCGCGGTTGGCGCTCTCCCTGACCGCCTTGGAGCGCTTGCGCCGCTCGCGCTCGCCGGTCATCTCGAGCACCTTGTTCGTCGCGAGGCCGACCTGCTGCTTGCTCAGGCTGAGCAGGGTCTGAAAGCCGACCGACTGCTTGCCCTGGCTGCCGAGCAGCTCGACCGCCTCGTTGGCGATCACCGAGTCGGGGTGGCGCGCCAAGGGCGCGATCGAGGCCGCGCTGAGGTCCATGTTCGTAGAGAGATACTCGCGCAGGACCTTGCGCACCCGCGCGTCCTCGACCTCGCCGTAGGCGGCGCAGGTGCCTTCGACCGCGCGCTGGTCGAGGTCGTTCAGGTAGGACAGCCCGAGCTGGGTCAGCTGCTTGTTGGTCAGCTTGCCCGCCCGCTTGGTCAGGGTCTTGGCCAGGGCCTGGATCCCCTCGGCCGAGCTGAGCCGCGTGGCGACCAGGGGTCCCACGACGCCCCGCCCGCCGTCGGCCTGGCTGGCCACGCCGACCAGGCGCGTGGCCTGCTCGAGGTCGCCGTTGCTCAGCGCATAGAGGGCCGAGCCCGAGAGGAAGCGGGCCGCGTCCTCGACCCGCACCCCGGGGTGGCTGACGTTGACCGACCAGGCCACGACCTCGGCCGCCCGGTTGACCTCGTCGTCCTCCTCGAGCTTGCCCATCTCGTCGACCAGGCGCTTGCGCTCGCGCCCCTTCTCGCTCTCCATGTAGTGGATCGCCTTGTCGGGGTGGGTCGACCAGTCGGCCTTGTCGTCGAGCTCGCCCGCGGCCTCCGCTTCGGCCAGCTCGCTCAGGAAGGCGTCGCTGTCGAGGCCCTCGGGCTTGCTCGCCTCCTCCTCGGGCTTGGGCGCCTCGAGCGAGCCGCCGAGCGAGTCGACCAGGCCGCGGATCCGCGACAGGAGCGCGCCCATTACGCCGCCCTGGTTGCTCTCACGCACGATCCCCGCCGCGAGCGGGTCGTGGGTCTGGTAGCCGAAGTACTGCAGGTCCTCGCGCCAGAGCGCGGTGGTCAGGTCGTCGGCGAAGGCGTCCTTGTTCCCCTCGGGGTAGGGGGCCGAGAGGATCTCGACCAGCCGGGTCAGCTCGTCCTCGGGGATCCCAATGTCGATCAGGAGCTCGCGGATCGCCTCGTAGTAGAAGAGCCCGACCAGGGCCCCCGAGGTGTCGTCGCCGGCGAGCACCAGCTCCTCGTCGAGGTAGAAGCCGTCGAAGCCGACCTCGACCTCGAGCGCGCCGTGCTCGCGGTGGAACTCGCCCAGGGCCTGGTAGGTGTCGGCCTTCGCGTCGACGCAGAAGGGGTGGTCATGGGGATAGAGCCGGTAGAAGCGCACGGTGCGCTGCAGGTGTCCGAAGGCGACGCCGGCGAGCTTGCCGCGCTCGGAGACCGCGCCCATGAGCTCTCCTCCCGATCCAGCGGCCAGCCGCGCCTGGCGCGCGAGGCCTGAAGAGGAGAAGCTACCAATTGCAAAGCGCCCTTTGGTGGCGGTGCAGAGGACGTCGGCGTGAGTCAATTCCGAGTCACGGTGTTCCAGGGTGGAGCCGAGATCGAGAGCTTCACCTTCGACAAGAACGTGGTCACGATCGGGCGCAGCCCCGAGTCGGACGTGCGGATCCAGAGCAAGACCGTCTCGCGCCAGCAGGCAGAGCTGCTGCGCACGAGCCAGGGCTTCGCGATGTTCGCCCACAACAGCACCAACGTGACCAAGGTCCGCGGCGAGAAGGTCCCCCCCGAGGGGAGCATGCCGCTCGAACCCGGCGACCCGATCAACATCGCGGACCGCTTCGACCTGACCCTGGAGCTGGTCGGCGCGCCCACGATCCCCCAGCCCGAGGACGAGGACAGCACGCCGCTCGCGACCCCGCGCGAGCCAGAGCCCGCGGCCGAGTCCCGGCCTCCCCCCGCGCCGCCCCCCCAGCCGCGCCGAACCCAGAGCCCGACCGCGCCCGTCGAGCCCTCGCCGATCGCGGCGCAAGCCCCGCCACCCGCCCAGCCGCCGACGCCGCCCAGGCGCCAGGCCCAGACCCAGCGCGCCCCCGGCCGCCGCCCCGCTCACCCCGGCCAGCGCCCGCGCCCGGCCGGGCGCCCCACCCGCCGGGCGCCGGCCGCCCCGCCGCCGGCTGGCGGCAGCGCGCCGATCCTCGGCCAGACCCACGGCGCCCCGGTCCCGATCCCGCCCCCGGTCAAGGTCGAGGTCGTCGCCTCGGCCCGCCAGCGCCAGGGCCCCGCCGGCGCGCGCCTGCTCTGCCGCCTGAACGGGAGCGAGCGCGCGCTCGAGGTCCACGACGACTTCTACGTGGGCGGCGGCGAGGACAGCGACCTCTGCCTCAGCGGCGGCTACGCGCCGCGCCGCGCCGCGCTCGTGGTCAAGGTCGAGGGCCGCTACCGGGTCTACAACACCTCGCCCCTGCCCGAGACCGTGCTCGTCAACGGCAAGGGGATCCAGGGCCACGCCGACCTCGTCGACGGCGACGAGCTCTCGATCTACGGAGTGGCGCTCACCTTCGAGGCGAGCTGAGCTCGCTCAGCCCGGCGGCTGCGCCGCGCGCCACAGGCCCTCGAGCCATTCGACCTGCTCGGCCTGCTCGCTCCGGTAGCGCGCCCGCTCGGCGGCGCGCGCTGCCTGGTGCGCGGCCAGCGCCGCGGCGTCGGGGATCCGCACGCCGAGCTCGCCTGGGCCGCCCAGGAGCTGGCGGACCACCCGCTCGCCCACGCTCGGCATGTAGTGGCTGGTCTCGAAGTAATGCTCCATCAGCGCGTCGGGCTGGTCCGCGGGCGGGACGAGCTCCGCGCGCAGGCCCGTGTAGCCGCTGAAGTCCCACAGCTCCACGGAGGGGCCCTCCTCTGCGGCGTTGACCCGCTGGACCAACGCGAGCAGGTCGCGCTCCATTCGCTCCTGCCCGTCGCCGAACTGCAGCCTGAGGGACTCCAGCCACAGGGCATGCACCGGCGCCAGGTAGATCACCACGCGCACGCCGGCGGCGCGACAGGCGCGGACCTGCGCCTCGAGGGGCGCGAGCAGCTCGCTGCTGTAGGAGATGCGGGGCGGATTCCCGAAGGCGCGCTGGAACACGCGCCGGCAGCGGCGGCGCAGCCGGGGCGGGTCGCGCCACTTGGGGATCCGGAAACCCTCTTCGGTGTTGCGGGACTCGCGCAGGGTCGCGGCCCGGACGACGACGCTGAGGGACTCCTGGAAGCCCGCCCAGGTCAGCAGCCCCGCGCCCGGAGGGTCGTGGGGGAACTCGGCCTCGAGGTCCCCGCCGGTCACGGTCACGAGGCCCAGCTCGAGCAGCACGGTCTTGGGCTTGGCGTGGTCGAGGGCGTGGTCGAGAGCGCCCACGATCTCGTTCAGGGTGCCCGCCGCGAGGCCGGCGTTGAACACGCGCTTGCCCTGCCACACCTCGGCCTTGGGGTCGACGCCCGACTCGGTCCGCGAGCTGCCCAGCAGGACGATCTCCCAGCCGCGGCGGAGCAGGCGGGACTTGGCCGGGCGCGAGCGGTGCTCGCGGTAGGGCTCCAGGAAGGCCGGCCAGCCGCCGAGGGGCGAGAGGGGGTCGCACACGGCGCCGATCCCGAGCACCAGCGCGAAGAGCAGCGCCATGCTCAGCGTCCAGCTGCGGAGGAAGCGCGCGTGCTCCGCGCGGACCGGCTCCGCGGGGGTGGGCGGCTCCTCGCTGGGAGGCGGGTCAGAACTGGTAGTAGAGGAACTCACTCGCGCGCGAGACTCCCAGAATGGATGCGACGGTCAACAGGGCGACCACGAAGGCCCAGCGCGGGCTCGGTCGCCACGAGAAGCGGTAGAGCGACCAGCTGCCGGCGGCCGGGTCCGACTCGGCGTCGAGGGCCGGCTCGTGGGCGGCGAAGATCTCCTGCGTGTTGGGGGCCAAGAACACGATCAGGCTCAGCCCGATCAGCCAGGGCCAGGCGCCCTTGGGCGCGCCGCCGCTGAGCGGAGTCAGGCCAGCCAGCGCCGAGAGGACCGCCTCGCTGCCGGCCCAGGTCTTGGCGCGGAAGGGGACCCAGGCGATCGCCACCGCCAGGAAGGTCAGCGCGCAGGCGAGCACGCAGCCCCAGCGGGTCGCGGCCCGCGGCTCCCAGCCGAGCTTGCGGCGCACCTGCTCCCAGGCGTGGTTGACGCAGAGCAGGGCCCCGTGGACGAAGCCCCACAGGACGAAGTTCCAGCCGGCGCCGTGCCACAGGCCGCCCAGGAGCATCGTGGTCATCAGGTTGACGTAGCGGCGGACGCGCCCCTTGCGGTTCCCGCCGAGGGGGAAGTAGAGGTAGTCGCGCAGGAAGCGGCTGAGGGTCTTGTGCCAGCGGCGCCAGAAGTCGACCACGCTGGTGGCCTTGTAGGGCGAGTCGAAGTTGAGCGGGAGCTTGATCCCGAACAGGCGGGCCAGCCCGATCGCCATGTCCGAGTAGCCCGAGAAGTCGAAGTAGAGCTGGAGGGTGTAGGCCAGCATTCCGACCCAGGCCGCCGAGGCGCTCACGGCGCCCCCCGCGTCGGCGGTGTCGAACACGGGGTTGGCGTAGACCGCCACGCTGTCGGCCAGGAGCACCTTCTTGGCCAGGCCGAAGGCGAAGATCGCGAGCCCCACGCTGAGGTCGCTCGGCCGCGCCTGATAGGGGCGGTCGAACTGGGGCATCACGTCCTTGTGGTGGACGATCGGGCCCGCGATCAGCTGGGGGAAGAAGGTCACGAAGAGCGCGTAGTCGACGAAGTGATACTCGTGCGTCTCGCTCCGGTAGGTGTCGACCAGATACGCGATCTGCTGAAAGGTGAAGAAGGAGATCCCGATCGGGAGCACGATCGGGTCCAGGCGCCAGGCGTGCCCGCTGAGGAAGCCCGCCGTCTCCACGAAGAAGTTGGCGTATTTGAAGTAGCTCAGCAGGCCGAGGTTGAGCGCGATCCCCGCGATCAGGGTCGCCTTGCGCGCGGCGACCTCGGGCTTGGCCAGGCGCACGCCGAGGCCAAAGTTGACCACCACCGAGGGCGCGAGCAGGAGCAGGTAGAGCGGCTTCCACCAGCCGTAGAAGGCCAGCGAGCAGAGCACCAGCCAGGTCAGCGACGCGCGCCGGCTCCCGACCCGCGCCGCGGCCAGGTAGCCGAGCAAGGTCAGGGGCAGGAAGACGAACAGGAACTCCTGGCTGCTGAAGAGCACGGGCCGAATCTATCGAGCAGGTCGGGCAGGTGGGGGCGAGGGTGGTTCGCGAGCGAGGTGGGCCGCTCCCGCTCCCGTCGAGCTTCCGCCGCCACGACGAGCGAGCGCGCCCCCTGAGCGACGGGCTATTCGGGCTCCCCGTCCCTCAGGCACAGGCGCCCCTAGGGGGACTTCGCCGTCGAGGCCGTCCCCGCGCAGAGCGGCCGACCCGAGTGCGAGCGAACCACGAAGTCAGGGGACCTGCCCTGGGTCTCGACGCGCGCCGGCTGGCTGGCGAGGGCTTCCAGCAGCGCCGTGAGCGCGACCTAGGGCGCTCGCCGCAGGCTGACCCGCTGCCCTGGGAAGAGCCAGGTCGACTCGCTCAGCGAGAGCTCCCGGCCCTCCGGCGAGACCCGCACGCCGACCTTGATCCGGCGCGCGCCGCCGGTGACCTCGCGCACGAGCTTGCGCATCCAGGGGTCCTCGTGGCGCCAGGTGTCCTCGCTCAGCTCGAGCAGGCCGAGCTTGGTCGCCAGCGCCCCGTCGGACTCGGGGCGCACGCGGCGGAAGTGGAGCCGCGCCTCGAAGCGGTGCTCGTTGACCTCGACCACGACCCGCGCCGGCGAGTTGTGCGGGTTGAACCCCAGCACGCGCGCCACGTAGGGGTGGGTGACGCCCACCTGGCCCACGTAGTCGACGTCGAGGACCGGCCCGAGCCGCTCGGCGCCCGGGAGCGGGCGCAGCAGCTCGTCGTCGCGGACCTGCCAGCCCGGCACCGCCACGAAGCTCCAGGTCGGCGCCGCGATCGGCTTGGTCCAGAAGCCCGCGCGCCCTCGCTCGTCGCGGCCTCGCACGCGCAGCTCGCGCGCGTCGTTGCCCTGCCCGGTCTGGAGGATCGTGATCTCGCGCGTCACCTCAGCCGGCGGGCGGGGCTGGCGGACCCAGTCCCAGCCGGGCAGCGTGCGCACGTTGCGCCCAGGCCGGAGTCCGCGCTCGTAGGTGTACCAGCCGGGCAGCGGGTTCTCGCCGCTGGTGTCGTAGTCGGCCAGGCGGGTCCACAGCTCGCCGCTGGCGTCGATCACGAACAGGGTCGAGGCGCTGGCGGCCAGGTTGACCGCGAGGAAGCGCCCGCGCAGGGGGGTGAAGAAGAGGTGGCTCCAGTCGGGCTCGAGCCAGGGGTCGGCGTAGCGGATCCGCTGGCCCGAGGCGTCGAGGGCGTAGAGGGTCGAGACGCCGAAGCTCATCGGGAAGCGGTTGCCGTCGATGTCCTCGTAGTAGCCCGCGTCGGCGCCGCGGTGGCTGATCGCGAAGGCCCGCTGGCGCTCAGGGAGCACGACCTCGTCCTTCCAGAGCAAGCCGAACTCGTCGACCCAGTCGAAGCCGCGCCCCGCGTCGTAGGAAGAGAGCTTGGCGTAGAACACGCGCCCCGTCTCGCCGACGACCACCAGGTTGTCGCCGTCGGCCGAGACCGCGACGAGCGCGCGCGGGGGCTCGAAGCCGAAGCAGCCGGCGCGGGGGAGGCCGTCGCTGGGGGCCAGGGTCCACTCGCTCTCGGGCTGCAGCGCGCGGATCCAGAGTCGTCCGCTGCGGACCGCCACCTCGTGGCTGCGCCCGCGGGCCTCGAGCGGGGTCTCGAGCTGGACCTCGCGCGGCAGGGGCGAGTCGGGCCGCAGCCCCGGCGGCGGGCCGGGCGCGCAGCAGCCCGCCAACGCGCAGCAGCTCGTCAGCAGCAGCGCCGCGAGCTGTGCAGCCCAGGCGCCCGCGCGCCCCGGGCTCTGCGCGCTCCGCCTCAGACCGCCGCCAGGGCGCGCTCGAGGTCCCGGATCAAGTCGTCGGGGTGCTCGATCCCGAGCGAGAGGCGGATCCCGCCGGGGTCGATCCCGGCTTCGAGCTGCTTGTCGGGCGGGACGGGCGCGTGGGTCATGCTCGCGGGGTGCTCGACCAGGGTCCGCAGCTGGCCGAGCGAGACGGCGAGGGTGATCGCGAGCGACTTGGTCGCGAGCACGTCCATCAGCCGCGCGCCGCCTGCCCGAGCGGCAGAGGGCTCTCCCGCGAGGACGAAGTAGACCAGGCTCCCGGGGGCGAACTCCCCGTCGAAGTCCCGCATTTGCCGGCGCGCCAGCTCGTGCTGGGGGTGGCTGGGGAGCCCGGGGTAGCGCACGTGGTCGACCTTGGGGTGGGCCTCGAGGAACTCCGCCACGCGCAGCGCGTTGAGCTGCTGCTGGCGCAGGCGAAGCGGGAGCGTCGGCAGCCCGTGGACCAGCGGCGGCCAGGCCGACTTGGGCGAGAGCACGGCCCCGAAGTCCTTGCGGTAGAGCAGGAGGTCGGGCTCGAGGAGCATCGGCCCGATCACGGCCCCTCCCATGTCGGTGCCGAAGCCGCCGATGTTCTTGGTCAGGCTGTGGACCACCAGGTCGATCCCGTGCTGCAGCGGGCGCTGGCAGAAGGGCGTGGCGAAGGTGTTGTCCAGCACGCTGAACACGCGCCGACGCGGCGCGCGGTCGGCGTTGACCCTGGTCAGCTCGTCGCTCAGCCCGCGCAGGTCGAGCAGCTCGAGGGTCGGGTTACAGGGGCTCTCGCCGTAGACGACCATCACGTTCAGGTCGCGCGCGAGCAGCTCGCCGAGGGCGGCGCGGTCGTTGAGGTCGACGAACTCGACCCGGATCCCCAGCCGCGGGAACCAGTTGGTGAAGAGCGAGTAGGTGCAGCCGTAGACCGTGTGGTGGGAGACCAGCGTGTCGCCGGCCTTGAGCAGGACCCCCAGCGCCGCCGAGATCGCGGCCATGCCGGTCGAGAAGGTCACGCAGGTCTCGCCGCCCTCCGCCTCGGCCAGGTTGTCCTCGAGCATCCCCCGCGAGGGCTCGTCCAGCCGGTCGTAGATGTAGATCGGCGCGCTGGTGTGGCGGTTGAACTCCGGGTTGGCGAACTCCTGGAAGCCCTCGGCGCCGCGGGCGCTGCTCTCCAGCCGATAGCTGGTCGACGAGCTGATCGGCGGCACGATGTGATCCGCGTAGTTCCAGTGCGGGCTCCGCATTTGCCCGTGGATCAGGCGGGTCTGGGGCCGGTAGGTGGGCTCGTTCACGGGCTCCTGCTCCTCGTCCAGCGGGGCTGAGGGTGCGCATGATCTGGCCCGCTGCCCGCGGGAGCAAGTCGCTCGGGAGCCCTCAGCGGGCTAGAGACCAGGCGTACACGTCGCTCGCCTAGACGATCTCGCGCGGATCGGGGCAGGTCCGGCGCGGCTCGCCAGCGCCCAGGCCGTCGATCGCGGCCAGCTGCGCGTCGTCGAGAGCGAAGCCGAACAGGTCCTGGTTGCTGCGCATGCGCGAGGCCTTGGAGGTCTTGGGGAGGGCCGCCCGTCCGCTCTGGAGGTGCCAGCGCAGGACGACCTGGCCGACGCCGACCCCGTGCGCCGCGGCGATCTCGCTCAGCACGGGGTCTTGGAGCATTCCGAAGGCGCCGCTGGCGAAGGGCGCGTAGGCCACGAGCGCGATCTCCTGCTCTCGGCAATAGGCCTCGAGCTCGGGGTCGCGGCAGTAGGGGTGGAGCTCGACCTGGTTGACCGCCGGCTTGATCCCCGGAGCGTCCTCGGCGAGCTGCTGGAGGTGCGCGACGGAGAAGTTGCTCACGCCGATCGCGCGGGTCGCGCCGCGCTCGAGGAACTCGCCGAAGGTCTCCCAGATCGTCTTGCGCGCCTGGCGCGCCAGCGCGAGGTCCTGGTTGGCGAAGGGCCCCGGCCAGTGGATCAGGGTCAAGTCGACGTAGCCGAGGTGCAGCTCGTCGAGGCTCTTGGCGAAGTCGTCGCGGACCCGCTGGGCGACGTCCTCGACGGCGTCCGCGTCCCAGGTCCGCAGGTGGCTGAGGTTGACGTGCGGTGGGGCCGCGGGGTGGGCCAGCTTGGTCGTCACGAAGAGCTCCTCGCGCTTCAGCTCCCCCCGCGCGAAGCGCTGCCCGAGGAGCGCGCCGAGGATCGCCTCGGTCCCGTAGACGTGGGCGCCGTCGAAGGCCCGGTAGCCGTTGTCGAGGGCCAGGCTGAGGGCCTCCCAGGCCAGCTCCGGGCGGAAGCCCTGGAAGTCGGTCTTGCCGACCCAGTCCCCGAAGGCGCAGCCGAAGTGGTTGGTCGGCATGCACACGTCGTCGGTCAGCTGGATCGTCTTCAGGTCGCTCATGGGTCCTCCACGCCTACAGGTCTTCGGGCGGAAGGCTACCCTGTGGCGGAGAGAACTCGGGGGTTCGTTCCATGCCCCAGGGGTGGCTCCTGTTCAACGTCGAAGTCAAGTGAGTGTCCGACCCTTCGACGGAGTAAATTGCGCGCATGAGTGACTGGACCCGCATCGCCAACGGCGACACTGTCTTCCTCGGCCCCTTCGCTGACGAGGAGCACACCCGCGAAGTGCTACAGCCCATGCTGGCCTGCTACGCGCTGCGTATCGAGAGCCCGGACGACGAGAACCCGGGCTCGACCCTGTTCGAGGCCGACGTCCTCACGACCAGCGAAGGCCAGTGGGTCGGCATGCAGGCCGGCGTCAGCGGCCACGCCGACCTCGAGGCGACCGAATACGGCTTCTACGTCGTCGCGCTGCGCGACCCCGAGGACAAGTACGGTCCGCCGACCGGCTACACGATCCACCCGATCCGCTCTGCGGGCGGGAAGCTCGAGTATGGGCCCCAGATCGCCCAGCACGGCGCCAGCGGCTCTGGTGAGCACATCGCCGGCGCGATCGCCGAGCTGCTCGTGCGCGGCAACACCAAGGAGTGCGAGACCACCAGCTGGATGGTGGAGGTGCCCGACTTCTTCGACGACGCCGAGCTCGACCAGGACCTGCACCACGGCCTGCTGACGGGGACCCTCGGTCGCGACGAGAGCATGAGCGACGCCGCCTGGACGAAGCTCAAGGCCGAGTTCGACCGGATCCGCCGCGAGCACCCCCTGCCCGCCTAGCGCCAGCCGACGAGCGCCGCGGCCGGGCCTCTCCTGAGCTCGGTGGCGGAGGAAGGGGAGCGAAGTGGGCGCCGACAGCCCCTCGAGCCGTCAAGCCGGCGGCCGCGCCGGAGACATGTGGGGCGCGCTGGCCGCGACGCTGGTCGCGCTGCCCTCCTCGATCGCCTTCGGGATCATGATCTTCACGGCGATCAGCCCGGAGTCCGCGGGCATGGGCGCCGTGGCGGGCGCCCTCGGCGCGGCGGCGCTGGGCCTGGTCGAGCCCCTCGCGGGGCGGAACGGCGGGTTCATCACCGCGCCCTGCGCCCCGGCGGCGGCGGTCATGTCTGGCCTGGCCGGCTCCTTGAGCGTGCAGCAGGGGCTCCCGCCCGCGGAGGTCATGGCGCTCATGACCCTGACCGCGCTCCTGTGCGCGGGCCTGCAGGTCGCCGCCGGGTTGATCAAGCTCGGCCGCCTGATCAAGTACGTCCCCTACCAGGTCGTGAGCGGCTACCTGACCGGCGTCGGCGTCATCATCGCGATCGGGCAGCTCCCCAAGCTCCTCGGGACCCCGCAGGGAGCCGCCCTGAGCGAGGGGCTGCTGAACCCGAGCAGCTGGTCGGGGCCCGCGCTCGCGGTCGGCGCGGTCACGATCGCGGCCACCCTCCTCGCCCCGCGGGTGACCCGCCAGGTGCCCGGCCCGATCGTCGGGCTGGCCCTGGGGCTCGTGGCCTACTTCGCGATCGGCCTGCTCTTGCGACGGGAGCTGCTGACGACGGCCGACAACCCGCTCGTGATCGGCTCGCTCGGGGCCCAGGGCGACCTGCTGGGAGTGATCGCCGAGCGCGTCCGCTCCCTGAGCGCGCTCCGCCTGGCCGACGTCGCGCTGGTCTTCCCGGCCGCCGCCACGCTGGCGGCCCTGCTCTCGATCGACACGCTCAAGACCGGGGTCGTGCTCGACACGCTCACCCGCTCGCGGCATGACTCGAACCGGGAGCTGATCGCGCAGGGGGCGAGCAACGCCCTGGCCGCCCTCGTCGGCGGCGCGCCGGGGGCGGGGACCATGGGACCGACCCTGGTCAACGTCACCAGCGGCGGGAACTCGCCCCTCTCGGGCTTCCTGTGCGGCGCGCTCTGCCTGCTCAGCTTCCTGCTCCTCAGCCCCCTGCTCGCCTGGATCCCGATCAGCGCGCTGGCCGGGATCCTGCTGGTGGTCGCCTTCCGCATGGTCGACTGGAACGCGTTCCGCCTCCTGAAGCACCGCGAGACCCGGCTCGACTTCGCCGTGATCGCCGCCGTCGTGATCACGGCGGAGGGCGTCGGGTTGATCCAGGCCTCGGTGGTGGGCGTCGCCCTGGCGATCCTGCTCTTCATTCGCGCCCAAATGCGCAGCTCGGTGATCCTCCGCCTGCGGACGCTCAGCCAGGTCTCCTCCAAGCGGCGCCGGCCGCACTGGGAGCGGGTGATCCTCGACCGCCTCGGCGAGCGCGCGCTCCTGGTCGAGCTGCAGGGGGACCTCTTCTTCGGGACCACCGACCAGCTCCAGAGCGAGTTGGCCCCCTACCTCGAGACCTGCCGCTACGTGCTCCTGGACCTGCGCCGGATCCAGTCGGTGGACTACACCGGCGGCCACCTGTTCGGGGTGCTGCACGAGCAGCTCGCGGACAGCGGAGGGGGCTTGCTCCTGGCCGGAATGCCCTCGAGCTTGCCCACCCGGCAGGACGTGGAGCGCTACCTCAAGGACGTGGGGCTCTTGAGCGGAGAGCGGGGGATCGCCATTCACGAGACGCGTCACGACGCCCTGGTGTGGCTCGAGGAGCACGTCTTGCGGGAGTCGGGCGTCGAAGCGGGCGTCGACGAAGCGCTGCTCGGGCTCGGGGACATGGAGCTCGTCTCCGGGCTCGGGGAAGACAGCCTCCAGCGCCTGAGCGAGGTCGCGCGCGAGGTGCACCTCGACGCCGGCCAGCGGGTCTTCGCCAGCGGCGACGCCAGCGACGAGCTCTACCTGATCCGCCGCGGCGAGGTCGACATCCTCCTGCAGCTCCCCGGCGACAAGCGCCACCACCTGATGACCTTCGGCCCGGGCAGCCACTTCGGCGAGCTAGCCTTCCTGGACCGGCAGGCGCGCTCCGCCGACGCCGAGGCCGGCCACGGAGGCTGCGACCTCTACGTGCTCTCGCGCGAGCGCTTCGACGCCGTGGCCGAGGCCGACCCCGTGATCTCCAGCGCGGTCTTCGCCCAGCTTGCGCTGGCCGGCTCCCGCCGCCTCCGCTCGGCCGACGCCGAGCTGGCCACGCTCGAGGAGCGCTAAGCCGCGAGGGGAAAGGGACGTTGGAGGACGGAGACGCGCTTGGTTTCGCGGCTTTCGCGAATCGCCCTAAGTCGCCTATAGAAACTGAAGCCTGCGGCCAAGAACTGAACGATCTGCCGGTGCTCACGAATTGGATCCGCTCCCTCCCGTCGGAGCGGCCAGAACGGGAGTCACCTCATGAATGCACTGAACGAAAGCGCCTCGCTGACCACGATCGTCCTCCTGAGCGGCTTCGCCGCGGCGGGCTGCGGGAGCTCCTCGCGCAGCCACCACGTCCCTCCGCAGAGCACCTCGCCGCCCACCACGTCCCAGCCCTCTTCGCCGCCGCCCAGCTCGCCGCCGACCAGCTCGCCGCCGCCGAGCTCCCCCCAGCCCAGCTCGCCGCCGCCCAGCTCGCCCAGCCAGCCGCCAGCCGGCACCCCCAGCGACTCGGCGACGGCCGAGTGGTTGCTCGAGGCGAGCCTGGCGCCGACCACGGCGAGCGAGGTCGTCCTGCAAGCCGCGCTGGCCCAGATCCAGCCGGAGACCTTCGCCCCGCCGATCGGGCCCTCCCTGACGGCGACCGGGACGCCGCTCTCCGGCGCGGTGGTCGTCGACTTCGGCTCGGGGTCGATCTTCAACAAGCTGACCTTCACGGGCGCCGTCGGCGGGACGTGGACCGCGACCGGAGCCGAGCGCTGGGAGCTCACGCTGACCTTCACCCAGTTCGGGACCGACTCGCTGATCGGCGGCTCGTCCCTCCTCGACGGGAGCCTCAGCTACGCGGTGCAGATCACCGGGTCGACGGTCACCGCCGTCCTGAGCGGGAGCGTCACCAAGACCAGCAGCTCCTTCTTCTCAGGAACCTCGGTGACGACCGTCAGCCCCAACTTGAGCTACGCCGTCGACACGGCGACGGGGCTGAGCGTGATCGACGGGACGCTCGATCTCTCCACGGGAACCCTCGGGACCTGGTCGGTCACGTCGCGTGCGCTGACCTTCGGGAGCGGCTCGGTGCGCTCGGGCGAGCTCCAGCTGGAGCGACGCTCGTTCCCCCAGGTGAGCGTGACCTTCACCTTCACGAGCCCCGCCGGCGGGACCTTCCTGGTCGACCCCCTGGGGATCCCAGGGACCTTCAGCCTCTAGCGGTGGAGGGGGAGCTCCCTCCCCTTCGGCCCGCGGCCAGAATTCATCTTGGAACCATCGCCCAATCACCCTAAGTTCTGGCTCGACCAGGAGGCTCCCATGGAGTGGTTCACCCTCGGCCCGAAGGCCCTCGAGCAGCTGCGCAGCGCCACCGGCGTCCTGCGCCAGCGGCTCGGCACGTCCCACGCCGCCGAGAAGGTGCAGGCCATGGACGAGGAGGAGCTGCTCGACTTCGTCAACGAGGTCCTCGCGCTGATGGACCAGAGCGAGTCGATCCTCTCGCGCGTGCGCGACAAGGCCCCGGACCGACTCAAGAAGCCGCTCCCCAACCCCTGGGACGTGGCGCAGGCCGCCGAGAGTGACCCCACCGCCCGCGAGCTGCGGGCGACCTCGAAGCTGCCGCGGGCCTTCGAGCCGAGCGAGTCGCAGGCCGAGCCCACGCTGCGCGAGCTGCGCCCGACCCGCCGCGGCCTACCGAACCCCTTCGCGAGGCGTTCCCGCCGAGCGGGCAGCGAGAGCGGGCGCCTGGCGCTGCCGACGTCCTGAAGTCGCTCTTGGGCTTGCCCAGGAGCGAGCGCCCGAGCGCGGAGACGATCCGCTACGTCGAGGCGGCCGAGGCGGTCTTCACCAGCCCGCTTCGACTCGCCAAGCTCGTCGCTTGGGCAGAGCGGCGGCGCGCCGATCGCCATTCACCAAGCCGTGGAACAGCCACAGGCTCCTAGCACCTACCTGGTGGGCCCTCGTCCGAATGCAGGATCGCTGGCTCAGGTCGCCTTCGGCGACCGTGGGTACTTCCGTGGCCCCTCAGGGTCGACGAACCGACGCTCCCGCTGAGTCACAGCCCCGAGGCGGGCGAAGCTCTTCTGGCCCTCTCCCAGAGTCATGTGATTGGGGCCGCTCAACGCGCTGGGCTCGTCGACCCCGTCGTCCTCCCAGAAGCAGACCGGACAGATCGAGTAGCCGCCGCGTTCCTCGAGCGTAAGGTAGCCGCAACACGGACAGGCCAGGAGGGGCTCGATCTCGCCAGTCACCCCTGAGCACGGGACACCTTGCTCGCGCAGGCGTTCTGCCAGGTAGGAGTTGAGCACGCCCGTGAAGCCGAACTCGAGTGTGAGCAGCAAGGCAGGGTCGTAGCGGGCGTTCTCCGGGTCCTTCGTTTCGCCCCCCTCCTCGAGTTCTGCGCGCAGGCCAGCCGGAAGATCGGCCCAACCTGGGTGTGAGTCCCAAGCCTCACCCTTCATTGTGTCGATGCGCTCGGCACGCTCCTCATGAGAGAACTGGCGAAACTGCTCGACGCAAATCCGCTGGATCGCTTCAGCTCTAGACGCTATGAGGGCCGCCAAGGCGTCAGAGGGGTCGACCAGACTCCCTGACGAGCGGCCCTGAACCAAGCGAGACGGTCTCGCACACGGGGAGTGG